>Ga0137415_10007362_pt1 | contig 10902 bp, 9 predicted proteins | sample CZODoug3_1_1_16f_FD_183082 | JGI IMG/M metagenome (GOLD analysis project Ga0137415, IMG submission 183082) | Vadose zone soil fungal communities from Angelo Coast Range Reserve, California, USA - CZODoug3_1_1_16fungal (Hybrid Assembly) | ecosystem: Environmental > Terrestrial > Soil > Vadose...
CGGCGCCGGTCGTCGCCGGTGTTCTTGCGCAGCTCGAGAAACTCCTCGATGTCCAAATGCCAAGTCTCAAGATAGGAACACACAGCCCCCTTGCGCTTGCCCCCTTGGTTGACCGCCACGGCGGTATCGTTCACGACCTTGAGGAAAGGCACCACCCCCTGGGACTTGCCGTTGGTCCCCTTGATGTGGGAACCCAGGGCCCGCACCGGGGTCCAGTCGTTGCCGAGCCCACCGGCGTACTTGGCGAGCAGGGCGTTTTCCTTGATCGCTTCGTAGATGCCGTTCAGGTCGTCGGACACGGTCGTGAGATAGCACGATGAAAGCTGCGAACGCAGAGTGCCGGAATTGAACAGCGTCGGCGTCGAGCTCATGAAGTCGAACGACGACAGCACGTTGTAGAACTCGACAGCGCGCGCTTCCCGGTCGACCTCGTTGAGGGCCAGGCCCATCGCCACGCGCATGAAGAACGCCTGCGGCAATTCGATGCGCGTGCCCTGGATGTGCAGGAAGTAGCGATCGTAGAGTGTTTGCAGGCCGAGGTAACCGAATTTGAGATCGCGCGACGCATCGAGAGCGGCGCCGAGCTTTTTCAAGTCGAAATTGGCCAGGCGCTCATCGAGGAGCTCGGCGCGGATACCGCGCGCGATGAATTGCGGAAAGTATTCCGCATAGCGCTTCTTCATCTCCGCCTGCAATACCTCCTCACCCAGGACTTCGCGACGGATGATATGAAGGAGCAAGCGCGAGGTGACATAGCTGTAGGCCGGATCCTTTTCGATGAGTGCGCGCGCTGAGAGGACTGCGGACTTCCGCACCTCTTCGGCGGGCACCCCGTCGTAGAGATTCTTGAGGGTTTCGGCATGGATCAGCCCGGGATCAACCGCATCGCCGAGGCCCTCGCAAGCCGACGCGATCAGTTCCCCGAGCCGCGCCAGGTCCAAGGGGCGACGCGTGCCGTCCTCGACGGTATGCAGCTGTGCCTGTGGCGCCGGCTTCTTTTGCGCCGCTTCGTGGGCGCGCGCCTCGGCGCGCTTTTCCCGGTACAGGACATAGGCGCGCGCGACTTCGTGCTCGCCCGAACGCATCAACGCGAGCTCGACCTGGTCCTGGATGTCTTCTATGTGGAAGGTCCCGCCCCCCGGCTGGCGGCGTACCAGTGCCCTGACGACTGCGTCGGTCAGCGCGGAAACAAGCTCCCTGATCCGCGCAGACGCGGCGCTCTGCCCGCCTTCAACGGCAAGAAACGCCTTGGTCACCGCGACGGAAATCTTGCCGGGCTCGAAACCGACTACCGCCCCGTTGCGGCGGATGATCTTGTACTGCGAGAAGACGGGCTGGACTGGAGAGCTGACGTCGGTGAGGGTCGTCGCGCCGGGAATCGACTGTGGAGCCGTGACGTCAGCCGCGATCTGCATATGCCGTCTCCTCTACTCTTTTTATGCGCTGCCCGTGGGTGTGAGGGCGGCGAAACCGGGACCTTGGGGTACTTCCCCTTCCGACCACAATATGTAGTACCTTGGTAAGAGTGTGCTACCAATTCTAGTGTGATGTCAAGATGCAAGCGAAGCTTGCTCAAGCGCCTTCGGAGCATTGCAACATCGAACGGAAAGCGTCGGCGGCTGGAGACGCCGCAGAGCCGAACGGACTAGGGCAGGAAATCGGTCGCGGCAACGCCGCGGGCGAGCGGGCCTATCGAATCTGCGCGAGCGACTGGCGCAAATGTCCCCAGTCGAACGCCGGCCCGGGGTCGGTCTTGCGGCCCGGGGCAATGTCGGCGTGCCCGACGACATCGACGATCGGATATCGCTCGCGCAGAACCACGAGCAGCTCCGCCAGACGCGAGTATTGACTTTCGGAATACGCTTGCTCGTCGGCGCCTTCGAGTTCCACGCCCACGGAAAAATCGTTGCAGCGCTCGCGCCCCCGCCAGCTCGAGGAGCCCGCGTGCCAGGCTCGCTTTGAGCAGGGCACAAGCTGGATCAATTCGCCTTCGCGTCGCACCAGGAAATGCGCCGATACCTTCAGATCGCGAAGGGCTTCGTAGTACGGATGCGCGGCAAGATCGAGCTTATTTGTAAACAGTTGCACGATCGCTTCACCGCCGAATTCGCCCGGCGGCAGGCTGATGTTGTGCACCACCAGCACCCTTACCACCGAGTCGGCCGGGCGCTCGTCGCAATTGGGCGAGGGAACTTGCACCGCCCCGGCGAGCACCCCTTCCTCGTCGAGGGGGTCGAGCTCCACTTACCGGATTCCCAAGCGTTCCATGCGATAGCGCAACGCCCTGAAGGTGATGCCCAGGAGCTTGGCCGCAGCGGTGCGGTTGAAGCGGGTCTTCTCGAGAGCCTCGAGGATCGCCTCCCTTTCGATACGGTCGAGGTACTCCAGCAGCGGCCATTTGGCGTCTGGGGCTCCCGCTTCGGGAGCGACCCACGTCGGCGGAGCGAGCTGCAAGTCGTCGGGCTGGATTTCCTCGTGCGCTGCAAGGGCGATAGCCCGCTCCAGAATGTTTTCCAGCTCGCGGGTATTGCCTGGAAAATCGTAGCCCGCGAGGGCCTCTTTCACTCCCTCGGAGAGCCGCATGGACCGCTTGCCGTCGGGAGCGCAAAGCCGCTGCAGAATCGCATCCGCAAGCACCGGAATGTCCTCGCGGCACTCCCGCAACGGAGGCATTTTCAGCTCGATGACCGCCAGGCGGTAGTACAGGTCCTGGCGAAATTTCCCTGATTCGACACGCGCGGCCAGATTCTGGTGCGTGGCGCAGATGATGCGCACGTCGACCGCATCCTCGGAGGTTGCCCCGACCTTGCGCACGGTTTTCTCCTGGATCGCTCTGAGCAGCTTGACCTGCATCGCGAGCGGCAGGTCGGCGACTTCGTCGAGGAACAGGGTGCCGGTGCTGGCGGCCTGGAAAAATCCATCGCGGTCGCCTTCGGCGCCCGTGAACGCCCCCTTCTTATAGCCGAAGAACTCGCTCTCCATCAGGTTCTCGGGGATGGCGCCGCAGTTGACCGGCACGAAGGCCTTGTCGCGCCGCGACCCTTTGCTGTGGATGAGGCGCGCGGCGAGCTCCTTGCCGCTCCCGGACTCGCCTGTAATGTATACGGGCGCCTGGCTGCGCGCGAGCTTCTCGATCATCGAGCGCACCTGCTCGATCCCGGGGCTCGAGCCAAGAAGCTGCGCCTCCCCCGACCTGGCCGCCGCTGGTTTCTGGGGCAGGGACAGCGCGGATTTCACCAGCGTGCGCAGCTGATCGAGGGACAGGGGCTTGGTCAGGTAATCGAAGGCACCCGACTTGAGGGCCGCCACGGCGTTTTCGGTGCTGCCGAACGCCGTAATCACCGCCACGGGCAGGTCCGCGCATTCGACGCCGATGAAACGCACCAAGTCCAGCCCGTCGCCGTCGGGCAAGCGCATGTCGGTGAGGCAGAGGTCATAGCGCTTGGACTGCAGCAGCTGCTTGGCCGCGGCCACGGTACCGGCGCATTCCACCGCCAGACCCATGCGGACCAGCGACAACTCGAGCAGCTCCCGGATGTCCGCCTCGTCGTCGATGACGAGCACCGCACCCTGGACAAGGCCCGTTCGCCGTTCCGCGCGCCGGTTCGCTACGGTTCCTGCCATAGGATCCTAAAGTCCGCGCCCGGCTTGCGGTCCAGGTATTCAAGACTCGCGCCGTTGGCGGCACACAGCTCGCGTGCGATATAGAGGCCCAGCCCCGTCCCGCTCGCGAAAGTGGTGAAAAACGGCTCGAACAACTGCCCTTGCAACTCCTTCGCCACGCCCTCGCCGTCGTCGATGACGTGCAATTCTACTCGATTTGCCCGGCGTGAAACGGTGATGCGAACGCTTCCAGCGAGCCTGCGGCAGTGCCGCCAGGCGTTGTGCAGGAGGTTCCACAGCACCTGGTTGAGATGGGCCCGGTCGAATTCCAAGGTGACATCTTCGGCCGCCTCGACCGAAAAGTTTTCGCCCGGGATGCTGTCGTTCCGGGTGAACTCCTCGATAAACGTAAACAGATACGGGCGCACACGGATCGTCTCCGGTTGAACGCGGTCGCGCCGCGAGAGTTCGAGCACGTCGTGCACCATGCGCTCCAGGCGCCGCGCGTTGTCCCGGATGATCTGCACCATGCGTTCCTTCTGCGGTCCGCGCTGTTCTTCCTGCAGGAGGTCGCCGGCATGCGTAATGGCCGACAGGGGATTGCGGATCTCGTGGGCGATATTGGCCGTGAGCCTTCCGAGCGCCGCGAGCTTGAGTTGCTGGGCTTGTTCCTGGAGCTTGGACAAATCCTCGAGAAACACCAGGCTGGAGCTGCCGCCTGTGACGCCCACCGAGACGAAACGCGCACGGACCAGGCGGCCGCTCTCGGAAAAGCGCACGTTCACGCTGCTCGCGCCCTGCCCGGCGCGCCAAGCGGCAAGCCGCTGGGCGAGCTCCTCTGAAAAATCCTCGATCCGGCTCAAATCGGGCACGAGCCGCCCCAGCAGATCCGCCGCCCGCGGATTGTGCAGATGCACCCGTCCATCGGCATCCACGACGAGCACCCCGTCCTGCACATCGCGGATGATCAGCTTGTTGATACGAAGCTGATCGGCGAGATCGGCACCGCGTTGCTGTGCCAGGCGCTCGTTCAGGATCAGGCGCCGCGCCAGCCGATTGGTGATCAGCGCCGTCGCGAAATACCCGATCGAGAGCAGCCCGGGCTGGAGGTAGTTGGCGGTGCTGGAGTCGTGCACGAGCACCCAATACGACTGCTCGAGAAGCACAGCAATCGACGCCAATGCGGCGTAGAAGAGCGTCAGCGTGCCGCGGCTGACCAGCGCGGCACCCGCCAGGGAAATGAGCAGCATCACGCCCAGGCCGCTACGGATGCCGCTCGAGGCATACATCAACATAACGATGAGCACGACGTCGGTGACCACGTGCAGGGTGAGCTGAAGGTTGAAGTGCGCCGGCACCTTTCGCAGGATGACGTGAAATACCACGGCGAGCGCCAGATAGACGACGCTCGAGTAGGTATAGATCGCGATATCGTGGCTGCCGAGGCTGAGCGCATCACCGAAAATCAGGGCCGCGAGCAGGAATATCGCGGCCACCGCGATACGGTAGAAGTTGAAGTACTTGAGCGAGACCCAGAACGAGTCCGCTACGGCCCCCTCCTGCGGAAGCCACGACAGGCTGAGCATCGCTGACCCCGCCACGACCGTCCTCAACCGGCGCCGAGCCGGCGGTGTTGGTCGCTGCAGAAGAAACGGCCGGCGGCCTCGAGCGCTTCGCTGCGCGGAACGTTGATCCCGCAATGCGCGCAAGCTACCATCGGCTCGACCGGGGGCGGCGCGGAGCGCTGCCGGCGCTTGCGTGCAAGACCGGTCAGCACGAAGTAGACGACGACTATTGCGACGAGGAGAAGGAGGAGCTTGCTCACGCTGAAATGGCTGCCTGCGCCGCGGCTCGCGACGAGGCGTCATTATACCGGCGCGGGACGGCGGGACGGTCGGGTCGGGAAACTGGTCGGGGTGACTGGATTCGAACCAGCGACTCCTGCGTCCCGAATTCGGGTCCCAAAATCGTCACGATAATTTATCAACGACTTACGCAAGCCGACTCCGCGCAATCGTGACCGAAAAGGACAGGAAAGGCGTGTTTTGGACTGGAAGTGGCTACGAAATGGCTACGTTGCAAAAAGAGAATCCCAGAGAGGTCGCGACTTTCGTCGGACTCTGGAACAGCTGGATACGGGCCAAAAGTAGACAGTCGAGCCTCACGCCAGCGTTCCTCCGAAGCGGCCGTTCGCGAACTGTCGCGCGAAGCTTGCGCCCGGTGGACATCGCCGCCTTTGCACGGCGTACGCCGTAACCTGCCATTTGCTGAATCACCAGAAACAAAAACCCTGCCGAAGTACGGCCGTCGTAGTTGCTGCTGGTTATACTTTCCTGCAGCGGCTAAATCCGAGTCGTGCAACGACAGTCGCGAGAAGGACGAGCGTAGCGGGCGTCGACCGGGACGCTGCCGCGCGGCTGCGTCCAATCGCTTTTGTCAACTCGGAACAATTGTCGTGCGCAACGTGGCCGCAACCTGAAGTTGGCTAGGCGCTAGCATCACCGCCCTGAAGCGTGATCGTGCCTTGCGAGGTGGCGCACAAGCGCTCGCCTTCTTCGGTGGCGACGAAGACGTCGCAGCGGCATACGGCCTGCCGCCTGCCGCAATGCACGACAGTCGCGCGGGCGACCAGGCAATCGCCGATCGCCGGCCTTACGTAGTTGATCTTGAACTCCGACGTGACGATCGATTCTCCCAGCACGCTCACGCCGGCGAAGCCGAGCGCATTGTCCGCCACGTAGCTGATGACGCCGCCGTGAACGAAGCCGTGCTGCTGCTTCAGGGGCTCGTCGATCGGGATCTCGAGCACCGCGCGTCCCGCGGCCAGCTCCGTGATCCGCGCCCCGAGCAGCAAGCTGAACGGCTGCGAGGCGAGAATCTGCTTTCCCAGCGCCAGCATGTTCATTGCCATGTCAGTCATGGATCCCTCCCTATCGGTAACGGCGCTCAAGCGGCGACGCCGCCGAGATAGACCACCTGTCCGGTGATGAAGCTGCTCGCCGGCGAGATGAAGAAATCGGTCACGTTCGCGACGTCGCGCATCTCGGCGAAGCGCCCGATGGCCTGCTGCGCGAGCAGGCTCTTCATCTTGCCTTCCGGCACGCCGCGGATGAGATCGGTCGGGATCGGCGTCGGCCCTACCGCGTTGACCGTAATGCCGAAGGAGGCGACTTCCTTGGCGAGCACCTGCGTCAGCGAATTCACCGCCGCCTTGGAGCTGGCGTAGATCGCCTCGCCCTCGAGCTTGAGAGGCGTGGCCACGGTCGAGAAGTTCACGATGCGCCCGTATCGGTTCTTCTTCATGAGCTTCGCCGCTTCCTGGCAGAACAGGAAGGTGCCGAGGACATTGGTGTTGAAGATGCGCTGCACGGTCTTCTGCGGGGTCAGCAGAAAATGATTCATCGAGGCGATGCCTGCGTTGTTAATCAGGGCGTCCAGGCGCCCGAAGGCCTTGCGCAGCTCGCCGAACATGCGCCTGACCTTGGGCTCGTCGCAGACGTCGAGGCAGAAGTGCCGATAGCGGTCCGACTCCTGCTCTGCCGGCTCGCGGCTGCAGCCGGCGACGATGAAACCCTTTTCCAGGTAGTACTGCGCCAGGTACTTGCCGATCCCCTTGCGGGTGCCGGTGATCACGATCACCGGCTTGTCAGGCGGCTTGAGCATAGGAGCTTTCCATGGCGTGGAGGATGTAGTCGGTCATCGCGCCGAGCGAGCGGAACGGGCTGTTGCGATGCGACATCGCGCGCTCGTCGGTCAGCGAGACCTCGGTGGAGAACGCATCGCGGACCTTCTCCTCGACCGCGACCACCAGGTTCACCAGCCCGAGCGAGTCGAGCCGGCCATCCCTGCCGAAGAGCGGGGCAGCCTCGGATTTCTCCAGCCGCTCCGCATGCGGCAACGTTTCGTTCATCTCGTCAACCGCCTCGCACACCACTTCCAGGATTCTCTTGCGTTCGATCACGGCAGTCCCCTCTTTGTTATAGGTCAGTTGGTCTTGCGCAGCCTGAGCATCACGTACTTCGCGTTCCCGCTCTTCAGCTTGGCGTAGGTCTCCGAGCCCGCGACCAGCAGGAACTCGGCGATCGCCAGCCGGTCGGTCTCGTTCGAGGCGAGCGAGCGCAGGTGGGTCTCGGCCGCGGCGTCGCAGGAGGCGAGCACGTTGCCGGAGACATCGCGCTCGCGCTCGAGTGCGAAGCCGGCGCGACCGAGGAAATCCTTGTATTCGGCGATGCGCGCGCCGGGGATCATGTCCGTGTAGAGAAAACGGCCACCGGGCGCGAGAACGCGGTGGGTCTCGCGAAAGAAGGCAAACACGTCGCCGTAGTTGTGCGAGGACTCGACGTTGGTGACGACGTCGAAGGAGCGCGCGGCGAAGGGCAGGTGCTCCGCATCGCCGATCTCGAACGAGGTCTCGGGAAAGCGGTGCTTGCGCCTGCAGAACTCGATCGCCCTGGGCGCGAGGTCGAGGCCGACCACCGGCCCGACCTGGAAGAACTGGCGCAGCACGCGGATCGTTCCGCCCCGCCCGCAGCCGACGTCCAGCACGCGCTCCCGCGACCCGAGCGGGCAATCGCCGATCAGCTCCAGGACCAGATTGGTATTGTTCTTCTTGAGATACAGCTCCGGCAGCTCGACCCTTGAATCCTGCGGGCTGCCGTCCGGGAGATAGCCGAGGTTGAGGAAGGTCGACACGCCGTCGAACTTCGAAGCGCCGAGGCTTTCGCTGAAAGCGTCGTACATCCTGCGCACGCTTTCCTTGTCGGGCGGCGCCCAGCCGGAGCTTCCCCAGCCCCCGAAGGCCGCCAGCACCCGCTTCACATCGTCGTCGTAGCCCGCAGCTCGGTTCTTTTCTTGGACGCTCATTGCGCTTCTCCCTCAGGCGGTGCGATGAGCGCCGCGACGAAGCGCAGTACCTCGGCTTCATTGCGGCGCAGGAAAAAATGGTCCCCGGCAAACCTCCGGAACACGAACGGTGACTCGGTATAGCGTCCCCATTCGTGCATCGACTCGGGCGGATCGATGGGGTCCTGCGCTCCGCTGAGGGCGGCGATCGGCGTGCGGATCGTCCCTCCAGTGGCCAGCCATGACTCGCAGAGCTTCACGTCGGCGCGCAATGCCGGCTCGAACAGCCTCAGCAGCTTTCTGTTCTCGAAAACCCCGGCTGGTGCGCCGCAGAACTCGCGCACGCGTTCGTAGAACTGCGCCTCGGGCAGGTCGTGGATCAACGGCTGGGGGCAGGCGATATGCGGGCAACGGCACGCCGACACCATCAGCAGCGTGGGCAAAGGCCCGTTCCGGACCTCGAGCCGGCGCGTCAGCTCGAAGGCGAGCCGCGCGCCGAAGCTGTGGCCGAAGAAGGCGAATGGCTCGCTCAGACAGGGAGCGATCGCGTCGCAAAGCGCGTCGAGCAGCGCCGGCCACTCGCAGAAGCTCTTCTCCATCATGCGCTCGTCGTGCCCCGGCAGGGTCGCGCCAAGCACCTCGGTACTCCCGGTCAAGGCGTTGCCCCAGTTGCGAAACAGCCCGGGGCCGCCGCCGGCATGCGGAAAGCAGAACAGGCGCGTTCGCGCCTCTGCGCGCGATGAGAAGGAACGGAACCAGCGCTCGTGCTCGGGAATCGTCGCGCGCATGGTGTCAAGCCCTCGCCGGCCGGAGCTTCTTGAAGCGCTCGCTGTACTGCAGCCCGCCTTCGTGAAACTCGATCTTCACGGGCACTTTGTAGGCTTGCAGTTTTTCCCTGCAGTACTGCCTCAGGCGCTGCGTGAATTCCTTGACGTTCTGCTGCGAAGACAGGGAGAGCCGGGCGCACAGGATCTGGCCCATGATCGGATTCTTTTCGGCGAACACCGTCACCGACGCCACGTGCGCCAGCTCCTGGATGACGCTTTCCACCTCGATCGGGTGGACTTTCTGGCCGCCGACGTTGATCGTCTCCGATTTGCGTCCGAGGATCTTCAGGTATTCGCCGTCCACCTCCACCGCGTCTCCGGTGTCGAACCAGCCGTCCTCGGTGAACGGGCTCGGCGCGTTCAGGTAGCCCAGCATGGAGGAGGCCGAGCGGGTGTGCAGGATTCCGTCCAGCACGCGGAATTCCACGCCTGCTCCCTCGGGCCTGACCCACAGGGAGCCCGAGCTTTTCGAACGGACCTTCAGCGCTCCCAGCTCGCTCAGGCCGTAGGTCTGGCGCAGCTTTATCTCGGGAAACAATGCTTGCAGTCGCGCGAGGGTGCTCTCGGGCATCGGCTCGGTGCCGTAGGTGATGGTCTTCAGGCTGCTCAGATCGTGGTCCTCGTACGTCCGGCCAAGTAGCATCAGGTTGAGGAACGTCGGCGAGACCGGTAGCACCTCGACACGGTGTCGCTCGATCGCCGCGCACACCGCGTCCGGGGACCTGTCCTGGACCGTGACCACCGTCCAGCCGTTCGCGAGCGTTTTCAGCAGCGTGTCGATGCCGCCAATATGGTCGAAGAGGTAGAAGCTGAGCATCGCCGCAGGCTCGCGCCCAGCTTTAGGCACGGCGAGCAGGCGCGTCAGGTCGTGCAGGACGGCCTTCGGCGTGCCGGTGGTCCCCGAGCTGAAAATGATCAAGCCGGGGTGCTGCCGCTCCTTGAGCTGCTCGCAAAGCGCATGCGGCGCAGCCGCCGGCTGCCACGCCGCGGCGACGTCGTCGTCCGCGTCGACGCGAAAGACCCACTCCGGGCCCGCGACCGCGCTGTAGACGTCCTTTCTCGCAACGGGAAGCGCGCGCGACACCGGGACCGTGATCGCCGCCCGCTTCGCCAGCGCAAGCAACAGCGCCACCGCGTTCGGGGAGAAATCCCCCTCCAACGCCACGATGGCGCCAGGCTGGACGCCTCTTGAAGCGAGGTCGTCGTGCCAGAGCGCGATGCGCTGCAGCAGCCATTCGTAGGTATACCGGCGGTCCTTCCAGACGATCGCGATTCGCTCCCGGTTGTCCGCAATACCCGACAGCAGTGACTCCAGGAGTGTGAAATATTTCCTCATGGAGGCGTAGGCTAGTGGCGCCGGAAACGAATAGATATCGGAGGATTCCCTCGGATAAGATCAGGGAATTCCTGACCTGATCGGGGTTTCCCTGGAGGAGACTTATCCTTCCGTCTGACTACAGGCTCAGAACGAACGCGGCACGCCGAGTACGCGCTCGCGTGCGTCCGCCTCGGCCGGTTCAGTCGATCGTGATCCCGGCGGCCTTGACGACCCGCGGTTATGCGGGTAACTCCCGGGCCGATCGCTTTTTGGATATCGCGGCGTTCGCCCTCGCGCAGTTCAAGGTGCGGC
>Ga0137415_10007364_pt1 | contig 10901 bp, 12 predicted proteins | sample CZODoug3_1_1_16f_FD_183082 | JGI IMG/M metagenome (GOLD analysis project Ga0137415, IMG submission 183082) | Vadose zone soil fungal communities from Angelo Coast Range Reserve, California, USA - CZODoug3_1_1_16fungal (Hybrid Assembly) | ecosystem: Environmental > Terrestrial > Soil > Vadose...
GTCTTACCGGTGCCGGCCGGGCCGATGCCGAAGACGACGGTGTGCTTGTCGATCGCGTCGACGTAGTGCTTCTGGTTCAACGTCTTGGGCCGGATGTTCTTGCCGCGCCGGGACAGGATGTTGAGGCTCAGCACCTCGGCCGGGCGCTCTCCGGTGTCGGCGGTCAGCATGCCGACGGCGTGCGTGACGGCGTCCGGGGTGAGGTGCTGGCCGGCGCTGATGAGTTCGAGCAACTCCTCGAACAGACGCACCGCGATGGCGTTGTCGCCGGGCTCACCGGTAATCGTGATCTCGTTGCCACGAACGTGGATGTCGGAGTCGAGACTCTTCTCGACGGCCCGCAGCAGCTCGTCACGTGAGCCGAGCAGGGCCACCATCGCCTGGTCGCCGGGCACGACGACGGTGGTCGAGACGCGTTCGGGTCTGGAATTGGCGTCTGACAAGTCGGCTTCGTTCCTGCTTTCCGGACTGGACGGTAGGGCGGCCGCGCTGGATCTCGTGCCGCGACGATTCAACTGTACCGGCGAACCCCGTCCGGGCTCATGGTCAGATTCGGCCGGCTAACCGGGGGGCCACTCCATCCGACGCCCGCCGAGCACGTGCGCGTGCACGTGGAAGACCGTCTGCCCGGCCGCCTCGCCCGTGTTGAACACCGTACGGAACTCGCGCAGGCCGGACGTCTCGGCGGTCTCGCGGATGGCCTTCAGCAACGCGCCGCCCGCCGCGGCATCCCGGCTGAGCTCGACGATATCGGCGAAGTGACCCTTCGGAACGACCAACACGTGCACCGGCGCCTGGGGGTTGAGGTCGGCGAACGCCAGCGTGTCGTCGTCCTCGTACACCTTCGTCGCCGGGATCTCGCCCGCGACGATCTTGCAGAACAAGCAAGCGTCCGCCATGACCGGCAGGCTAGCGGTTCAGGAGTGCGTAAACGGCTCCAGGGCGTGGCTGAACTGCCAGGTGCTCTGCGAGACGCCCGAGCACGAGTCGCTGCCCTTCGTCCCCGGGCAGCCACCGTTGTCACGCTGTAGGGCCCAGAACGACACGGTGTTCACGCCCTTGGACGTCGCCCAGCTCTGCAGCGGTGCCGCCTGCGAGGTCTGGAACGTCTCGGGCGCGCCGTAGTCGTCGATGCCGATCATCTGCGTGATGCCCACCATCGCCCAGCGCTGTGCGCTCGACTTGGACGGGTAGAGCGAGCCGAGTTGGTTCACCAGCTGCGTCCCGGCGTTCTCGGCGTCGGTGAGCATGTTGTGCGTCGCGCCGTCGTAGTAGTCGAAGGTCATCATGTTGACGACGTCGACGCGGGCGTTGTTGTTGATCGCGTTCTGGACGACGGCCTTGCCGCTGCTCTCGAGTCCGTTGGGCGACGACGGCAGGGTGTAGGAGACCGTCAGCGTCCGTCCGTTGGAGGCGGCCCAGGACTGCACCTGGGCGATGGCCTGGTTGCGCCGGGTGATGCCGGCGCTCTTGGTCAGCGAGGCGTCCTCTACGTCGAGGTCGATGCGCGGGACGTCGTAGGTCGAGATCACCTTCTCGTAGGCGGCCGCGATACTGCTGACCGACGTGCAGCTGTCGGCGATGTCGGTGCCGTCGTGATCGGCGGAATAACCGCCGAAGGACGGGATGACGTTGCCGCCCGCCGCACGAATCTGGTTGATCTGGCTGCCGTACGTGCCCGACGAGATCGGCAGGCTCGTGTCGCCGTTCCAGTAGACGGTGCACGACCCGGGCGACGCGGTCTGGAAGAACGCGAGCGTCAGGTACTTGGCGCCGGACTGCTGGGTGAGCGTGTAGGGGTTGTCGCCGCGCCAGGCCTCGAAGTACGGGGCGAAGACGTGGGCGGGCAGAGCGGTGGCCGCTCCGGCCGGTGGCGACATCGCGAGAAGGGACGCCGCGACGGCGACGAGCACCGTCAATCCGGCGTAGACACGTGTGCGCATGGCTTCTCCTGGGGGTGAGTTGCGCAAGCGAGTGATGAGGCGGCGCCGATGTCGCCCCTGGCCGAGCTGATCTGGTAGGAAACCTTCCTATCTGATGGGGAAATGATGACGTCCGCGATGCGAATACACAAGGCCTTCACCCGATCTGCCCGAGCCGTCCGGGTTCGCCAACCTGCAGGCACCGGCCAGGCCCGACCCACTGCGGGCTCCAGGCGACGGTCTCCTAGGCGACGTGCGGTTCCGGATCGTCGCCGTAGCTCGCGGCTAGCGAGGGCAGCGGTTTCCATCTGACGGGGACGCGCCGCATGAGCAACGCGTTGTCGAGCCTCGCCGAACCGGAAGGAAAGAGCCGGGCGTCGGCGAAGAAGGACGAGTCGACCTCGGCGATGTGCGCTGGTTCGACCAACCACGCTTCGGTCTGCAGCTGCAACCCGTCAAAGCGCCGCGGGTCGCGGGTCGCGGAGTACCCATCGCATCCACGCTCGAAGAACGCCGATGCGTCGGCCAGATCTGAGAACAGGTCGCTGGCCGGAAGACGATCCGTGACCGTCACATCCGCTCGCACGTGGGCGGACCCATCGACCGAGCGGAAGGACACCTGCACTCGCCGTTCATCCTCGGCCCCGTCGAAGCGAGCGCGATGGTGCACGCCAGGGTAGGCGCGACCACCGACCGCGACGTTGACCAACGAGTTGCTGTCCCGCCGCGGGATGTACACGCCCCGCCGTACCCCGCCCGGAGCGTCCCACTCGACCGCCACGCGATGAGCCGCGTTCTCACTATCCAGACCGCTCCACGCCGGAAACCCGGCCGGGCGCATCTGCCGCAGGCGGATCAAGCAGATCCCGGCCACCGCACGACCGCGGACCAACTGCGGGCGAAACGGCGCCGGCAACACCCTCGCGACTACCTCCGGCTCGACCGAGTAATTGATCAACAACCGTCGATCGACTACACCAGCCAACACCGGCCGCCTGTCGACGATGCGCACTGCTCGCCCCCCTCGGCCGTCCACGTACCACCGAACCGAACGTTACGGACCCGCGCTACCGAAACAAAGCGACTGCGGCCCCGGCGAGCACAACCATCCGGCCGAAGCACCGCGCGCGGGCCGATCGCGCTCGATCGGCGGCTCCGACCGATCAAATTCATGAACTCGGTGGCCCGATCAACTCGTCTTCTGTATCGTTCTACTAGAACGTTTTAGTAAATCGATCCAGAGGAGCTGGCGACATGGGATCGGGAGCGACCATGAAGTCCGTCGCAGCAGCGGTCGGCGTCTCGTTGTCGACCGTGTCCAACGCGTACAACAAGCCCGAGCAGCTCTCCGCCGACGTCCGGGACCGGATCTTCACTGCCGCCCGCGACCTTGGCTATCCGGGGCCCGACGCCGCGGCGAGGTCGCTGCGCAGCCGGCGGGCCGGAGCGATCGGACTACTCCTCACCGAGCAGCTGTCCTATGCGTTCTCCGATCCGTTCGCGGTCGGCCTGCTGGCCGGGCTCAGCGAAGTGGCCGAGCGCACCCGGACCGGCCTGTTGCTCATCCCGCTGCCCCGCTACGAGGCCGAGGCGGACGAGGATGCGATCCGCGACTCGGTCGAGGCCGTGCGTAGCGCCGTGGTCGACGGTGTCGTCGCCTACTGCGTCGACACGGGCCATCCCGCCCTCGAGGTGATCTCCATTCGTGGGTTGCCGTTCGTGCACTCCGACGATGACCTTCCCGGTCGTCGGGTGGTGATCGACGAGGCCGGCGCCACGCGTGCCGTCGGTGAGCACCTGGCCCGGCTCGGGCACACCAACGTCGCCATGGTGGTCGATTCCGGACGATCCGCGACCACTCCCGACGAGATCACCGATGCATCCGCGCTCTACAACAACGCCCGGCTGCGGGCGCAGGGCGTGCGAGAGGGGCTCGGCGAGAACGCCGGACTGACCATCGTCTCCGGCGGCCATAACTCGGTCGAGTCGGGGATCGCCGCCGCCGAGTTCGTCCTCGATCGCCGCGACCGCCCGACGGCCATCGCCGCCGGCGGTGACGTGCTCGCCTTCGGCGTCATCGAGGCGATGCGACGGCGGGGACTGGTGCCCGGACGCGACATCTCCGTCACCGGATTCGACGACATCCCCGCCGCCGAGGGCGCCGGGCTCACCACCGTCCGCCAACCGATCCGAGACAAGGGACGCCTGCTCGGACGCATGCTCCTCGATCCGTCCTACACCGACGAACGCGTAGTCCTGCCCACCGAACTGGTCATCCGCTCCAGCACCGGCCCGGTGCCGAGCCGATAGCGCTACCGCGCACAGAAAGGACCGACATGCTTCCCATCGCCTCAGACATCGCAGTCCGCGCCGTCCGCGACCACGTCGGCTCGGCCCTGCCGAACGCTCCGGTCGTGCCCGACCCCGAGCCACGCGAGTCCCGCACGCGCATCTGGATCGCCGCGTTCCTGCGCTCGTCCGCGCAACGCCGGGCCCGCCTCGCCGATCGGGTGGACCCGTGCACCGGCCGCGCGGAGCCAGTGGCAGGCTGACGTCGCTCACCTCGCTTGCCGTGGCTCTACCTCGGCGGGCCGGGTTCCGATCAATGTCAGCGAGATGACAAACTCTCGCCGTGCCCGCGACGCGTCAGCCTGCCACTGCCCTCGGCCACGCACTACAGCTACTCAGCGCGGACGAGCACCAGCTCGACGGGCTGATCCGGCAGGCCGCCTGGGCCGCCCGCTGCGTCGGACGCGGCGCGAGTGCCCCGATCGGCCCGCGTGATCTGGCGGCGTTGGCGGGCGTCGTGCAACAGCGATCGGTCACCAAGGGCAGCGTGTTGTTCCGGGCCGGGCAGCGGTCCTCCGGTGTCTGGATCGTGCGCGAGGGTCGCTACGAGCTGCTGCTGAGCTCACGCCAACGTCGAGCCGTCGTCGGTGCTCTGCGCGCCGGCGATGTCGACGGTGACATCCCGCTGCTGCTCGATCAGCCGGTGCCCTACGCGGCCCGAGCGGCAACGGACGGATCGTGCTTCTACCTGAGCCGCGCCAACTTCGAGACTTTGCTGGCCGAGCACCCCGCGATCGCCCGCCGCTGGCTGTCGAGCGTGGCGCAGCGGCTGGCCGGCAGCCAGGTTCGCGTGGTCAGCCTGCTCGGGCAATCACTGACCCAGCAGGCGGCGCGCCTACTGCTCGACGAGTCCGCCAATTCGGTCGATGGCATCGTCCGGCTACCCCAACGCACTCTCGCGGCGATGCTCGGGGTGCAGCGCCCGTCCCTGAACAAGGTCTTGAAGGAGCTCGAACGCGACGGGCTGATCGCCGTGCGCTACGCCGCGATCGAGCTCCTCAAACCTGCGGGCCTCGCCCGCCTCACGTGACGTCCGCTATAGGCTGGTGGTCTGGCATCAGCTGCTGATCCAGATCTGCAGGCGGCCGGACTCCGCTGGGGCTTCCGGCGACCGGAGGTCGACACGATCTAGTCGGTAGCCGAGTCGGCGTGGGATGGCGGCGCTAATGACGTTGGCTTCGTCGGTATGAATCTCGACCCGATCGACATCGGCGAGAGCCGAGCCCACGTGTGTCAGCGCCGCGGCACCGGCGGTCGCGTAGCCGCGGGCGACGAAATCGGCGTGGACCCAATAGCCGAGCTCGATTGCGCCCGGGCCGACGCGGCGGTGCAGTCCGAACGTGCCGATCACCGGACCCTCGTGGTCCTGTCGAATCGCGTACATGTAATCCGGGCCGTGCGCCCACAGATCTTCGGCCTCGCGACAGCGAACGCGTTGCGCCTCCGGCTGAGCGGCTGCCTCAGTGGCCCACGGCATCCACGGTCGCAGGTGGTCGAGGCTAGCGCGGACGGCCAGCGCGATCTGATCGCCGTCGGCCTCGCGAACGCGCGACAACAAGCCATTCGTCACTTCGATGGTTTCCAGCGGCGACTCAGACATCCCGCAAGTAGAGGACGTAGGTGCTCTCTCGTGCAAGAGCCGAGCTACCCACGCCGGTCATCGGACGACGGTGTCGGCGAACGGAAGCGGGCAGTTAGCAGTGGCCGCGCAGGTGATCAGGTCACCACAGCCAGCGGCGAGGGCCGCTCGCAGCGTCGTGGCGATCAGCTGCAGTTCGGCGATCCTGGCCTCGACGTCGGCCAACTTGGCGGCCGACCGCTCGGGGAGCCCGGCGCCGGATGCTCGGCCGCGGCGAGGTTGGCCGGCGTCGAGCAACTCGGCGACCTCCTCGAGGGTGAACCCGAGCCGCTGCGCTGCCTTGATCACCCGCAACACGGTAACCGCGTGTTCGGGGTAGAGCCGATGCCCGCCCAGCGTCCGTTCGGGTTCGGCGAGCAGCCCGCGGCGCTCGTAGTAGCGCAACGTCTGCAGGTTCACCCCGGCCGCGGCGGCGACTTGCCCGGTACGCAGCCCCGCAATCACGCCGTCACGGTCCGGGGCCACCTGTTCTCTGCTCACTGTTCTCTCGCCACTGTTCTCTCCTCCCCTGCTCTACTCAGTGTTCTCTAGCCAGGTTTTGACGGTAAGCCCGTACCTGGGTACCGAATGCAAGCCCGACCGGCGGATGGAATGGCTCCGCCCTCGCTCCGTGTTAGCGGAATCGTGACCGACGCCGACGCGACCACCGTTCTGCTCGTCTCCGGTAGCACCCGCGCCGCTTCCACCAACACCGCCGCGCTACGCACCGCGGTGGCCGTCGCGCCGAGCGGAATCACAGCGCGGCTGTATGAGTGGATGAGCGCGCTACCGGCGTTCAACCCCGACCACGATCGCGACCCGTTGCCCCCGGCGGTCGCCGACCTGCGCGCACAGATCGCCGGGGCCGATGGCGTGCTGTTCTGTACGCCGGAGTACGCCGGCACCCTGCCCGGCAGCCTGAAGAACCTGCTCGACTGGACCGTCGGCGGCCCGGAGATGTACGGCCAGCCCGCCGCGTGGATCACGGTCGCCGCTGAAGGCCGCGGTCTCGGCGCCGAACAGACGCTCGCCATGGTGCTTGGATACATCAACGCCGACGTCGTCCGACCGGCCTGCGTACGTACGCCCGTGCGCCGCGACCAGGTCGACCCTGACGGTCTGATCAGCGACCAGGCGATCCGGGACGCCCTCACCGGCGCCCTGGCCGCGATCGCCGAGCATTCGGCAAACCGGCGCGTAGACGCCGCTACAGCGGGGTGACGTAGGCGGCGCTGATGCCGCCGTCGACCAGGAACGTCGATGCGGTGATGAACGAGGCGTCGTCGCTGGCGAGGAAGGCGACTGCACCGGCGATCTCGTCCGGCTCGGCGAAGCGTCCGAGTGGGACGTGGACGAGGCGGCGGGCGGCCCGCTCCGGGTCTTTGGCGAACAGCTCGCGCAGCAAGGGTGTATTCACCGGGCCAGGGCACAACGCGTTGACACGAATGCCGTCGCGGGCGAACTGCACGCCGAGTTCGCGGCTCATCGCGAGCACGCCGCCCTTGCTGGCGGTGTAGGAGATCTGCGACGTCGCCGAGCCCATCACCGCGACAAACGACGCCGTATTGATGATCGATCCGCGGCCCCCCGCACGCATGTGCTCGATCGCGTACTTGCAGCACAGGTACACCGAGGTGAGGTTGACGTCCTGGACGCGCTGCCACACGTCGAGCCCGGTCGTCGCGATCGAGTCATCGTCGGTCGGCGAGATTCCGGCGTTGTTGAAGGCGATATCGAGGCGGCCGTACCGGTCGACGGCCGTCTGGAACATCGCGCGCACGTCGTCCTCGGACGTGACATCGACCTTGACGAACAGCCCGTCGACCTCGGCCGCCGCCTTGCCACCGGCGTCCTCGTCGATGTCGGCGCACACGACCTTCGCGCCCTCGGCCGCGAACCGGCGAGCGGTGGCCAGGCCGATCCCGCCGCCGGCACCGGTGATAACGGCGACCCGATCGGTGAGCCGTGCGGTCATGACTGCTCCTTGGTCGAGTCCTTGGTCGAGATGAACACGTTCTTGGTCTCGGTGAACGCCAGTGGCGCATCCGGGCCCAGCTCACGGCCCAGGCCCGAGGACTTGAAGCCGCCGAACGGCGTCCAGTAGCGGACCGACGAGTGCGAGTTCACCGACAGGTTGCCCGACTCGATGCCTCGGCTGACCCGCAGCGCGCGGCCGAGGTCGCGGGTCCAGATCGATCCCGAGAGCCCGAACGGGCTGTTGTTGGCGATGCGGATCGCATCGGCCTCGTCCTCGAACGGGACGACCGAGACCACGGGGCCGAAGATCTCCTCGCGCAACACGCGATCGTTCGGATCCGTCGGGGTGAGCACGGTCGGCGGGAACCAGTAGCCGGCGCCGTCGGGTGCCTTGCCCCGGAAGGCCACCTGGGCATCGTCCGGGACGAATGCCGCCACCCGCTGCCGATGCTGCTCGCTGATGAGCGGACCCATCTCGCTCGCTTCGTCGGCCGGGTCAGTGACCACGACTCCGTTCACCGCGGGTTCGAGCAGCTCGAGGAACCGGTCGTACGCGCTGCGCTGGACGAGGATGCGCGATCGCGCGCAGCAGTCCTGCCCGGCATTGTCGAAGACGGCGTACGGCGCGGTGGCGGCGGCTTGGGCCAGATCGGCGTCGGCGAAGACGACGTTGGCGCTCTTGCCGCCGAGTTCGAGGGTGACCGGCTTGATGCGGGCCGCGCAGCCGGCCATGACCCGGCGGCCGACCTCGGTCGAGCCGGTGAAGACGATCTTCGCGACGTCCGGGTGGTCGACGAATCGCTGTCCGACGACGCTGCCCTTGCCCGGCAGCACCTGGAACACGTCCTCGGGCAAGCCGGCGTCGAGCGCGAGCTCGGCCAGCCGGAGCGCGGTGAGGGGCGTGAGCTCGGCCGGCTTGAGCACCACCGTGTTGCCCGCGGCGAGAGCCGGTGCGAACGCCCAGGACGCGATGGGCATCGGGAAGTTCCACGGGACGATCGCGCCTATGACTCCGAGCGGTTCGTGGAACGTCACGTCGATGCCGTCGGCCACCGGAATCTGCTGCCCGATGAGGCGTTCGGGCGCGCCCGCGTAGTAGGCGAGGACGTCCCGGGCGTTGCCGGCCTCCCACCGGGCATTGGTGATCGTGTGCCCGGAGTTGGCGACTTCGATCTGGGCGAGGTTCTCGCGATCGGCGTCCACCGCGTCGGCGAAGCGACGAAGCAGCCGCGCCCGATCACCCGGGCCGACCGCTCGCCAGGAGGCAAATGCTCCACGGGATCGGGCGATCGCCTCGTCGGTGGCGTCTTGATCGAGCAGCTCGACCCGGGTGACCACCTGCTCGGTGGCCGGATTGATCACGTCGTGCGTCGTCACGTGCTGCCCCCTCCCCTACATCCGCTCGAAGTTGCGAAACCGCTCCCAGTCCGTGACCGCCGCGTCGAACGCGGACAACTCGACCCGAGCGGCGTTCGCGTAATGGTCGACGACCGCGTCACCGAATGCGCCGCGGGCGATCGAGCTGGCTTGCCACAGGTCGGCGGCCTCGCGCAGCGTGGCCGGCACTCGCTCGGCGTCGCTGGTGTACGCGTTGCCGCTGAAGGGCGGCACCGGGTCGAGCTCGTTCTCGACGCCGTGCAGTCCGGCGGCGATCAGCGCGGCGACGGCCAGGTAGGGGTTGACGTCGCCCCCGGGCACCCGGTTCTCGAATCGCAGGCTCGCGCCGTGGCCGACCGCGCGCACCGCGCAGGTGCGGTTGTCCAGGCCCCACTTGACGGCCGTCGGCGCGAAGGACCCGGGCTGGTAACGCTTGTAGGAGTTGACGTTCGGGGCGAGGAAGTAGGCCATCTCCCGCAGCCCGGCCAGCTGGCCGGCCACGAACTGATCGAACACCGGCGAGGTTCCGTGCTGGCCGTCGCCGGCGAACACCGGGGTGCCGTCCTCGGTGCGCAGCGACAGGTGGATGTGGCACGAGTTGCCCTCGCGCTCGTTGAACTTCGCCATGAACGTCAGCGCCTGGCCGTGGGCGACCGCAATCTCCTTGGCTCCGGTCTTGTAGATCGTGTGGTTGTCGCACGTGGTCAGCGCGTCCGCGTACTTGAACGCGATCTCGTGCTGGCCCGGGTTGCATTCACCCTTCGCCGACTCGACCGTCATGCCCGCCCCGCGCATGCCGAGGCGGATGTCGCGCAGCAGCGGTTCGACGCGAGCGGTGCCGAGGATCGAGTAGTCCACGTTGTACTGGTTCGCCGGCGTCAATGCGGTGTAGCCCTGCTGCCAGGCTTGCTCGTACGTGTCGTTGAAGACGATGAACTCCAGCTCGGTGCCGACGTAGGCCGTCCAGCCCCGTTGCGCCAGCCGCTCGATCTGCCGGCGCAAGATCTGGCGCGGCGACTCGAGCATGGGCGCACCGCCGATCCAGCCCACGTCGGCCAGCACGAGCGCCGTACCCGGTTGCCAGGGAATCGGCCGCAGGGTCGCGAAGTCCGGGGTCATCACCAGGTCGCCGTAGCCCAGATCCCACGACGAGATCGCGTAGCCGCCGACGGTGTTCATGTCGACGTCGACCGCCATCAGGTAGTTGCAACCCTCCGTGCCGTGTTCGGCCACGTCGTCGACGAAGAAGCGGGCGTCGACCCGCTTACCCTGCAACCGGCCCTGCATGTCGGTTATCGCGACGACGACGGTGTCGACCGTTCCCGCCGCGACCTGATCGCGTAGCGCCTCGAGGCTCAAAGCGGGTTCTGGCATACCACGTCCCTCTCGGCGAAAGGTCCGACAACCATACCTTCTCGCAGGTACACCGACGACATCGCTCAGGCCAGGAGCCCGCGTAGCAGCGCCGCCGTACCGTCCACGTGCTCCTCCATCTCCAGGCGCGCGACGTCGGCCTGGCCCGAGAGGATGGCGTCGACGATCGCGGCGTGCTGACGGTCGGAGTGAGCGATGTTCGCGGCGATGACGGGAATGGCCCGCAGCAGCGCGTCCAGCCGCATCTGGGCGTCGGCCACAGTGGCGGTCACCGACGCGCTGCC
>Ga0137415_10007366_pt1 | contig 10900 bp, 10 predicted proteins | sample CZODoug3_1_1_16f_FD_183082 | JGI IMG/M metagenome (GOLD analysis project Ga0137415, IMG submission 183082) | Vadose zone soil fungal communities from Angelo Coast Range Reserve, California, USA - CZODoug3_1_1_16fungal (Hybrid Assembly) | ecosystem: Environmental > Terrestrial > Soil > Vadose...
AGGGATACTCGATCGCCTTCTGAATGGCTGCGATCGCCTCCGTTTGCCCCCCGATCTGCTCCCATGTGACAGTGGGAACCTCGTCGAGCAAGTGGGACTTGGCTTTCCGGTCTTCCAATTTTTCGATCGCTACATGGAGGCTAGGCTCGATACGCACCTCATCGCCTGCCTTCAGGTCCACGCCGACAAGATCGCTCGATCGTTGGAGAATCAAAACCTGCCGCCCCATCTCTTGCTCGAAACGAAGCCGCCCATCGGCCAGCGCTTCCGCCACTTTCAACACGGGCCCATTACGGTCATAGCCCAATATCTTGATCACCGCGTAGGCTTCGTTGACCAGAATCTGGGCACCGATCTTTAACTCGACGGCCTGCACCCGTGGATCAACCGCGGCATAATACTCGGCCCCCCCCACCAGGATCCGTGCGAGGCCTTCACCCGGCACCTCAAGCAGGGTACCGACTCGATTGGCCGGCGCCGTAAGCTTCGCGATAACATCGGCGACTTTCTTGAATTCGACCTCGCGCTGCTGATGCGCCGCTTGCCTGAGGATCACGGCATGGCGCAGCTTGTAGAGAATCTTCTGCCGGGGATCACTGTCTGGAAATGAGGCGAGACATTGCTCAATGAGCTCAAGCGGATCGGATCCCATGCGCATCGACGGATTTGCGGCATCCTCCGTCTTCCCGTTGGGTTCTTGGTCCTGTGGTTCAATGGGTCGGCGATCACTCATCGGTGGTCCTCCATGCGGAACAGATGGGTGATCCTACCATAGCGGCCTCATGGATTGCCGCTAGCCCACATTATTCATGACGGTTCGTCGCGAAATCGCGCAGTCGCCACGCGAGACAGGCGCGCGGAGCCGCGAGGGAGGGAGGCATACTTGACACAGTATGTTGACCGACCGAACGGCGAGCCCACCTGCCTGGACACCGTGCCAACTGCGTCCAGGCTTGTCGCAGCGGCGAATCCGCGATTGCAGCAGAAACGTTCATGAATAATGCGGGCTAATATCGAACGTTGAATGCTAAATATTAATTTTTGAATGTCGAAGCAACGCTAATTCATCATTAAACATTCATCATTGAACATTTAACAATGCTTGGGCTAGCCGGTTTCCGGCCCCAACAACTCGCCGTTGCAATCCACACAGCACCAGTCGCCATCGATGAATCCCATCGGGTCACCGCACATAGGGCACTCCGGCGGAGGTCCCTTGTCGATGACGGGGAGCTCAGGTAGTTCAAAATCGTCGTCGACCATGAAGCGTTTGTTCCCTACTCGCGCGGTTTCATTTTGAGCAATAAGGCCTTCTCGGCACTCTCCCGACTCGGCACGCCGACAAACGTCAGCCGCCCATCGATAATGGTGGCCGGCACCGCCCTGACCGAATGCCGATCAGCGAGGCTCCGTCCATCCTCTGTGGTGATATCCACCTCGCGATAGCTGAAGCTATATTTCACCCGCAACTGTTTCCACAGACTCTTCGCTGATGGGCAGGCCCCGCAGCTCGGCGAAACTAATAGCAAAATGTTCGGCACCGATCCCCTCCAACTACTGCGCGATCTTAACACCGGCTCGAATGGGGCGGCAAGCGAAGGGGACGGCGCTGGCCTTGCAAACTGACCGCCACCATGCTAGCGTGCCACGGTTGTAGCGCTCAGGAAACCGTCTCCTTCTCGTACAATCTCGTGCGTGGAGGAACAGTATCAAATTCATATCGACGTCACGGACGTCGCTCGACTTGAGAATAAGGGGGCCAGCCCCCCTCGCCTGCGCTAAGTAGGTGCTCTGCAAGTCTTGAGGGGAGGTGAAGGCATGGGAGTGGTTTCGATCAAGGAATTGTTAGAAGCGGGTGTCCATTTCGGGCACCAGACGAATCGGTGGAACCCAAAGATGAAGAAGTTCCTCTTCGGAGAACGCAATGGCATCTACATCATCGATCTTCAGCAAACACTGGCTCGGATGGAGCAAGCCTATGCCTTCGTCCGCGACACCGTTGCCGCCGGTCAATCGGTCCTGTTTGTCGGGACCAAGCGGCAGGCCGCTGAAATCCTTCAAGAAGAAGCCTTGCGCGCCAACATGTTCTTCGTCAACCAACGCTGGCTCGGCGGGATGCTGACGAACTTTCAGACCATCCGAAAGAGCATCGATAAAATGAAAAAGCTGGGAGCTAAGCTGGCGGATCCCAGCCAATACGGGCTGAAGAAAAAAGAAATCCTGAAGATGCAGAAGGAGATCGTGAAGCTCCAAAAGTATCTGAGCGGCATCAAGGACATGCGCGGCATTCCAGGAGCCGTATTCGTACTCGACACACGCATCGAGCATATTGCCGTGCAGGAAGCGAACCGGTTGGAGATCCCCGTGATCGCTATCCTGGACTCGAATTGCGATCCGGACCACGTCACCTACCCGATCCCTGGAAACGACGATGCCATTCGCTCCATCAAGCTCATCACGTCTCGCATTGCCGACGCCTGCATTGAAGGAACCCATTTGCGGACACAGCGCGAAGAAGCGGATTTCAAACCCGTTCCTGCAGGGGGAGACAAGGCCGCGGCCATCAGCTTCGCGAGCGCACCGGCTTCATAGCGCCCAGCATTCATGCATCAACGACTACATTCACTGTTTACCGAGAAGGACCGTCACGTATGGCTGGATCAAGTCATCTTGTCAAAGAACTGAGAGAAAAAACCGGTGCCGGCATCCTCGATTGCCAGAAAGCGCTCACCGAGAATAGCGACGATATTGAGAAGGCCATCGATTACCTGCGCCAGAAAGGCTTGGCCGCCGCACTCAAAAAATCGGGCCGTGAGACAAACCAAGGGCTCGTACACGCCTACATCCACATGGGCGGGAAAATCGGTGTACTCATCGAAGTCAACTGTGAAACCGACTTCGTTGCCCGGAACGAAGAGTTTAAGTCGTTTGTCAACGACCTGGCCCTCCAGATCGCTGCCGGGAAACCCTCCTACGTCAAACGGGAGGATATTCCCGCCTCGCTCATCGAGAAAGAACGATCGATTTATGAGGGACAGGCCAAAGAAATGGGAAAGCCAACGGCCGCATGGCCGAAGATCGTCGAAGGTAAGTTGGAAAAGTTCTTCCAGGAGAGCTGTCTGATCGAGCAGTCCTTCGTCAAGGACCCCGCCGTCACAATTAAGGACCTCCTCGCACTGAAGATTGCCAAAATTGGCGAGAACATGAACATCCGCCGCTTCACACGGTACCAATTAGGCGAAGCATGAACTCTGCCAACTATCGGCGCATCCTCCTCAAAGTGAGCGGAGAGATGTTGGCCGGTGAGCAGGGCAACGGTATCCAACCCTCCATCCTTGAAGGCCTCGCCTCGGAAATCGCCTCCGTCGTGGCTCTCGACATCGAAGTCGCCGTGGTCATCGGCGGCGGCAATATCTTCCGCGGTATTGCCGCCAGCGCGTCCGGCATGGAACGTGCCTCTGCCGACTACATGGGAATGCTTGCGACCGTGCTCAATGCCTTGGCCCTGCAAAACGCGCTCGAGCGCACCGGCATTATGACGCGGGTCCAGTCCGCGATCGAAATGCGCCAGCTGGCAGAGGGGTATATCCGTCGACGAGCTATTCGCCATCTTGAGAAAAAGCGCGTGGTCATCTTCGCCGGCGGCACAGGGAATCCCTACTTCTCTACTGATACCGCGGCGGCGCTCAGGGCAATGGAGATCGGGGCCCAAGTCATCATGAAAGGGACCAAGGTCGACGGCATCTACGACGCCGATCCCGTGAAGAACCCCTCTGCCAAGAAATATCAGACGATCTCCTTTCTTTCGATTTTGAATCAGAATTTGAAAGTGATGGATGCCACGGCCATCAGCCTCTGCATGGATAACAACCTCCCGCTCATCGTGTTCAACCTGAAGGAACAAGGCAACTTCAAACGCGTTGCCACGGGCGAAGCGATCGGAACCATTGTCACGGCCAATCATCGCTAACTTTCTGGGGAGGCTCTCATGTCCAACCCTGCCGCCATACGCCAAAGAGTCACGGAGAAGATGGAGTCCGCGCTGGAACATCTCAAGCGCGATTTGGCTAGCCTACGGACAGGGCGCGCGTCGGTCGCCCTCTTTGACGGCGTTCGGGTCGACTACTATGGCACGATGACCCCGCTGAAGCAGGTGGCCAATATTTCGACCCCGGAGGCCCGCCTCATCACGATTCAGCCATGGGAGCCGAACCTGATCAAGGAAATCGAAAAAGCCCTGGCGGGATCGGGCCTCGGCATCACGCCGTCCAACGACGGAAAGGTCATTCGCGTTCCCCTTCCACCGCTCACCGAAGAACGGCGCAAAGAACTCAGCAAGATCTGCAAAAAACACGGCGAAGACACCAAAGTCGTTGTACGAGGGTTTCGTCGAGATGCCAACGAAGAGTTGAAGAAACTGAAAAAGGATGCCAAGTTAACTGAAGACGAGCTGCGAAAGGCCGAAGCCGACACCCAGAAACTGACCGACCAGTACGTTCAAAAAATCGACGACGTTGTGAAGAAAAAAGAACAAGAAATCATGGAAGTGTGATCTCAAATTTCGACCTTGTTACCCACCTACGCCACCGTCAATCTCGCGGCACTTGCCCATAACCTCTCTCGCATCAAGCGATACCTGTCACCCGGCTGTGAGATCATGGCGGTCGTCAAGGCCAATGCGTACGGGCATGGCGCTGTGGAGACCGCTCAGGCGCTTGCCCAGCAGGGCATCGGGCGGTTTGCCGTGGCCTCGCTCGACGAAGGTATCGCACTCCGCCAGGCCGGTCTCTCAGCGTCTATCGTAGTTCTGGGAGCGCTCTTTGAGGAACAGGTGTTCGACCTGGTCGCTCACCAGCTAACCCCGGTCGTAAGCGATGGGCGCATCCTTCCCACCTTGGCCAAGGCCGCTCGTTCACATCAGGCCCCCTACCCGATTCACCTCAAGGTCGAAACCGGGATGGGGCGGCTGGGGTTTTCTCCGGAAGAGCTGCTCTCATTACTCGACAACCCTATCTTGCGAAGTCCCCTCCAGGTCGAAGGCATGATGACCCATCTTGCGGACGCAGACGGAGCAGACAGTGGCTTCACGGAACGACAACTTGGCGCGTTTCGTACCATGCTGGAACAGATCCGACAATGTGGTCTCACCCTCCCGTTGATACATACGGCAAACAGTGCCGCCATCGTCAGGTTTCCCGAATCGCACTTTTCACTCGTGCGTCCCGGCATCATGCTCTACGGATACCACACCTTCCCCGCCACAATCCCCGCGCCTGATCTCAAACCCGTTCTCTCACTTCAAACCAGGATCGTCCATCTGCGGACAATTCCACGAGGGGGAACAGTCAGCTACAACGGGACATTTGTCGCGACACGACCCACGCGTATCGCGGTGCTGCCGATCGGGTATGCCGATGGCTATAGTCGGCGGCTCTCCTATCGCGGATCGGTCCTGATTCAGGGGCGCCGCGCCCCGATCATCGGTTTGGTGTGCATGGATATGATCATGGTGGATGTCACCGACCTCGCATCGGTACAAGTGGGTGAGATCGTCACACTGATCGGTCACCAGGGACAGGAATCGATCTGGGCTGATGAAGTGGCCGACTGGATCGGCACGATCCCTTATGAAGTCCTCTGCGGGATAGGCTCCCGCGTTCCACGCCTTTACGAATCCGCCTGACGCACGACCGACACACTGCGTATAACCGCGCGAGACGGGCGGGACAGGCGAGGGTTAGAGGTCCGAAGTTCGAGGTTTTCGGAACTTCGAACCCTGAACTTCGAACTTTGGATTGAACCTTTCTCGCCCGTCCCGCCCATCTCGCATATCTCGCGCATCCGGCTAGTAGATCACTCGAATCGACCCACTACCGTTATACAGCGTGGTCCTGTAGGTTCCATCGACGGTCGGGTTACGATTGCCGAGCACCGTACGGTCCTCGTAGAGCGCCGCTTGAAGCGAGAGATCAACTCCGATCGCTTTGGGTTTCAGAGAGCCCACGCCGAGGTCTCCACATCGCATCAGGCCCAGAAACGATCCCTGCTCTTTGCACAACAATCCAAGCCCTCCCCCCACGACGTGGAGGTCCGAAGAAGGAATCCCGGGGTCATAGGTCAAATCAGGCATTTGATTTTGCTGGTTGGTATAGCCGCCCCGCAGCGCCACCTCCCAGTTCGGGAGCGATTCAAGCGCCAGCCACTTGTATTCGGTTCCGAGCATCACCGCATAGGTACTACGCCAATTCTGCGGCTGCGCGATCGTCGCACCGTTCCCCAACGTGACATCGAGATTTCGAACAGACTTCCACCCCACGTAGTCGACGTCCATCTCCAATTTCCATTCCCGTTCACTCGTCCGGACAGGCCAGATCGCGATCGCCCCCGTAATGATTTGCGGTAAGACCAGCGTGGCTCGGGCATCGGACACTTTGGCTCCATTAGCCAATAATGCGCCGCTCAGGTGCAAGGTCGCTTGACTCCGGTAAACGATACCGATATTCGCCAGCGGCCTTCCATCCGCATTGCGCAACGCCTTATACAGCAGGCTGACGTTGAAACCAGCCGCAGTGTCTTTCCCAAAGAGTTCAGTTTTCACCCCGGCGGCAGGAATCGACTGTTTCTCAACATGACCTTCGCCGACGAGTCCGCTGAAGGTATATATATCCGCACCCAGCCCTAGAGAGAGGTTCTCCGTTGCCTTGTAAGCAAGGGTAGGCTTGATGTCCAGAAGCGGTAAGGTACTGAAGGTCGTGGCCGTTCTGAACGGTCCATCGTTCGGCCAGCGAGTCAGCGATCCGAACGGCACAGTCAGGCCAATTCCGGCAGAAAGGTCACCCAGGGCCTTCAACCCGAAATCCTTCAAGTTCGCCGTGATGAACGTATGCGCGGGAGGGGGCCACGCCGCACTCCCGTTCCGATCGCCCCTTGCTGTCGCTCCCGTCGGACTGGTGAAATCTGTTGACCCTCCGGAAATCAGTGCCCCTGCCATGAACTGAAGCCCCTGCAACTGCGTCATCCCTGCTGGATTGTAGTGCAGAGCCGAGGGGTCGTCGGCTTGGGCTGCAAATGCATTGCTCATTGCGGACGCAGCGGCTCCCTGCCCTTGAATACGGGGCACCTGTGCCGAAGCCATCCCAGGTAAGCACGCCAAGCACAGCCCTATCATATACATCCTTGGCATCCACATCCGAAGAACCGATCCAGTCCTGCGCCAACACCTGCCCCAGACTCTCGTGGTCATACTCCTCATCTCACTCACCTAGGCGTGCTCGACTCCCCCGCAGACTCCGAGGACGGTCGCTCAAAAGGCCGAAACCAATAGTCTGCAACCCTTTGCAGTTCGTCGACATCAAACGGCTTCAGCATATAGGTCTGCGCACCCATGCCGATCGCACGAACCGCCAATTCCTTGGAGCCTGACGCGGTGACCATCACAATCGGGATCTGCTGATCCCATCTTCGTATTTGCCGAAGCACGTCCATCCCATCCATAGAGGGAATGTCAATGCCTAGAATCATGCCCTCGAACGTCTCGGACTGCACCGCTTCCAGCGCTCGGACTCCGTCAACCGCTGACTGGACACGATACCCCGTGGCCCGCAAACAATCCTGCAAGAGTTGACGAATATCCGGATCATAGTCGACAATCAGGATGCGGGGCGCGTCAGCCGATGTACTACCAAGTGGCTCCGCTATCGTGGGAAGCAATGGAATCGTGAAGTACAGCTCCGCGCCCCGTCCCAGTTCACTCCGCACGGCGATCGTCCCACCTTGTAACTCCACCAACGTCCGCACGATCGACAGGCCCAATCCCAGCCCTTTTATTCCGCTCCGGACCTCCTTGACTCGAAAGAACGGATCGAATATCTGATCAAGAAACTCTGGCGGAATACCCGGCCCGGTATCGCGCACGGAGACTCCGGCGAGCGTCTGGTTCTCCTGCCTCACCGTCACCACAATGCTGCCACCCTCGGGGGTAAACTTCACCGCATTCTGGACCAAATTCATCACGATCTGGATCAGGCGATCGCGATCCGCCCAGACCATCAGTGGGGCAGGAGGAGCGACCGCCTCCAATGTCTGCTGCTTGGCCTGGGCTAACAGGCGCAATTGCTCGACCGCATCCGCCACACAGTACCCTAGGTCGATCTCGCCGGGAACGAGATCCAACCTCCCGGATTGAATCCTCGTGCGATCCAACAAGGCCTCGATCATACGAATCAGCCGGTCGGAATTTTCCAACATCCGTGACAAGTAACGCTGCTGTTTCTCATTGAGCGGCCCCGTTAATCCATCGAGCAGGTTCTGCACGAACCCCTTGATGGAGGTCAACGGCGTCTTCAGCTCGTGCGAAACATGCGAGAGGAATTGAGAGCGCAAGCGATCCCCCTGCTCCAGCTCAGCCGTGCGTTCACGCACTTTGGCTTCGAGTCCGATGTTCAGGTGTTCAATTTGTTCATACGCAGAAGCATTATCCAGTGCGATCGCGACTTGATGGGCGACCGTCATCATTAACTCAAGATCATCCTGAGTCAGACTGTGTGCCTGTATCCGATCAACCGTCAGACTTCCCAGAATCCGATCTTTGGTTTTCAACGGAACGGCGATCAACGCCTTGCCCTGCGTCAGCGAGGCGAGCTGTTGGTTCAACGGATGCATGAGATCCCACACCGCATGCACATCCCCAACCAACAACGGCTGGCCCTGCAGCAGCACGATGCCTTCCGGGCTCAGGGGATCGGTGACGGGGATCTCACGAGCGCGCGCAAACGCCTGGATCTCAGGCGAAACGCCGAGTAGCCGCGCATCCTTGACGACCTGCCGGACTGGATCGTAGAACGAGACCATCGCCCGATCGTAGTGCAGATCACTGGTCAGAGCCTCCAAGACTTTCTGCATCAGAGCCTCTCGATCCAGCGTCGAGCTGAACAGTAATCCCGCACGATGGAGGGCTGTCAGCTGGACTACTTTTCGCCGCAATTCGACGCGCGTCTGCTCCTGCTCCAAATACGCTTCTCGCAATTCCTCATGCCGTGCCTCCATGAACGTAATCTGCTCCTGAATCAACGCCTCGCGTTGCTGGCTCTCCAGATGAAGATGGCGATTGATCAGCATTCTTGCGACAAACATGGGCACCAATCCGAGAAGAATGACTTCGCCCAAGCTTGTCGAGGGATCCATCACGCGGAGTCCCAAGGCCAAAGTCAGGCCGGTTAGCGCGCCGCATAACGACCACGTCACATGCCGCTGCGATTGCATGGTGCCGGCCACTGCAAGGATTGGCGCTACCTCCTCTCCTCGGTCGGCAACAGTTCCTTTAGACGGAGTATCCTCAGCCGGTTCGTGCGAATGGGATATGTGCGGTCGAACCTGCGATGGCCGGTCCTCTCCTGGTCCTGACACCATCTGCCAGAACCTGTGGCGCCATGTGCCCTGTCTCTCTACTTGCCATCGGATGGCCCATTGGCACCATTCGTCGTCATTCGCAATGCAGGAGAGTTCCGTCAAAGTGGCCGGTGGCAGGCCATGGACGCGAGCCGGTACCGCCGCCATAATGCCTTGAGCAGCCTGACACATCAGCTGCGCGCACCGTCTTCGATACGGGCCAAACTGCCGAAGGGTACGGCCGGAAAACTTCATCGCCAGGGTCGCGGAGGTCGACGTCACCTCGACCACTCGAAATTCGACCGAACCGGACGCGAACTTGTTCCCGAAGTAGGGAAACATGCCGTAAATCTGCGCCAGCGAAAACGGCCGGGCAAGCACCTGCATGATCGAAGACGCCTTCTCCATCCCACCCCGAAACACAAATCGAGGATCGCCGGACATGCGCTCGCAGAACTCATACAGATAGGCCGTGAACTCGTACGTGTAGCTGTTCCACGCATTCTTCAGAAATTCCGGCGTCACATGATAGACCGGATCTTTGATGCGCTGATTCAATAGATGGCAAAGGTCCTCTACCGCTTGACTCCCGGCTGAGGCACCCCGCTCACGAGCCAGCGACTTCTCGAGGTAGACGACGACAGCCCTGATACTCATCCCGCTCAGATCTCTGATCGCGTGTCCCTGCTCGTCCAATCCGAACGGACGGTATTCCATGACCTCCCGCTCAAGAATCGTGCGGTCCTTCGGCCATAGCTGTATCCCCGCGTGAGGGGGACTCGCTGCATCTTCGATCATGTCGCGTATCATGCGTGAGTCATCACGATGCGGATAAGTGGGTCGGCTCTGAATGGACACAACGAATTAGCACCACCCCAACTGGTCTCGGCAGGACACCGCACAGGCCCCCTCCAGAGGAAAAGAAGACCGACGGGTCGCAGCAACGTGCGTTAATGCTTGATCGATCGTTTGAGTTTCTTCTCGACGCTCGCAATCTTGCTCTGCAAACGCCCTGCGTAGCCTTTCCGATAGTCGACTTTGATCGTGCAGGAAATGCGACCGCAATCTTTCTTCATCCGCTCATAGCATTGCGTGACGACGGCAAATACCTCATTCCACTCCCCTTCTATCACCGTTCCCATCGGATTCAACCGGTAGTCCATTCCGCTCTTATCAATAATATCGAGTGAACGCGCTACATACTTGCCGACGCTCTCTCCCTTGCCCAATGGCGACATACTGAATTCCAGCAGAACCATAGTACTCCTCTCTTTGCTATCTGCTCTCTGCTTAACGATTCACGTCTCACGTTTTACGTCTTTAACCCCTGACGCCTTCGCGGCCTGCTCATCCAGCCAAACCTTCGGATACTGGACCTTGCCCAACAAGCGAAATCCGTCCAACGCCTCACGCAACAACGCCCGGCGTTTTTCGAAGTCCGGCTCATTCGCCTTGGTTTGCTCCCGGAGTTGGCCAAGCCAGTCAACAAATGCAGCAAACTCCTCACCGAAGA
>Ga0137415_10007367_pt1 | contig 10899 bp, 12 predicted proteins | sample CZODoug3_1_1_16f_FD_183082 | JGI IMG/M metagenome (GOLD analysis project Ga0137415, IMG submission 183082) | Vadose zone soil fungal communities from Angelo Coast Range Reserve, California, USA - CZODoug3_1_1_16fungal (Hybrid Assembly) | ecosystem: Environmental > Terrestrial > Soil > Vadose...
AACGTCGCGTCGTTCATGGGGCTGATCCTGCTGGTCGGGCTGATCGTGAAGAACGGCATCATTCTGCTCGATTTCACACGCCTGCGGATGCAGACCGAGCACGTGGCGCTCGAGGTCGCAATCCGGGAGGCAGCCCGGGTGCGGCTCCGCCCCATTCTGATGACGACGCTGTGCACCCTGTTCGGCTTGCTCCCGCTGGCCCTCGGCATCGGGGCAGGGAGCGAGCTGCAGCGACCGCTCGCCCTCGCCGTGATCGGTGGATTAGCGCTGTCCACGCCGATCACCTTGTTCGCCGTCCCGACGCTGCTCGTGGCGATCCGGGGTCGGCACTACACCCTTCGGGAGACATCATGAAAAACCACCGCATCCTGACATCCATCAGCCTCGGTCTTGTGGCCGTGTTGTCCCTGGCCACGGTGGGAGCCCTCGCCGCCCAGCAGCCCGCAGGGCCGGCCTATAAACGCGACGTGCCGGCAGAACTCCTGTCACAGACCAAGATCTCCGAGGACTCCGCCAGGACCATCGCCCTGAAGCGCGTTCCCGGCAGCGCGGTCAAGGAGCTCGAGCTCGAGCGGGAGCACGGGCTGTTGATCTGGTCGTTCGACCTGACGGTGGCGGGGAAGCCCGGAGTCGAGGAAGTCGAGGTGGACGCGCTCACCGGGAAGATCGTGGGCGTGGAACACGAGAAGGACTAGGGGCGGCCCCTCGGTTCAGGGGTCGAGGACCAGTAGAGTGAACGTCCCCGGGACGACCGTGGGTCGCGGGCGCGGCTGCTTCGCGGTGGCGGCAGGCGGGGGGCCGAAGTCCGCCGTAGCCGTGAACACGCGGTGTGTTGTCGGATCGAGCTCCATCGTACGCGCGCCCGGCTTGGTGGTGACGTTGGCAACCACGGTGAAGGCGGTCGGCGTGTCCTCATGAATGACAGTCAGCGTCCCGTCGCCATTCGACGCGAAGGCCAACTGGGTGCCCGGATCGAATCGACAGGCATCTACCCCTTGGCCGATGGGGACAGTCGTCACCAACGCGCCGTTGATCGCATCGGAGATCGCCATGACCTTGTTGCGGCAACCACTGAACAGCAGATGGTGCGCCCGGTCGATCGCCAGTCCCGTGGGAGCCTCGCAGCCTGTCAGGGACCACTGCCGTTTCACCCGCATCGCAGCCGCGTCGATCTCCGCTACCGAATTCTTGTCCTCCAGGTTCACAAACAGCTTCCCGTCCCCTGAGGAAACGCCGAACTCCGGACCCGCCCCGAGCTCGATATCGCCGACCCGTTTTCCGGAGACGGCATCGATCGCGGTGGCGGAATGAGCGTCGCCGTTGAACGTGAAGATTCGCTTGGTCGCCGGGTCGTACAGAACGGCATCGTCGTCCGGCGGCACCATCGTGTGGCCGAGCACTCGTAGCGACTTGAGATCGAAAATCGTCACCGTGCTGTCCGCCCCCGACGTGGCGAAGCCACGACCCGCCTCATACGCGAAGGCCACGCCGTGGGCCCGATTCAGACCTCGGATCTCACCGAGCGCTTTTCCGCCGTCGGGGTCGACCACGATGATGCGATCCTGGTGCGCGATGAACAGCCGATGACCCACGGTGTCGAGGGCGAGGTAGTCCCACCCGCCGTCGCCGCCGAGGGCGTAGCGGCGGGCGACATGGTAGGACTGGGACTCGAGGGGGGGCGCGGCGGTGCACAGCAGGAACACGCCGCATGCAAATGTCAGAGACAATCGGCTCACGGTCGCTCCGTTGCGAAGTGTGACGTTCGCGGATCCACCAACTCGGCGTATAGTAAACCGTCGGCGGGAAAATGGGGCGAGCGGCTACGGGGACCCTGCGACGGGAAACGTCATCCTCACCCGCGTGCCCGCGCCCGGCTCCGAGGCGATGTCGATCCGTGCGCCGTGCACTTCGGCAATCCAGCGAGCAATCGCAAGGCCGAGCCCGGCCCCCTCCGCCGCGCGCCGTGCCGCGTCGCCGCGATAGAACCGCTCGAACACATGCGGCAGCTCACCGGCCGGGATGCCGATGCCCGAGTCCGTCACCACCACTGCGGCGTGGCCATTCGCGACCGACACATCGAGCCGCACGTCACCGCCGGCGGGCGTGAACTTGATGGCGTTGTCGAGCACGATGAGGAAGAGCTCGCGGAGCAATGCGGGGTCGCCGGTGACGTGCGCTTCCTCGAACGTCCCGACCTCCACCGACACGCGCTTGTTCTCGGCCAGTGTACGGACCGCCTCGACAGCACTCGCGGCCGTGTCGTCGAGAAACAGCACGTCGTGCTTGACCGGCCGCTCGCCCGCATCGGCCCGCGCCAGCGTGAGCAGCTCTCCGACGATCGCACCCAGGCGGCCAGCCTCCCGCTCGATCGCCTGGAAGGTGGTGGTATCGCGGGTCGAGTCGCGCGCCTGGCCCGCCGCAACCTCGGCACGCGTCCGGAGCAGCGTGATGGGCGTGCGGAGCTCGTGGGCCGCGTCGGCCATGAACCGGCGCATCTGTTCCATCGATCGCTCGATGGGCGCGGTCGACTGCCGCGTCAGCACGTAGCCCCCGCCTGCCACGAGCAGGAGCGCCGCCAGCGCGGCCGCTGCGAAGGCCCGGATCAGCGAGGCGTACTCGTACTCGAGCTCCAACCGGTCGGCCACCGCGGCGGCCACATACACCTGACCATTCGCGCCGGTGAAGCGCTCGGCGTAGAGCCGCAGGATGTGGTCTTGTTGCGCCTCTCGCTCGCGGTGTGCCGCCCCGGCACGCTCGGCCTCCCGGGCCGCGTCCCGAATCCAGTCGGGGGCTTCCGCCGGCCGGACAGGTGTCGCGCCTTCGGCTAAGAGGTAGAGCGATCGATCGGGGATGTGTAGCTCGTCGACCGCGTCCGCAACCACACCCTTCGCGCTCGCGAGCTCGGCCTCGCGGATGCGGGCCGCCTGCATCAGGGCGGACGTGGCCCCGCGCAGCGACGCGTCGAGCTGCTGCGACATGCGGTGCCGGATCGCGAAGAACAGTCCCCCACCCAGCAACGCGAGGATCGACACGAAGATCCCCGCGTACCAGGCCGTGAGGCGGAGCCGCAGGCGAGCGAGCGGTTGCATCAGTGCCGCCTCAGGAACCGAACCGGTAGCCGGCGCCGCGCAGCGTTGTAATCAACTTCGGCTCGAAGCCGTCGTCGATCTTGCGTCGCAGCCGTCCCACCAGCACCTCGAGCAGGTTGGCAAACGGGTCATGGTTGTCGTCCCACACATGCGCGGTAATGGTGGAGCGGTCGAGGACGCGGCCCCGATGCAGCACGAACAGCTCCAGCAGGGCGAACTCCTTCGCGCTGAGGGTGATCGGGCGGCCGCGGCGCTGCACCTGGCGGGTCCCCAGATCGACTTCGAGGTCGGCTATCCGATGTCGCGACGGAGACAGGGCAGGCCGGCGGCGCGCCAGCGCCTTGAGGCGGGCGACCAGCTCTCGGAACGCGAACGGTTTTGTGAGATAGTCGTCCGCCCCCACCTCGAGCCCGCGCACCCGGTCGTCGACGCCATCGAGCGCCGTCAGCATCAGCACCGGCGTCGCATTCCCCCCGTGCCGCAGCTCGCCGCACAGGTCGAACCCGGTGCCCCCGGGCAGCCGCACGTCCAGAATGATCACGTCGAACGAGCCCGCGTGGGCACGGTCACGGCCCTCGGCGAACGTGGCGGCCAGCGTCGGATCGATGCGCTGCGCGCGCAGGCCGTCGCGCAGCAGGCCCGCCAGCTCGGGGTCATCCTCGACGATCAACACTCGCATGGTTGCGAACTGATCATATTACATATAGAGAAGCAGCCACACCAACCTGTACACCGAGAGAGATTGCCATGCCTGGCTTGAATCTGCCCATGTACGACCCCCGGCTCGTCCAGCCGATGCGCGAGGAGCTTACCCGCATCGGATTCGAGGAGCTCCGAACCCCGGCCGAGGTTGACCAGGTGCTGGGGACCACGAACGACACGACGCTGGTCGTCGTGAACTCGGTCTGCGGCTGCGCGGCTCGGAACGCGCGCCCCGCGGCGACGCTCGCGCTCCAGCGTGCGCGGCGACCCAAACGCCTGCTGACGGTGTTCGCGGGGCAGGACGCCGAGGCGACCGAGCGGGCCCGGAGCTACTTCACGGGCTACCCGCCGTCTTCGCCCCAGATGGGGCTCTTCAAGGACGGCGCGCTGGTCTTCATGCTCGAGCGGAAGAACATCGAGGGACGGCCGGCCCAGGACATCGCGGCCGATCTGGTGGCGGCGTTCGATCGATACTGCTAGCACGAGGCCGACCGGGTCTCCCGCAGCGACTGCGTCGTTTTGTCGCGGAGGGAGATCCGGTCGGCCTCGTCAACGGACGTCCTAGATCACCCGCTCCCGCCGCACCCGCACGTCCACCACCTTGTCCACCCACGACCAGAGCGAATCCTGCCGCTCCATCGGCGCGCCGTCGACCATGTGGCGCCGCCATCCTTTCATCACTTCCGAGTCCTGCGTCCAGAGGCGCACCCGCTTTCGCGGCACCTTGTTCTCCCACAACTGGGCGATGGGCGGGTCGGCGTACAGCAGCCGCACGGTCACGTTGCGCGACAGGTACTCGAGCGGGCTCATGTCCACCCGTTTGTACTTATCCTCCACGGACAGCCGGCCTGCCCCCGGATAGTCCGGCTCGCCGTCGGAGAATAGCACGACGTTGAGCGGTGCCAGCACCAGGTTGTTGCGCTTTACATGCAGCGCGGCACGCTGGAAGAACGCGTTGAAGTCGGTGATCGGGTCTTCTTGCGGGAACCACGCACGCAGGTCCGATGCGATCTGCGCGGGCGACTTCCCCGACAGATCCTGGATCGGGTGGAACACCTTGGCCTGGCCGGTACGCTCCCCGCCCAACTCCCCGACGAAGATCGCCGTGTTGGGCTGCAGTCCGCCGATCCCATTCAGATGACCGTAGATGTAGAGCGACGCAAACTCGACCGCCCCGGCGAAGCTGGGGTTGCGGCGGAACGAGCCACTGATGTCGAGGCCGATCACGAGCGTCGAACGCGGAGCCTCGGCCTTTTTCGAGGGCGCGCACGCCACCGCGCTCAGCCCCAGGACCAGTGCGGCGACGCGACGCATCATGACGCACCTCCCTCGACCGTGCTGGTCTTTCCGGTGTGGAAAATCGGCGTGCTGTGGAGCACCTGGTCCAGCGACCGGAACGGCAGATTGAAGTGCGGCTTGCCCGTAATCACGACGACCAGGAAGTTGAACCCGCTGGCGACGAGCTGCAGCACCGGCAAGGTCAGCAGCTCCATCAGGTGCTGGGCTTCCTTCTTGAACCACTCGTGCTCGGCCTTGAGCGCGTTGATCGGCCCTTTCCAGAACTCCACGTCGGCGGTCGCGGCCGCCCGCACGGCACCCACGCCTTCCATCGCCTTCCGGCCCAGGATGGCGAGCAACGCCGGCGTGCCGAACCGGCCGAACAGGAACCACGTCATGCCCCGTACGCCCACCCACCCCAGCAGGGCCAGCCCCAGGGTCCCGACGATCCCCAACTGGAACCCCTGCTGGGCCAGCCACGGCGTGATGGCGTCGATCAGCTCGCGGTACAAGAAGAGCACCTCGAACAGGGCAACCGCCAACTCGACCAGCACCATCGAGACGATCTGCCCGATCGCGCGCGTCTTGATCGCCTCGTTCAGCACCTGGATGCAGGCGAAGCTGCCCCCGATGATGATGAACAGAAAGAACCACAGCAGCACGACGAGGGCCAGCGCGTTCACCTGGTAGCCCGTCAAGTCCGAGAGCAGCTCGCTCATCGTCGGACGCAGCGTGAAGGTGAAGATCGTGGCCTCGATGGCGGACCAGAACAGCAGCAGGACGAACGCGATCCACGGCACCCCCGGCTGGCGCGAGCTCGAATCCAGCATGGCGAAGGGCGACGTGACCATGTTCTTCACGGTCCGCCACAATAGCCCGACGCCAAGCCGGAGCAGACCCCAGGTCCAGCCCACGAACACGAGGAGGAAGCGCGCCAGGCCGAACCAGTAAAACCACGCCATGCGGACCGCGTCCCACCAGGACATGAGCAGCGCCGCCAGAAAGCGTCCGCGGCCCGAGCGGAACGGAATGGTGTAAAGCGAGACCATCGTGCCCCAGACGCCCGCGACGAGCACGGTCGCCGGGAAGAAGAGCAACAAGAACTTCCCGACCATCTGCCAGAAGGAATCACCGGAGAGCACCGTTCGGAACACGACCGCCTGCCAATCGAGGATCCAGGACAGGCCGCCCCAGATCCAGCCCCACACCGTCTGCAGAATCCAGCTCCACTGCTCGGTCTGGGCAGTGCCTAGCGGCTGTTGCATGTCTGTGCTCCCTCATGGGGTGGGAACCGGGATCGACGGTCGTGGGAACCGATGGCGCGGCCGGACGCCCGAGCGGCCGGGACACATTGATAGTGACCGTCTCCGCCCTGTCAAGCGGCGCCGGTGATCTGCATCACAATCAGGGCTGACAGCTTTGCCCGTCAGACGTATACTGTTGCCCATGCGCGACGACGAAACCCCCAAACGCCTGATCGTTGTGGGCGACCGCGTGCTGATCTCCCCGGAAGAGGGGGAGGAACGCACCAACGTCGGGCTGTATCTGCCCCCCACGGCGCTCGAGAGCCGCCAGGTGCAAGGCGGTCGCATCGTCGCGACCGGGCCGGGGACCCCCATGACCGAGCCCGCCAGCATGGACGACGAGCCGTGGAAGATCCACGGCCCGGACGTCAAATACCTCCCCATGCAGGCTGAGGTCGGCGACTACGGGCTGTTTTTCCGGAAAGCGGCTGTCGAGATCACGTTCGAAGGTAAGAAGTACCTGGTCGTACCGCAGGCGGCGATCCTCGTGCTCGTGCGGGAAGGAACCCCTGAGGAAGTAGAGGAGTAGCGCATGGCCGACATGGGATGGGCTCGGAGCCGCGGCAACCGCTCGGAAAAGGAAGGCCTGCGGCGGGGCGCGTGGTACCGGGTCGTGGAAGACCACGGCAAGGAATGGGTCGTGCTGGATGTGCACCAGGTCGAAGTACGCGTGCCCAGGGACAATGTCGACGTCCGCAAGGACCGGCCGAAGGCCTGGAGCGTGGTGCACGAGCCGCACCTCGTCTGCCCCGGGTGCCACAAGCGGCAGCACGTGGCGGGACAACCCAAAGACGTGAAGTGCCACGAGTGCGGCAACAGCTTCACCGTGGATTGGGCCGATCGGGCATGAGGGCGATCGCCTAATTCGGATCCAGATCGCGCGATTCGGGCCCCGGTCGAGACGCCGGGGCTCGTTTTCTTTGGGCCCATGTCCCCCTTCACGGGTGGGCTCCCTCGCGCCCGCGCCGTGCTCGCCGAGCGATTCGGCCACGCCGCGTTCCGCGTCCATCAGATCCGCGTGCTGGGCCCCTTGCTCGCAGGCCGGAGCGTGCTCGCGGTACTCCCCACGGGCGCCGGCAAGTCCCTGTGTTACCAGTTGCCCGCGCTGCTGGCCGACGGTCTGACGCTCGTCGTCTCGCCCCTCATCTCGCTGATGCAAGACCAAGTGGGCACGCTGCGCCGCCGCGGAGTCGCCGCGGCGTATCTCAACAGTCTGCTCACCGCCGCCGAGCGACGCACGATCCTCGATGCGGCGCTCGGCGGGCGCGTACGGCTGCTGTACTGTGCGCCCGAGCGGCTCGGCTCGCTCGTGCGAAACCTGGGGCAGTCGGGCACCTCGGTCTCGCTGTTCGCGGTCGACGAGGCGCACTGCATCGTCGAGTGGGGGAACGAGTTTCGGCCGGTGTACCGCCACCTCGGGAAGTACCGCTATCTCCTGAAGCACCCTCCGACGTTGGCGCTCACGGGAAGCGCGACACCCGCCACGCGCGCCGAGATTCTGCAGGTGCTCCGCTTGCAGCAGGCGGAGGTTGTGATGACCTCGTTCGATCGGCCGAACCTCGCGTTCGCGGTCGAGCGCGTGGGTGACGACCGCACGCGGTTCGCCCGCATCCGCCGCCTGATCCGCGACGTCCCCGGACATACCATCGTGTACACGCCGACCCGCCGCCTCACCGAGCTCGTAACCCGGGCGCTGCTCCGCATGGGTGTGCGGGCCGCCCCCTACCACGCCGGGCTCTGCGCCGAGACGCGGCGGGCGGTGTTGATCGAGTTCCTGCGTGACCGGGTGCCGGTGGTCGTCGCGACGAGCGCGTTTGGCATGGGGATCGACAAGGCGGACGTGCGCCAGGTGCTGCACTGGGGGCCGCCGCGCACGCTCGAAGGCTATTACCAGGAGGCCGGCAGGGCGGGGCGGGATGGCGGGCCGGCGCACTGCCTGATCCTGTGGCGTCCCGCGGACTTCGCGTGGTCGGAGTGCGCACCGGAGATGCGATCGTACGTCTCCCGCCCCGTCTGCCGGCGCCGCATGCTGCTCGCCTATTTCGGGGAGGCGTTGCGACACTGCAGCGGCTGCGACCGCTGCCCACGCTCCCCCGCCAGGTAAGGCAGGGCAACGCCCTACCCGTTGGTCCAGTTGCGGCGTGAGGAGGTCGAAATAGCTTTGCCGGGATAGCTTTGGGCGAGAGCCCTCGGTTCTCGCGTTGCCGTACTCCCTCTCCTCGAGGACGACCGCCATGGCCGGCCGCAATTTCCTGTTCGTTCCCGGTCCGACGAACGTGCCCGACCGGATCCTCCGTGCGATGGACCGCGCCATGGACGACCACCGGTCCTCCGCCTTTCCCGCCCTGGCCACCGAAGTGCTGCGCGACCTGAAGCAGGTCTTCAAGACCACCACCGGTCAGGCGTTCATCTTCCCGGCCACGGGCACCGGCGGCTGGGAGGCGGCGCTCGTCAACACCTTGTCGCCGGGAGACCGCGTCCTCGCCCCGCGCTACGGGCAGTTCAGCCATCTGTGGATCGACCTCGCCCAGCGGCACGGCCTGCGCGTGGACATCATCGACGTGGAATGGGGCGAGGGCGCACCGGTCGAGCGCATCGAGGAGATTCTCACCGCGGACACGACGCATGAGGTGAAGGGCGTGCTCATCGTCCACAACGAGACCGCGACCGGGGTGACGAGCGACATCGCCGCCGTGCGGCGGGCGCTGGATGGCGCCCGACACCCGGCGCTCTTGTACGTGGACGGCGTGAGCTCGATCGCCGCGATCGACTTCCAGATGGACGAGTGGCAGGTCGACCTCGCGGTCACCGGGTCGCAAAAGGGGCTGATGCTGCCCGCTGGCCTCGGCCTCGTGTGCGCCAGTCCCAAAGCGCTCGCCGCCCGCGAGCATGCGAAGTGCCCGCGGGTGTTCTTCGACTTCGGCGACATGATCAAGGCGAACGCGACCGGATACTTCCCCTACACGCCCTCGATTCCCCTGTTGTACGGCTTGCGTGAGTCCCTCGCCATGCTGTTCGAGGAAGGACTGGATCAGGTGTTCGCGCGTCATCGTCGCCTCGCCGACGGCGTGCGCGCCGCGGTGCGCGCCTGGGGCTTGAAGCTCTGTGCCCGGGCGCCGAAGTGGCACTCGGACACCGTGAGCGCGATCCTGGTGCCCGAAGGGTGCAATGCGGCCGACGTGATCGACGTCGCCTTCCGGCGCTACAACCTCGCGCTGGGCGCCGGGCTCGGCCGCTTGGCCGGCAAGCTGTACCGGATCGGCCACCTGGGCGACCTGAACGAGCTGATGCTGCTCGGCGCTATCGCCGGGGCGGAGATGGCAATGCGCGACGTCGGTCTCAAGATCACCCCCGGGGCTGGCGTCGCGGCCGCCGCCGAGCACTACCGCAGCAGCGCGACCCCGCTGCCGCCGCGCGCCGCCGCGGCGCCCACCCCCGACGCCGCGCAACAGCCCGCGGGGACGAAGCCCGGGCCTCAGGCCGCGCGCGCCGCCGTGCGGGCATGAGCCTGACGCGCTACGAGCCGGCGACCTCCCGGCTGCAGCGCAGCGAGCTCGCGGTGCCCGGCTCGCAACCCACGCTGTTTCCGAAGGCGCTCGAGAGCGAGGCGGACTGCGTGTTCCTCGACCTCGAGGATGCCGTCGCGCCGGCCGACAAGGAGCAGGCGCGACACAACGTCATCGCGGGGCTGCTGGAGCACGACTGGCGGGCGCGCGGCACGACCATGTGCCTTCGCGTCAACGGCATCGATACCCACTACATGTATCGCGATGTGGTCGACGTAGTGGAGCAGGCGGGACACCGGCTGGACGTCGTGCTGGTGCCGAAGGTCGGCGTCCCGGCCGACGTCTACCTCGTGGACGCTTTGCTCACTCAGATCGAGGCCGCGCGCCGCCTCCCCCACCGCATCGGCATCGAGGTCCTGATCGAGACGGCGCTCGGCATGGCCAACGTGGAGGCGATCGCGCAGGCGAGCCCGCGCCTCGAGGCGATGCACTTCGGCGTGGCGGACCTGGCGGCGAGCTTGCGCGCTCGGACTGTGAGCATCGGCGGCCCGAACCCGGACTATCCCGGCGATCAGTGGCACGCGGCGCTGTCGCGCATGGTCACGGCGTGCCGCGCGTACGGGTTGCGGGCGATCGACGGGCCGTACGGCGACTTCAAGGATCCCGAGGGCTATCGCGCCGCCGCCCGGCGCGCCGCCGCGCTCGGCTATGAAGGGAAGTGGGCGATTCATCCCTCGCAGATCGCCCTCGCGAACGCGGTGTTCACCCCGCCTCCCGCCGAAGTGGAGCGCGCCCGCCGCATCCTGGATGCCCTGGACGAGGCGGCCCGGGACGGCCGCGGCGCGGCGCAGCTCGATGGTCGGATGATCGACGCCGCCTCCGCGCGCATGGCGCAGAACGTGGTGCAGACCGCGGCCGCCATCGCGACGCGCGCCGGCGCGGCGCGCGCGTTCGTCACCACGCGAGCGTAGCCCGTGGATATCCACGAGTATCAGGCGAAAGAGCTGCTCTCGGGCTTCG
>Ga0137415_10007369_pt1 | contig 10899 bp, 12 predicted proteins | sample CZODoug3_1_1_16f_FD_183082 | JGI IMG/M metagenome (GOLD analysis project Ga0137415, IMG submission 183082) | Vadose zone soil fungal communities from Angelo Coast Range Reserve, California, USA - CZODoug3_1_1_16fungal (Hybrid Assembly) | ecosystem: Environmental > Terrestrial > Soil > Vadose...
GGGCGACAGCGCGGGCACGAATTAGTGATGCAGCGAGTTCAGCATGCCCATGGCCGCGGCTGCGACCGCCATCATGGTCAGGAACGGCAGCGTCACGCGCGTCAGCTGCACGGTGAGATCGAGCTTGCCGGGGACGCTCGCGAAATCGCCGGCATAGGCCTCGACGAGCGGCCGCGCGAAGACGATGCCGGCAGCGACTACGACGCCGGTCGTGATCAGCAGCGCATTCAGCACGTTGTTGCCGAGCCGCCACGCATCCTCTTTGCCCTTCAACGCCAGCTCGCGCGTGAACGTCGGGATGAACGCGGCGCTCATCGCCCCTTCGCCGAACAGATCGCGTACGAGGTTGGGAATCCGGAACGCGACGACAAACGCGTCCATCTCGTTGCCGGCCCCGAAAAACGCCGCGAGCACCTGATCGCGGGCGAGGCCGAGGATGCGGCTCGTGAGGGTCGCCGCGCCGGTGACGCTCGCATGACGCGCGAGCGGCTCGCGCAGTGGCGGCAACGGACGATGTCCGGAAGCGGACAGCGTGTCCGATTTCATCGCGGAGTCAGAGCCGTCCCGTGGAGGGCCGCGGCAGCGTAACACACAAAAAAGGCCCTCGCTGCATATGCGACGAGGGCCTAAGGGAGGATGGATGAGAGGCCGTGCGTGCCGTCTCGAAACCGTTAGACGGACGGCCGCTGCAAAAAGTTTAAGCCCCGGCGAGCTTCTGCCGCACGAGCTCGTTGACCGCCTTGCCGTCGACGCTTTGACCGGCCAGCTTCGCCATCGCCGCCTTCATGACGCGGCCCATGTCTTTCGGCGACGTGGCGCCGGTGTCCCGGATGGCGTCGGCGACGGCCTGGTCAATGGCGGCCGGATCGGCGGCTGGCGGCAGATACGCTTCGAGCACGCGAATCTCGGCGGCTTCCTTGTCCGCCAGATCCTGCCGCCCGCCTTTGGTGAACTGCTCGATCGAATCTCGGCGCTGCTTGACGAGCGCGGCGACGACCTGCTGCGATTCGGCCTCGTCGAGCGCGCGCCCGCGTTCGACCTCGCGGTTCATCAACGCCGCCTTGAGCATGCGCAGAGCGCCGAGCCGCACCGGCTCCTGCTTGCGCATCGCATCGGCGATTGCGGCGCTCATTTCGTCAATAAGAGACTTGCCGCTGGTAAATGATTCAGCCATTTACCAAGTCTTCTCTTGTTCGCGTTATCGTCCGCCCGGGCGGCGTACGGGTTGGCCAGGCGCCCCAGGTTGAATCTGGCCGGGCTGGCCAGGTTGCCCCTGCTGCGGCGGCGCCGGCGCAACCATGCCCGGCACCGCGACACCGCCGAACGGCGCGGTCGGCGTGCTGGGATACGTGACGGGCTGCGGGACGCCTCCGACTGCGGTCGCGGGCACGATGCCACCCGGCAGGACGCCCTGCGGCGCCACCTCCAATGCCCGAGGGAACGTGTTGAACACGGGACCACGATTCTGAGGCGGCACCACCGACGCCCCAGCCGGCAGCCCATTCGCGCCGGTCGGCACCACCGCGGGCCGCTCATCCTCCTGGTCGTCCTCGACCGGCTGCTGGAATTGCGGCGCCGGCTGCTGGAACACTGGAGGCGGCGGCGCGGCGGACGCCGTCACGGCCGGGCGGGCGGCGGCGATGGTCGGCATGATGATGATGCGATCGAAGCTCGACAGGTTCGCGACGCCGACGGCGCGCGGCGCCGTGATGTAGCCGCTCAGGGATCGCAGCAACACTTCGAGGGCCTGCGTCTCGGTGACGTTGGTCAGCTCGAGCGTAACCGGCCCCCCGGGGACGCGCTCCACGTTTACAATCTTGGTCTGGCCGACCCGCGCCCACTCGGTAAGAATCTGGCGAACGGTCGCGTCCTTCGCCACGATCGACACCCGGCCATCCTGCATCGTCACACGTACGTCGGCGAGGGCCGGCGAAGCCGCCAACAGCGACGTCACGAGGCCGAAGATGAGCATTTTCATGGGTTTCATAGCGTCAACCAGTATACGCCAGTACTCCAGCCCAACTACGTGTCGGCACCCTTCGTCACTTTTTCCTGAAGTAATCGATGACCTGGGTCAGGATGGCGTCGAGCTGGTGCTCGGGTTCGTAGGGGATCAGGGACTTCACCCGCGTCAGGTCCGGCACCCGTCGCGGCATATCCTCGAATCCGGACTCGTAGGCCTCGTCGTACGGGACGTGCTTGATGACCGACTTCGAGGCGGCCAGCTCGCGGATCCGCTCGGCCAGCTTCTCAATCGTCACTTCCTGCGTGTTGCCGATGTTGATGACCTGGCCGATCGCCTTTGGCTCGTGCACGAGCTTCACCAGCGCGCCGACGACGTCGCTGACGTGCGTGAAGGCGCGCGACTGCGTGCCGTCGCCGAAGACGGTGATCGGCTCGCCGGCGAGCGCCTGCCGCACGAAGTTCGGAATGACCATCCCGTACTGGCCCGTCTGGCGCGGCCCGACGGTGTTGAAGAACCGGACGATGATCACCGGCAGCTTGCGCTCTTTCCAATACGCGAGCGCGAGGAACTCGTCGATCGCCTTGCTGCACGCGTAGGCCCACCGGTGCTTCGGCGTAGGACCGAGGACGAGGTCTGAATCCTCGCGGAAGGGCACGTCCTCACTCTTGCCGTACACCTCCGAGGTCGACGCGATCACGACGAGCTTCTTTTTCTTGTTCGCGTGCTTCAGCACGACTTCGGTGCCGTGCACGTTGGTCTCGATCGTGTGGACCGGCTGCTCGACGATCAGCTTGACGCCGACGGCGGCGGCCAGATGGAAGACGACGTCGCTGCGATCGATCAGCTCGGCGAGCAGCGGCTCGTTGTTGACGGTGTCGATGAAGTATTCGAAGCCCGACCGCCCCTTCAAGCGGGCGATGTTGTCAATCGATCCGGTCGACAGGTCGTCGAGGATCAGCACGTCGTGGCCCTGGTCGAGCAACGCTTCCGACAGATGGGATCCGATGAAGCCGGCGCCGCCTGTGATCAACGCTCGCACGCGTGACGTCCTTTCAAGAAACCGCGGTCGGCGACGCGAACGCGTGCACCGCCTCCGCGATCGTGTCGACGTCGGCGTCGTGGAGCGCCGGATACAGCGGCAGCGAGAGTATCTCGTCGCACGCGCGCGTCGCAATCGGGCACTCGCGCGGATCGGCCGCCGCCAGCGCCGGCTGGCGCGGAATCGGCACGGGATAGTGAATGAGCGTCTCGATGCCGCGCGCCGCGAGGTGCGCCTGCAGATCCGCGCGCGCGTTCGTTCTTACGACGAAGAGATGGTACACGTGGCCCGGGTCCTGCTCCGGTACCAGGCCGATGGGGCTGCCCGCGAGCGCGCTGCGGTACCGCGCCGCCAGCGCGCGGCGGCGCGCGGTCCACGCCGGCAGAAACGGCAGGCGCGCGCGGAGCGCGGCGGCCTGCAGTTCGTCGAGGCGCGAGTTGATGCCGGGCTCCTGGTGATGATAGCGGCCGGTCTGGCCGCCGTTGCGCAGCCGACGCAGCCGATCGGCCAGCGCGCGGTCGTTGGTGAGGATCGCACCGCCGTCGCCGAGGGCGCCAAGGTTCTTCGTGGGGTAGAAGCTGAAGGCGCCCGCGGCGCCGAAGCTGCCCACCGGTCGTCCGGCGGCGGTCGAGAGATGCGCCTGACAGCAGTCTTCGACGATGGCCAGGTGGTGGCGCGCCGCGACGGCCGCAATCGCCGTCATGTCGGCGGCCTGTCCGTAGAGATGCACCGGGAGAATCGCGCGCGTCCGCGGTCCGATCGCGTCCGCGACGCGTTCGGGATCGATCGTCAGACGCGCCGGGTCGATGTCGGCGAAGACCGGACGCGCGCCGGCCATCAGGATCGCGAGCGCGCTGTACGCGGCGGACAACGGCGTCGTGATCACCTCGTCGCCCGCGGAAATGCCGAGCGCGCGGAGGCTGAGCGCGAGCGCATCGGTCCCGGTGCCGACCCCGACCGCGTGATTGGCGCCGGACGCGGCGGCGAATTCCTGCTCGAACGCCTCGACCTCCGGCCCGAGCACGAACCATCCGCGCTCGATCACGCGGTCGATGGCGCTTCGCACCGACGGCGCGTCCTCGCGCGGCGCGAGCGACAGGAATGGAATCCGCCGCGCGGTCACGCCGCCTCCGGCCCGGCATCGGCGCCGATGTACTGCCCGAGGTGGTCGCGATAGAACGCGACCGTTCGCGCGAGGCCTTCGGCGAGCGGCACGGCAGGTGCCCAGCCGGTGACCCGCTTGAACTTCGTCGAGTCGGCGTAGAAGCTGCCGATGTCGATTGCTTTCTTGTCGGCGGGCCACTCGACGTAGCGCACCGATCCCGATCCGGCGATGCCGACCAGCAGCGCCGTCAGGTCGCGGTGGGTGAACGCCTGGTCACCACCGACGTTGAAGGCGTCGCCGTTGCAGGCGTCGCTCGCGCCCGCCCGCAGGAACGCATCGACGGCGTCGTCGACGTAGACGAAATCGCGAAGCTGCGACCCGTCGCCGTAGATTTCGATCTCCCGCCCCTCGATGGCGAGGCGGATGAACCAGCCGATGAAGCCCTGGCGGTTGTGCTTGAGCAGCTGGCGGGGGCCGTACACGTTGGTGAGGCGCAGCGAGCACGCGCGAACGCCGAAGACGTTGTTGTAGACGAGGTGGTAGTACTCGCCCGCCGCCTTGTTGATGCCGTTGACGTCGGTGGGCATCACGAGATGGCTCTCGTCCACCGGCAGCGAGATCGGCCGCCCGTAGATCTGCCGGGTGCCGGCGAACACGACCTTCGCGCCGGGATTGTTGTAGCGGCACGCCTCCAGGATGGTGAGCTGGCTGCGGCAATTGATCTCGAGATCCGTGTAGGGATCCCGCATGCTGTCGATGTGGCTCACCTGGCCGGCCAGGTTGAAGATCACCGCGCGATCGCGGACGAGGTAGTTCATCGTGCTCTGCTGCCGGACGTCGGCGACGTTGACATGAACGCGATCGCCGATGCCGTCGATGTTGAACAGGTTGCCGCCGTAGTCGGGGATCAGGGAGTCGACGAGCAGCACGTCGGCGCAGAGCTCGACCAGGGCGCGCGCGAGGTTGCTGCCGATGAACCCGAGACCGCCGGTAATCATCACCGATCGGCCGCGGTAGAACTCGCGATAGTCCACGGTCACGTGCGCGGCGGGCTCGGGTAGACGCGGTTCGCGGGATCCGAGGCCCGCTCCGCCAGCGGCGTCACCAGATGGCGCCGGTGTTCGCGGCGGATCACGAGCGCGTACCAGAGGCGCAGCAGGTCGCGGCCGGTCCGGAAGAGGCGCCGGAAGTTGAAGAACTCGGACTTGCCGAAGGCGCGGTGATAGTGGTGCACCGGTACCTCGGCGATGCGGAATCCGGCGTCCTGAATCTTCTTCATCATCTCGACGCAGATGATGCCGCTCGTCTTCTCGAGGTTGATGCGCTCGAAGATCGTCCGGCGCATCAGCCGGAAATCGCAGTCGACGTCGCGCAGCTTCAGGCCGAACAGCGTGCTGACGATGTAGTGGTAGACGCGGCCGATGACGATGCGATGCAGCGGATCGGCGCGGCTGATCTTGTAGCCGTTCACCAGATCGCGATCCGGCGTCATCGCGGCCCAGAGCACCGACAGCTCCGCCGGATCGTATTGCGCGTCGCCGTCCGTATAGAAAATCAGCTCTTTGGTCGCCAGACGAAAGCCCGTCTGCAGGGCGGCGCCGTAGTCGCGGTTCGTCGGGTGATGCACGGCGCGCACCTGCGGGTAGGTGCGCGCGAGCTCGTCGGCGATGTCAGCGGTGCTGTCGGCGCTGCCGTCGTCGACGACGATGATCTCGAAGTCGGGCGTCAGTTCCGAGGCGGCCTTGACAGTGCGAATCACCATGCTCGCGATGGTGCCGCTGTCGTTGTACGCCGGGAAAAAGACACTCAGACCCGCGGGTTTTGCGGCGGGGGACGCGGACATGCAAAAGTCTCCAAACCATAGCACGAAAGGGCTCAACGCGCCGCCGGCCGCGCCGCTTTTCCGCGCGCGATCAGCCGCCATGGCGTGATGACCGATTCGACGATCACCGCCCGCGACATTTTCGATTGGCCTTCGCGCCGCTCCACGTAGGTGATGGGCACTTCCGCGATCCGGCGCTCCTGGCTGGCGGCGACGAACAGCATCTCGACGAGAAACGAATAGCCGTCGGAGACGAACCGGTCGAGCGGCAGCGAGGCCAGGGCCTCGCGGCGCCAGCAGCGATAGCCGCTGGTGCAGTCGCGCGCGTCGACGCGCGTGATGGTTCGCACGTACAGGTTCGCGAAGCGACTCAGCAGACGTCGGCGTGCCGGCCAGTTGACGATCGCGCCGCCCGCGACGTACCGCGATCCGATGACGATGTCCGCGCGCCCGGCGGCGGCGATCAGATCGGGCAGCCGATCCGGATCGTGCGAGAAGTCGGCGTCCATCTGGCAGATGAGCTCGGCCGGCCCCGCGAGCGCCCGGCGGATGCCATCGATGTAGGAACGCCCGAAGCCGCGACGGCTCGTGCGGTGGAGGACCTCGACGCGGTCCGGATGCTGCCGCGCGAGCGCGTCCGCCACCGCGCCGGTGCCGTCGGGCGACTGGTCGTCGACGATCAGTACTCGGACACCGGCGTGCCGCAGCAGGCGACTGACCAGCGTCGGAATGTTCTCGTGCTCGTTGTAGGTCGGGACGATCACCAGCGCGTTCATCTCGACGGCCGTCTCTCGAACCGCAGCGACGAGATCTGCTCCGACACGAGCCCGACGAGCAGAATCACCACGCTCAGCAGAATCAGCAGCACCGACGAGTTCGTCACGTGGGACTGCGTGGCGATGGTCCAGATCGCGTAGGCGGCGCCGATGGAGAACGCTGCCACGCTCACCGGCACGAAAATGCGGAGCGGGCTGAAAATCGTGATCACCTTCAGCAGGATCATGAAAAAGCCAAAGCCGTCGGAGCCGAGCCGGATCTTCGAGGCGCCCTCGCGCTGCGCCGCCTGCACCGGTTCGAACCGGACGCTGTAGCCCGCCTTCATGAACGCGAGCGTCGTCGTCGTCGGCGTCGAGAATCCGTTGGGCAGCAGGTGGAGGAACTCGACGAGGTGGTCGCGGCGAGCGGCGCGGAATCCAGACGTCAAGTCGGGAATGCGCTGCTGCGTCAGGTAGGTCGCAATCGCGTTCAGCGTGGCGTTGCCCAGGCGGCGCGTGAGGCCCGCCTGCGTCCGGCCCGACCGTGCGCCGACGACGAGATCGTACGGGTCGAGGTGTGAGACGAGGCGCGGCGCGTCGGACGGCCGGTGCTGCCCGTCGCCGTCGGCAATCAGGATGAACTCCCCCGTCGCCTCTCGGATCCCGCTCTTGACGGCGGCGCCGTTGCCTTTGTTGTACGGATGACGGATGACGCGCGCGCCCGCGGCCGACGCCAACGCGCCGGTGCCGTCGGTCGATCCATCGTCGACGACGAGGATTTCGCGCCAGCGCGCGGTTGCGGCGAGATCGCGGACCATGGCGGCAATCGACGCGGCCTCGTTGAATGCCGGGATCACGACCGACGTGGCCGCCGGATCAGCCATCAGCCATCAGTCGATCCACCACGCCGTCCCAGGTGATGGCCCGGGCGCGCTCGTACCCGGCATCCCCCAGCGACTGCGCCAGTGCCGCGTCCGACGCGAGCCGCGCGATCGCGCCGCCGATCGCCTCCGGCGTGGGATCGACGACGAAGCCGGTGACGCCGTCTTCGACGAATTCGAGCGGTCCGCCCGCGTCGACCGTGGTCACGACCGGCTTGCGGGCGAGGAAGGCTTCGAGCGTCACGTACCCGTAGTCTTCGTCGAACGGAGGGAACACGACACCCAGCGCGCCCGCATACAGCTCGATCAGCCGCTGTTCGGCGACTGCTCCCGCAAAGGTGATGCGATCGCCGACGCCGCATCTCGCCGCGGTTTCTTCCAACTGCGGACGGAGCGGACCCTCGCCGGCGACGACGAGGCGGACCCGCCGATCGACGTGCGCGATCGCGCCAACAATCATGTCCACGCGCTTGTTGGCTTCGAGTCGGCCGACCGAGAGCACGTAATCGCCACGCGGGCCCGCCGTCAGCTTGCCGGCGAGCGGCGGCGGGTGGTACAGCGGCTCCGCGGCGAGGCCGTTGTAGCGCGCCAGGCGGGCGGCGGTGTTACGCGCGTTGGTGAACAGCCGCCGCGACTCCGCGAGCACGTCGTTGTCGAGCGCGATCAGGCGATCGCGCAGCCGGACGTCCGCCTCGGTGTGCCCGAACTCGCTGTAGGGCGTACCGCACAGATCGTAAATCGCGCGGTACTGGTGGAACAGCCAGGTTACTTTGTTCGGATGGCGGACGAAGTAGGTGGGAAACTTCGTCGCGATCACGGTGTCGATCCGCTCGCCGTTCGATTCCGAGAGGTCGATCATCCGCCAGGCCGCCGCGTGCGTCAGCAACTCGGCCGCCAGGGGCTGCTGTATGCGGGTGACTGCAAGATGGCGGCGCATGCCACGCGGGCCTTCATCGCGTTGTCGGGGGATTATTACTTATGCCCGCTGCCCCAAGTGCAACTGGCCGAGGGTGAGTTGGAGGCGGCCCTGGAGCGGGTGTGGAGCGGCGACCCAGCCCTGATCTCGGTCTTGAGAGCGCAGGAACAAGGCGAGCCCAAGCTCATTGCGCAGGGCTATGAGTACGAGGTGCCCATGAGCATGGAGGTCGAGGGTCAGTCACGCGCGTGGCGCGAGCGCCGTCTGGTGGTGCGCTCGGTGCGCCACGCCGAGGCAGCCGAGGTGGCACTTCGAGCCCGCGTGGCCAAGGCCAAGGCGCAAGTCGAGGCGCTCAACCTTCGCGGTCGCGGTCGCCAGCGCTTTGAAGCGATCGCGACCTTACGCGAGGCGGTGCACGACATAGTCCAGCGACACCGCGTCGAGGACTTTTTGTGGCTGCGCTACGACCAGCACACCACGACGCGCCCAGTGCGAGCGTATAAGGATCGGCCCGCTTATGTGAAGGAAGAGCATCACGCCACGGTGGAGGTGCGCGTGGACGAGGCGGCCCTGGAGTCAGCGGTGCGCCGGTTGGGCTGGCGGATTTACCGTACCAATCAACCGGTAGAGCAGCTCTCGCTTGAGCAAGCCGTGTTGGCCTACCGCAGTGCATATCTGGTGGAACGCCGTCTGGGCCGACTCAAGGGTCGCCCGCTGTCGCTCACCCCGATGTATGTGCAACGAGACGACCATGCCACGGGGCTGATTCGGTTGTTATCGATTGCGCTACGGGTCTTGACGCTGGTGGAGTTCGTGGTGCGGCGTCAGTTGGCGGCTGAAGAGGCGACGTTAGCCGGTCTGTATGTCGGTAATGCCAAACGGGAAACGGCTCGCCCGACAGCCGAGCGGTTACTCGAAGCGTTTCAAGAGGTGACGCTGACGGTCGTTCAGGGGGTCCACCGCGTGTACCGCCATTTGACGGCTCTGAGTCCCTTGCAAGAGCGGATTCTGGAGCTGTTGGGCTTCTCTTCGCGAGTGTATACCAGGCTTTGCACCGTTTCTCACGAACCGCTTTGAAAATGGGCGAAACGGGCGCAATACCTTCGCCAAAAAATGGGATAAAGCAGGGCAGCTGACCAGCGTACAGCAATGAGGCAGGGCGACTGCGCCCCGTGTAGAATAGGGATTCCCCAACCCACCTCTGCCCAAGGAGCAACCGCCCATGCCGGATATTATGAGCCTTTTAGCTTGTGTAAGCCAGTGTCTGGATAGCACCACGATTCGCCAACTCGCCCGGGTGAGCGAGGCGATGCTCTCGATGAGCGGCCGCGTGACGATGCGGGGGATGGCGCGTTGGGCTGGCAAAGGAGGGAGCTATCGGACGATCCAACGTTTTTTCACGACCAGCCTGAGTTGGGGGAAGGTTCAATGGGTACTGATTCGCCACCATCTCTTAGATCACGACGATGTGATCGTGCTGGGAGGCGATGACGTGGTGGTGACGAAATCGGGCAAGAAGACCCATGGATTGGCGCGGTTTTTTTCCTCCTTGTATGGCAAAGCCGTGCCAGGACTGTGTTTTCTGAGTTTATCCCTCATAAGTGTCAAGCGTCGAACCGCCTACCCCGTGCTGATGGAACAACATGGCCCAGAACACCGCCAAGCGCCTGCCGAGGTACGTAAAAAACAGTCTGATGGGAAACGAGGCCGCCCGAAAGGGAGCAAAAATCAGCATCGGCGCGAGGTGACGTTGAGCCCATATCTCTGTTTCGTCCAAGAGAGCATCAGTCGGGTCCTGCAGTTGATAGGCGACCATGTCAAGGTGCACCACTTTGTCTTTGATGGGGCCTTTGGCTATAACGATGCCGTGCAAATGGTCAGACAACTTGGCTTACATTTGATTTCCAAGCTTCGCCATAATGCGGCTCTGTATTTTCCCTATGATGGTCCGTATTCCGGCTGTGGAAGGCATAAGAAGTATGGTAAAAAACTCGATTGTCGCAAGATCGCTCAGGCGTATTTAAAAGAGTCTTTTGTTGAAGAAGATATCCAGACACAGATCTACCAGATGCAGTTATGGCACAAGAAGTTTGCTGATTGATTCAATATTGTGGTGATTGTCAAAACGAATCTCAACACACAAGCGGTTGCACAGGTGATCTTATTCAGTAGTGACTTGGCGCTTGCCTATACTCAATTGATTGAGCATTATCGTCTCCGGTTCCAACTGGAGTTCACCTTTCGGGATGCCAAACAATATTGGGGTTTGGAAGATTTCATGACGGTCAACGAGAGGCCTGTCTATAACAGTGCGAACCTCGCCATGTTCATGGTCAATGTATCCCACGCCTTGATGCGGCCGATGCGCACACATTGGCCTGAGTGCAGTGTGAATGACCTGAAGGCCTGGTTCCG
>Ga0137415_10007371_pt1 | contig 10898 bp, 11 predicted proteins | sample CZODoug3_1_1_16f_FD_183082 | JGI IMG/M metagenome (GOLD analysis project Ga0137415, IMG submission 183082) | Vadose zone soil fungal communities from Angelo Coast Range Reserve, California, USA - CZODoug3_1_1_16fungal (Hybrid Assembly) | ecosystem: Environmental > Terrestrial > Soil > Vadose...
AAGCGGAGTGCACGAGCCCACGGGCGCTCCCGCGAGCTGCTCGCGGGGCTTCCGCTCGTGCTTTTGGTCTCGCTGGTCGCGGTCATCGGGATGCTTCGTCTGCGCGCGGCGCGCCCGTCGCGCGTTGCCGCTGGCGCGGGCCCGGTTTCCGCAGGCGCAGGCGATGCGGGCGAGAAGCAAGGCGCGGGCTCGCTTCGCGCGCCGCCACTGCCGCTGCAAGGGTCCGCGCGCGTCCCGGAGCCCCTCGCGCGCATGCAGCACGGAGATGGGCGGCGAACGCATCGCGCGCGCGGTCGCGGGCCGGCGGAGGCGCGTTTGGCGTGGAAGACCAGTGTAGGCGGGGCGGTGCAAGGGCAGGTGGTCGCCTCTCCCGACGGCCAGACGCTCTATGTCGCCTCGCTCGCAGGGAGCCTCACCGCGCTAGGCCGCGACGGGCACGTCGTCTGGAAGACCGATCTCCACGGTCGCGTGTACAGTACACCTTGCATTGGGAGCGATGGAAGCATCTACGTCGGGCGCGACGGGCGGCAGTTTTTCGCGCTGGCGCCGACGGGGGCGGTCCGGTGGAAGCTCGATACCGAAGGCGATGCCGACACCGGCGCCGCGCTGGCCCCCAACGGGACCATCGTTTTCGCATCCGAGCGGACCGTTTATGCCGTGCGCCCCGCGGGAGACGTCGCTTGGCGCTTCCGCGCGCGCGGCAAGGTCTTCACCGCGCCGGCAGTGGCCGACGACGGCTCGGTCTACGTGGGCTCCCAGGACCACCATGTGTACGCGCTGGCCGCGAATGGCACGCTCCTTTGGTCCACGGATTTGGGTGCAGATGTGGACGGAGCGCCCACCCTCGGTGACGATGGGGCGCTTTTCGTGGGCACCGACGGCGACGAGATCGTCCGCTTGGGCACGAAGGGGGAACTCGTGTGGCGCGCGGCCGTGGGCGGCTACGTGCGTGGGCCCCTTTCGATCGGTCGCGATGGGGATGTCCTCGCCGGCGTTTACGGGCCCACGCCGCGGGAGGTGCGGGTTTCGGCGGCGAACGGCCGCGTCGTGGGCGCTTTCGAAGTGCAGGGAACGGGCGCCCGCGAGTTCGGTGTGCACGGCGGAGCGCTGGAAGATGACGAAGGGACACTCTTTTTCGGCGCGCAGGATGACGCGGTCTATGCCGTGGACCGTCAAGGTGCGTTGCGCTGGCGGTTTGTGACCGGGGCGGATGTCGACGCACCGCTCACGCTGCTCGATGACGGCGCGCTGGTCGTGCCTTCCGATGATGGAATGGTGTACCTACTTGCCGGGTCCGCGCATTAGCGCGTAGTAGAAAGTAAGGTGTTATGGACGGCATTCCCCCTGCCGCAAAAACTGACGCGGAGGACGTCGTTTGGGCCCTTCAGACCGCCGATGCTCTCTGGAAGCGACACGAGAGGGTCGACGCCATCGTCTGGCTGCGCCGTGCGGCACAGGCCGCGGCCGAATCGCAAAATGACGACCGGGCGCTGACGCTCGCGCGCTCCGCGGCGGAGCTCTCCGAGTGGATCGCGCGCAACCCGGCGCCGGGGCGGTCGAGCGCGCACGACTTCAAGCCGGAAGAAGATTCGGGGGCTTCGGTCTTCGAAGACGAAGTCATCACCAACGCGCGCACGCTGGCTGCGATCAGCGGCGAGGTCCTGGTGCCTGCGGAGTTGCGCTCGGCCACCGTCACGCAAGAGCGTGCCATTCCCAAAGAGCGGCTCGAGCTGCCCAAGCGCGTGCCCCCGGGCATCGGGCTCGAGGCCGCGCGCCGCGCCCGCCCGCGCCCGTCGCGTCCCGGTTCGTCCTCGGACCTGAAGGCATCCTTGTCCCCACGCAAAGCCGTCCCGCCGCCGCTTCCTCCTCGCCGCGCGCCGCCGCCACCGTCACCGCCCTTGCCGCCGCGCATGCGCCCCGAGAGCTCTGGACGAACGGAGCACGCGGCGCCGACGTCATCAGGGCGCCCGCCCCAGTCGACGATGAACGTGGAGGAAGAAGAATTGCTCCCGAGCATGAACTTCTCGCTCATCGAGGAAGACGAACAAGCCATCGAAGGCAAAGAAGCCAGCGAAGAAGCGGCCGAGCCGCAGTCGGCGGAGCGAGTACCCGAGCGGCGCGCGTCCGTGGACGAAGAGGAAACCATCGCGCCGATCGACGCATCCGCCTTCGATAGCGTGACCCAAAAGATCAAAGCCGACCTGCGCGCTCTCGATGCTTCGACGCGGCGCACGGCGACGGACGAGACGGAGACGCCCTCGCCCGGCTCCACCACGCCCGCGCCGCCGTCGCCTCGACCCGAGCGCGAGGCCGTGCCGCCGCCGCCGGATCTCTCGTCGCTCGAAGCCTTCGCGGATCTTCCGGATGATGCGCGCGACGCTTTTGCGACGACCGCCAAGGTTTTCGCGCTGAACGGCGACGAAGAAGTCTCGGGGTTCGCGCTGGCCGCGGTACTCGAAGGCGAGATCGACGTCTGTGCGACCATCGTCGATGCCGCAGGCGAGCGTCTCCAAGCGGGCGCCGTGCTTCGCGCCGCGGGCTCGATTGGCATCGGAACGCCCCTTCGCTTCGTGTGTGCTTCCGAGCAGGCGCGTGTGGCGACATGGAATGCCGAGGCCGTGGCAGAGGCATTTCGCACGTGTCCGTGGGTGGAGGAAGATCTATGCGCGGCCGCCAACCGCACGCACGCAGTGGTGGGTGCGACCATGGGGCCGCTCGGCGAGCGACTCGATGCCGCCATCCGCAAGCAGATCACCGACCGGCTCGACGTGCGGGCGCTCGAGCCGGGCGACATCTTGGTTCAAAAGGGTCAGCCGGTGCCGGGAATCGTGCTCGTGGGGGTGGGAAGCCTCGAGGTCGTGCAAGGGGAGGCCGTGAGCGAGCGCGTCTCGGCGGGGCAATTTCTCTTTTCGACGTCGATTCTCGGCGGCGGAGCGGCGCCGGGGACCGCGCGTGCTTCGTCCGAGGGGGCCATCATTCTTTTTGCCGATCGCATGGTGGCCCACGAGCTTCTTCTGACCTGCCCGCCGCTCCTCGAGGTCCTCGCGGGCATGTGAGCATGTCGTGAGCGCGCCGTCAGGTCTGCCGCCGACTCCGCGTGCGGTGGCCGACCGAGGATTGAGCCAAACTAAAATCGAACGATGTGACCATCGCCGAAGGCGGCTTGGCGCGAGCTGGGGTCGATGTCCCAGTGGAGCTCCTCGTTGCCTTCGGCGCCCGCGAAGCGCAAACCGAACCACTTCGCGTCTGGTGCGATGGAGGGTTTGCCATCGCCGTAGTAGCGCGGAAACTTGATGCGGAAGGCTTGGCGCCACACGCTCGTGTACGGGAAGTACGTTCGCTCGAGCGCGCCCGGCTTGGGGATGAACTCGATGTTCAGGGGCGCGGTCTCGTTGCCCTGGTCGTCGATGAGGCGCACGATCCACGCGCTGTTCGGGCGCGAAAGATCGCTCCAGCGCCGGTTGGTTCCGTAGAGCGCGATGTAAAACGAATGCGTGTCGCGCGTCTCGTTCAGGGTATTTTCCAACAACACGCGCCGCTGCTCGACGGTGAGTCGGAAATCCTGCGCGTAGCGGATGACGTAGGCCCAGCGGAAGTCCCACGACTGATACGTGGCGGTGACCGTGAGCAGATCGTCGAGCTCGGACACGACGATGAGGTGGGCGTTGCGCGTCCAGCGTTGGAGCACCTGCGGGTAATCGGACGCGACGTACTCGCGCGTTCCCGTCACCATCGACACCTTCGGTTCACCGCAGCCAGCGAGGAGCCCTGCCGCGACGATGCAGAGCACGCACAGGGTTCGCGTGGAGGGCAGATTCATTCCGCGCCATGCTACTACTAGTGGCCCACGTTCTAATGCGCTAATGCTCCTGAATTCCTACGACCTCTCCGTTGTCGAAGAACGCTTCGCGCCGCAGTCGGAATCCTCACTCCAAGCGGCGGTCGCCCGGGAATCGCCGAATCGGGCCGCCGTGGCCGCCATCCTCCGCGAAGGCCCCCTGGCCGAATCCGACGCCGAGATCCTCTTCATCCGCCGCGCCGAACGCCCGCGCGATCCGTGGTCGGGCCACATGGCATTCCCCGGCGGCCGCCACGATCCACGCGACGCGAGCCTGCTCGACACAGCCATCCGCGAGACGCGCGAAGAGGTGGGGCTCGACCTCGCCTCGCACGGCAAGTTGCTCTGGCGCCTTCCCGTGGTCGAGGCCAGCACGCGCAGGACCTTCGACATGATCGTGGCCCCCTTCGTGTTCTCCATCCTGCGCGGCGAATCCAATTTGGTCTCGAACGCCGAGGTGGCCGAAGCCATCTGGACTCCACTGGGCCCGCTCGCCCGCGGCGAAACGTCCTCGATGTTCGAGTACCAGCAGGGCGAGGCGAAGCTCCAATTTCCGTCTTTGCTTCTGGGCGACCGGGTCGTGTGGGGCCTCACCTACCGCATCTTGCAGACCTTGCTCGACGTGGTCCACGCCACCACTTAGTCGCCCAGAAGATTTCACCACGGAGGCACGGAGAACACGGAGAGTTTTTTCTTCCCAACAAACCCTCCTCCGTGTCCTCCGTGCCTCCGTGGTGAAAATCTCTCCCGTTAGCTTTGCCCGCTATTGTCCGCGGGCGGCGGGTCGTCTTGTTTGGCCGCGGCGGATTCGAGCTCGCTCAACAGCGCCTTTCTCGAATTGGGTCCGATGAGGCCATCCGAGGTGATGCCCACCGCCTCTTGAAACGCCTTGAGGGCCGCGTGCGTGTTGGGCCCATCGAGCCCGTCGACCGCACCGGGATCGTGGCCCAAAAAGCTCAACGCCTGCTGCACGCCCTCGGTGGTGGCGACGTCGATGCGGCCGAATTTCTCGGACTCATGAATGGTATCGCTCATGGCTCACTCCTTCTTGTCCGTGATCTGCGCGATCTTCCCCGCGGAATCCCAACAGAATCGTGTCGCGTGCTTCGCAGTGCCCGCGGTGCTCTCGACCGAATAGCACTGCATGGTGCCGAGCTTTTCCGATTTGGTGACCTTCGGATCCTTGAACGCGTACATGCCGATGGCGTTGTTCTGCGTGGTCTTGCCGCCGTACTTTTTGAGCGCCTTCTTCACGTCGCCGTTGCTGCCATCGAGCATCGAGAGGAAGTCTTTCATCTCGGGGCTGGTCTCGGGCTCCGCCGGGGGAGGAGGCGGCGCTGGCGGAGGCTCCGGCGTTGGCGCAGGCGGCGCGCTGGCGCTGGTCGCCGTCACCGGCTTGGGTTCTTCTTTTTTTGAACAGCCGGACAACGACAGCCCACACATCAACAGAAGCGGTACGAAGGATCGCATGGAAGAGCCTCCCTCAACTGGACGGTGATGAATTCGGCAGTCGTATCCCATCGACCCTGTGCCGGACAACGATTTGGTGGCGCGCCCCGCACCACGCATCAACAAGGGAAGGGCTGCGCGTTCGCGACCCGAGGCCTTGATCAGTAGACCAGTTGGAGAACGGCGAAGGAACCGAGGATGTACGGCGTGGGCATGTTTTGCACTTCGCGCCGTTCGCGGCAGAGGATCACGTAATCGTTCTCCCAGGCAAACGAGGCGTGCTTCGAGAGCCGCAGCTCGAGCCCTCCGCTGAATTGCGTCGCGTATTCCTGATCGCTCAGCGACGGCGGAAGAAGATGATCCGGATCGTAGCGCCACTCGCCCACGCCGACGTGAAAGAATGGGACGAGCGGACCGTCGCCCGCGCTGATCCGGCCGATGAGCATCCGGCTCGAACGCGTCAGCCGAATCTCGTCGGTGGCGACCGCGTGCCCGAAGATCGAATAGGCGCCCTTCCAGTCGCGCGCGACGAGCGAGAACCTCAAGGCGGGCTGCAAGGCGTGCTTGCCGCTTTCGTGCGTGTACCAGCGCCCCTTGTCGATTCCGAGCGGTGTCCCCAAGCTCCCCGCGTGGGCGAATCCGAGGGTTCCTGTTCGGATCACCTCGTCTCGCAACGTCGGGTCCGTCGTAGGAAACATCGCTTCGAGCTCACTCAGAGACGGCTTCGACGATGCGGCGGATGGATCGACGGGCCTCTTGCTGCCTTGCGTCGATTGGACAAGGAAGCGCACGCCCTGATCGATCCATCGCCCGATGTCGAATCCGCGCCCGAGATCGTTCGGCTCGGCGCGGGCGCTGCTCGCGGCCGCGCTCACCACGAACATCGCTGCGATGGAGAGAGTGCAGCGCATCCATAAAAGCCTAGCAGGGGATCGTGTGGCGTCACCGTGCCGTCTGCGAAAAAAACGCAGTACACACGAGGCGTTATCTCGTGACATCGTTTACTCCGGGCCTACGCATCTGTAGACCTCGCGGACCTGCCCACGTCGTGGGCCAATCCTCTTGTGGGTTCTCAAGGGCTTTGTTCAGCAAGCCACATGCCCAGATGGCCGCGCGCGCCGGGATCTGATCGTCCGCGCGATGTCGTGTCGTCGCACACGAGCGCCGTGCGAAGCATCTGAAGCAAACGTGGCGTTTTTCCCCGTGCCACAGCGCAGTGCGAACGCATTGCGTCGCCGCTCGTGATGCGGCGAGGCATGCGCGATCCACGCGCGTGTGGGCACATCTCGCGGTTTGCGTGCATTTGCCTGCATGCGCTCTGGATGTCGCCCGAAGCGGTCCTCGAGGATCGTTCGACCAGCCATGGCGTGCGTCTTGCTGCTTTGAAACAACATGTCGTTGCAGCGTGGAGGCCTCAGGTCTGCGGACGTCATGCTCATCGCGGAGCATGGCACGCGCTGGGGACGGTGGATGCAGGGGCTCGCCGAGGCCGGCGTCTCCGTGACCGTGGTGATTCAGCGCTCACGCGAGCCGGCAGCGAGCTTTGCCCAACGCGTCGGGCAGCGCGCCGATGCTCTCTGTTCGAGCAAGCGACTTCCGCCGACCATCGTTTTCGTCGCCTCGCGCCGCATCGATCCCATCGTCGAGCGATGCCGCGCCACCATGGCGCGCACCCTCGTCCGTTCTCTCACGCGCTGGCCGCGGCCGAAACCGAGCCTCTTGCTCGCGTGCGATCGAAGCGCGTCGCAGGAGACCATCGTCGACATGAAGCGCGTGGCCGTGCGCGCTTCGGCCGAGTGCGCGCTCCAACTCGGTTGCACGGTTCGTGTCGCGGGCGCGCGCGCAACGCAGTGCCCATCGGAAGCGCACCTCGAAGACGGCGCGGCAGCCCGACCCTCGATGGTACCTCCGCCGCCGGACCTTCCGCTTCCGGCAGCCTGATTCTTCGTCCCTTCAACGAAGTCGCGGGCTCCCTCCCCGCGCGACCCCAACCCCGTGACCAAATCCCCCCTCAGCCACTACGAGCAGTCCGCGCTCGGCGATGCCGTCTCGTCGCTCTCGCCGTATCGAACGCCAATCTCCGCCTTAGTGCAGGTCCTGAGGGCGCAGGTCCTGGGCGCGCAGGTCCCAGGCGTGCGGGTCCTGCGCGACTCGCGCGAATTGCCGGTGCCGGACACCTTTGCGCTGGCGCTGTGGCGCATTCTCGCCGCCATGGGGCACGTCGCCGCGAAGACCGTGCGCACCGAGCGGCTCGACGAGTTGCGTCGCTGGGCCATGCGGCCCGTCCGCTCGCTCGGAGACCGTTCGCGGCTCGATCTGTGGGAGGTCGACGAGGCGGTTCGCTGGGTCGAGCCGAAGTATGTCGCGCTCGGCGCGCTCGTGGGCTTGGCATCGGGTCCCTTCGGGATGCGCGGTCTCGCCGTGGGCAAGCCGCTCTTGACCTTGTTGGCCCTGCGCCAGATTCACGAGTACGCGATGCGCTACGGCTTCGACGTGGACGATCCCGAGGAGCGCGCCTTCGCCGTGCGCGTCTTGGTCGCCGCCCTCTGTCCGAATCGATTGCCAGGCCAAGTCCAGCCCGAGGACTTGTCGCAGGTGACGCGCACTGCCAAGTACGTCGGGCGCTTCGTGGGGTTCTTCGACGCCGTGCGAAGCGTGGTGCGGCGCGTTTTGCGCACGAAAAAGAGCTCGCGCGCCGTTCCCGCGGTCACGGCTGTCGGCATGGCGGCGTACGGCGCGTGGTTCTTGCGCGGCGTCGCGGAGGTGGCGTCGCTCGCGTATCGAGAGCGCTTCGTCGCGCGCAAGCATCACGTGACGGTGGCGTCCCTCGAGGTCACGTCATGCGCGCATAGCGAAGCTTGTCCTCCTGCCCCATTCGAAAGAACAGACGAAGCTCGTCCCGCATCTGCACCAGCCGGCGCGGCGCGATGAATTCGCGCTCCAACCTCCGCGCGAACTTCGCCGCGGTGGCGTTGGCGACGCGGTAGCGGTCCCCGGTTTCGCTCTCCGGCGCGTGACAGAAACGGACGCGTTCGTAGAGGCGCGCGCGAAGCCGCTCGCTTCGGGCCACCGCCGCGCGCTCCGTGCCCGGCTCCTCGGCGGAGGCCAGAAGAACGACGTACTTGTCCACCTCCGCTTGGAGCTCGAGCTCGAGCTGCGTCGCCTCGCGATCGACACGCGCGCGGTCGGCCACATAGACGAAGTGGCTCACGCCCTCGATCAATTGACAAAGCGCATCGAGGCCCGGCGCGAGCGTCGGCAAACGCAGCGATACCTCGAGCACCCCGTCTTCACCCCGTCGCAGGTGCAGCGATTCGCGTTCGCCTTCGCCGGCGTGCTCCACGAACGCGTGCACGTCCGGCACGTCTTCGATCTGATACAGCCGCGCCAGCGCACGCTGCACCGCACGGGCGAGCGCCAACTCCCGCACCAGATCGACCCCATTGCCCGCGAGAGACCGGGGGAGCCCCGGAGGGGGCAACCTCCCCCTCCGGGGGAGGCCAGAAGGGGGCGCGCCACGAGCGCATCCGCTCACTGCAGCATCCCCTTCGTCCCCCGCGTGGGAACGAACCCCTGCGAGCTCAAGGCTTTCGCCAGCCGCCCGCTTCCCGTCTTGAGCCAGCGCTCGTACAGCTTGAGCAAGCCCTTGGAGCCGGCGGCGCCCATCGCGATGGTATCGTCCGCCACCTCCCCGATGATCGCGACGAGCGTGGCGAACTTCTCGGACATCTCGGCGAAGATGTCCGGCGCCGGCGTCTCGTTCACGTCGGGTGTGGAGCCGGTGCGATGCAGCATCGAGCTCGCGTTGCCATAGGCCGTCTGACCGATGCCAATGAGGTAGCTCTGCTCCACGCCGCGCGCCTCGAAGTGGTCGCCGAAAAAGCCGCTCGTGTAGAGCACTCCATCGCCGAGCGTGCGCAGCCGTTCGAAGCGCTCTGCGGGCGCGGCGGTATGGAGCGCTTCATCGAGCAGAAATGCCAGAGGCCGATCCATTGTTTCTTCGGCTCGACCATCGGGCCTTGCGAAATCGGCGAGCAGCCCGACGATATAGGTCGTCGTCCCCTCGGTCACGGTCACCCCCCGTGCCCGAATCGCTTCTTCGACGCTCTCGTGGAAGAAGCCAGAAATGGAAACGGTTGCCACGATCGACATCGGTCCTCCGAAAACGGAGGGGACGAAGCGCGAGCGGAGCATCCGATGGGCGCTTCGCCCCAGACTGGATTCTTCAGGTGTAACTTCCCCCAATAAATGGTGCAATTTCATGACCATGCGAGTTGTTCGGCCCGGCGAAAGCACCGAGCACTCGTACAGGTAGGCTGCTACCGCCTATCGCATGACATTGAAATACACGTGTAAACTCGGCGATTGGTCGAGAAAACACATGAATCTCGAGTATGTAGCGTAGTTCGAACGGCGCCGCGTTTTCCGCGCAGCCCCCCTTGACCGGGTCTGGGGGGCGATTATCTTGCGCGCGGCCCGTTAGCACTCACTCAGAATGAGTGCCAATAATCGACCGGCCCGGCACATCCACGGAGAAGATCATCATGGCCAACATTCGACCGCTGCAAGACCGCATTCTCATCAAGCGCGTGAAGGAAGAAGAGAAGACCAAGGGCGGGATCATCATCCCCGACACCGCCAAAGAGAAGCCGATCGAAGGTGAAGTCGTCGCAGTAGGGAACGGCAAAATCCTCGAGAACGGCACCGTGCGCAAGCTCGACGTCAAGGCTGGCGATCGCGTTCTCTTCGGCAAGTACAGCGGCACCGAGGTCAAAATCGACGGCGAAGAGCGGCTCATCATCCGCGAAGACGACGTCCTCGGCGTCATCGAGAAGTAACCTCTTCCACCCTTCTCAAAACAACCTGAAAAGCTTCATTTTCGAAATTACGAAGAGGCAAACCAATGGCAGCTAAAGAAATTGTCTATACCGAGCAAGCGCGGAACCTGATTCTCGCGGGCGTCAACGCATTGGCGGACGCCGTGAAGGTGACCCTCGGACCGAAGGGCCGCAACGTCGTCATCGAGAAGAGCTTCGGCTCGCCCACGGTGACCAAAGACGGCGTCACGGTGGCGAAGGAAATCGAGCTCGAGAACCGTTTCGAGAACATGGGCGCCCAGATGGTGCGCGAAGTTGCCTCGAAGACGAGCGACGTGGCCGGCGACGGTACCACCACGGCGACCGTGCTCGCGCAGGCGATCTACCGCGAGGGCAGCAAGCTCGTCGCGGCGGGCCACAACCCGATGGAGATCAAGCGCGGCATCGACAAGGCGGTCGAGGCGATCGTCGAGGCGCTGAAGAAGCAAGCAAAACAGACCAAGGATCCGAAAGAGATCGCGCAAGTCGGCGCCATCAGCGCCAACGGCGACAAAGAAATCGGCGACAAGCTCGCCGAGGCGATGGAGAAGGTCGGCAAGGAAGGCGTCATCACCGTGGAAGAGAGCCGCACGGCCGAGACGACCCTCGAGGTCGTGGAAGGCATGCAGTTCGACCGCGGCTACCTCTCGCCGTACTTCGTCACCGATCCGGAGCGCATGGAGGTGGTGCTGGAGGACCCGTACATCCTCATCCACGAGAAGAAGATCTCGTCGATGAAGGATCTGCTCCCGCTG
>Ga0137415_10007372_pt1 | contig 10897 bp, 7 predicted proteins | sample CZODoug3_1_1_16f_FD_183082 | JGI IMG/M metagenome (GOLD analysis project Ga0137415, IMG submission 183082) | Vadose zone soil fungal communities from Angelo Coast Range Reserve, California, USA - CZODoug3_1_1_16fungal (Hybrid Assembly) | ecosystem: Environmental > Terrestrial > Soil > Vadose...
TGGGCGACAGTTCGGCGACCTTCCTGCTCTATCCAAAGCTCACGCCCACTCAGGAGCGCGCCTTTCGGCTCCTCGACCAGCCGGCCAACTTGTAGCCAGTACAGCCATCAACCGTTCCGCCGATCGGAGAGCCGGATCAATGGTTTACGCTTCCGCGAACCTGCAACTTCCGGCTAGAGCTGCGTTTCGATCTATCGAAACGGAGCTCTAGGCGCTGGTGCCCGATCACACCTTTTCGAACGGCACGTCGATGTTGCTGCGCTTCTCCAGCCATTGCGGCACAGGCAGGTTCTTCGAGCGCATGAAATCCGGATTGAACAGCTTTGATTGATAGCGATTGCCGGAATCGCAGAGGATGGTGACAATGGTCTTGCCGGGGCCGAGCTGTTTGGCGAGGCGGATCGCGCCGGCCACGTTGATGCCGGTCGAGCCGCCGAGGCAAAGGCCTTCATGCTCCAGCAATTCGTAGATCACGGTCACGGCTTCCTCGTCCGAAATCAGGAAGGCATCGTCGACCTCAGCGGTCTCGATCACGGGCGTGACGCGGCCGAGGCCTATGCCTTCGGTGATCGAATCGCCCGGAGTCGATTTGGCCTCGCCGTGCTTGAACAGTTCATACATCGCGAAGCCATGCGGATCGGCGCAGGCGACGACGATGCCCTTGTTCTTTTCCTTCAGAGCCCGGCTGGTGCCGGCGAGCGTGCCGCCGGTGCCGACCGAGCAGATGAATCCGTCGATCTTGCCGCCGGTCTGCTGCCAGATTTCCGGGCCGGTCGAGTCGTAATGTGCCTTGGCATTATCCAAATTGTTCCACTGATCGGCGAACAGCACGCCGTTCGGCTCGCTCCTGCGAAGCCGATTGGCCAGCCTTCTTCCGACATGCTGGAAGTTGTTCGGATTGGCGTAGGGCAGCGCCGGAACTTCGATCAATTCGGCGCCGCAGAGCCGCAACGTATCCTTCTTTTCCTGGCTCTGGGTTTCCGGAATCACGATCAAGGTTCGGTAACCGCGCGCGCTCGCCACCACCGCAAGACCGATGCCGGTATTGCCCGCGGTCGCTTCCACCACCAGGCCGCCGGGCTTGAGCTCACCGCGTTTCTCGGCTTCGAGGATCATCCATTTGCCGGCGCGGTCCTTCACCGACTGTCCGGGATTCATGAACTCGGCCTTGCCGAGAATGGTGCAGCCGGTCGCCTCGGATGCCCGCTTCAGTTTGATGAGCGGCGTATTGCCGATCGCTTCGACGACGTCGTTGTTAATAGTCATGTCTGTGAAATCTTTGCCGGTCGATTGTCAAATCCGCTACGACCCTAGAGCGCGGTTGACTAAAGTGGAAGCGTTTTGCGTTCCGTGGTGCAGTGCGAACTATTTTGACTTCGCGAATATCACCTGGCGGACGTCGATGTTTCCCGACAGGAATCCAGCCTCGCAATAAGCGAGGTAGTATTCCCACAGCCGCCGGAACCGGTCGTCGAAGCCGAGCGGCTTCAGGTTCGGCCAGGCCGCACGAAAGTTGTTTCGCCAAGTGACGAGTGTCTTGGCATAATCTTGCCCGAAAACGCGCTCGCGAATGACGGGAACGCCGAACCGCTCGCCCAGTGATTTCAGCACTTGCGGCGAGGGAAGCATTCCGCCGGGAAAAACGTAGCGCTGGATGAAATCGACTTCGCGGCGGTAGGTCTGGAACAGGCGATCCTGAATGGTGATGACCTGAATGCCGGCAAGGCCGCCGGGCAACAGCCGGTCACGCAGCTGTGAAAAATATTTCGGCCAGAACTGCTCGCCGACCGCCTCGATCATCTCGATCGACGCGATCCGGTCATATTGGTCGCGCTCGTCGCGATAATCCTGCAGCCGGATCTCGACCTTGTCGCCAAGGCCGGCGTTCTGAATCCGCGCCTGCGCGAAATCGCGCTGCTCCTTGCTGATGGTGAGCCCGACCACCTTCGCGCCATAGCTTTTGGCGGCATATTCCGCAAACCCGCCCCAACCGCACCCGATCTCCAGCAACTTCTGCCCGGGCTGCAGATCGATCGCTTCGGCAAGCCTGCGGTATTTGTTGTTTTGCGCGGCGGCCAGATCCGGGGTGTGATCCTCATACAGCGCCGAGGAATAGGTCATGCTCGGATCGAGCCACGCCGAATAAAATGCGTTGCCGATGTCGTAATGCGCATAGATATTGCGGCGCGCCTGCCGTTTGGTATTGCGGTTGAACCAGTGCCGGATGATCTGGATATAACGCATCAAGGGATTGTCGGCGAGCATGGCCTGAATGAGGTCGTGATTGACACAGAAGAGATAGAGGAACTGCGTCAGGTCGGGCGTGTCCCATTCGCCGTGCAGATAGGCTTCGGCTATTCCGATATCGCCGCCATTGAGCAGCCGTGACGCAAATCCGTAATTGGTGAGTTTCATGGCGGCCGCAGGGCCCGGCTCCATGCCGCCCAATCGCAGCGTACGTCCATCGGGAAGCGTCACATCGAGCGTACCGCGCCGCAGCCTAGAGCCGAATCCGAGCGCCACTCGCACGAGACGCGGCAAATCGGAAAGCACCGCTTCGACATTGTCGGGGGTTACTGAAATCAACGCAGACATTTACAGACCCATCTGCAGACCCATCGACTGATGTGGCTCTGTGTCCGAGCTTAGCATGGGCCGACTTGCACCAGATCCGACCGTCACCGGGCCGGAGCGCTTCCCGCGATCCGGACTCCTGCCCGACCGCAGATAACGCCGTCCCATTATAATCGTTGCATTCGCCGGTCGCCAAGACGGTTTTCACCGGCTTCGCCGGGTATTGGGGCGCGGCACCAGACGCGCGCCCTTGAGCCAAAGCCGCAGCGCTTCCCAATGGATCGCCGCGATGATTTTCGAGGTAACGAGCGGCAGTGAGCAGAACGACCGCAACAGCGCCGCCGTGGTCAGCGCGCGTCGGCGGCCGTTGAAGGTCGCGGCGAGCAGGGGGCCGTCGCGGTCGGTCTCCAGAATGCGCAACTTGACGCTGTCGCCCGGCGGTGACACCCGGAAATGATAGCGCGTCGCCATCTCGATAAAGGGAGAGACGCAAAACAGTTTTTCTTGCGCGTGCCGGACACCGGCGTCGCTGCTCTCGGCTGGCTTCACGGGCAACACGTAAGCGTGAATGTCGCCAAACGTGTTGCGAACCTCATAGATCATCAGGGCAAGCTCGCCGTCGGCGCGATAGCAGAAATAGGTCGACAACGGATTGAAGGTGTAGCCGAGCAGGCGCGGGTAGCACAGCAGCAACACGCGCCCGCCAGTGAGGTCGATGCCGCGCTCCGCCGCGCAACGTTGCGCGTAGATGCGCAAAGATGACCCGTCGCGTTCGCCGTGATCGGCTTCGTTGAAACTATAGAGAGCCGCCCGGTTCACGCCGAACAACCGCGACTGCTGGTCCGCCGCGTCAAGCCGGTCGAGATCGACCATGAGGCTCATCACGCGATAGCTGAAGCGATGGCCGATGGGCTTCAGACGCGCATGCATCACGTCGCCAAAATAGAGCGCGGCCGCGGCCTCATCGGTACCGCGATGCGCCTCGGATTTGGCGGTTTGTTGGGCCATCGCTACTCCGCGGCTTGCGCCAGTTCAGGCGGTAGTCCGCGCCAGGGCACCGCTGCGCCCAGCGCTTCGGCAACCGCCAGTCCCGAGCGCAATCCATCCTCGTGGAAACCGTATCCGGTCCAGGCGCCGCAGAACCAGGTATGACGTCGCGCCTGAATTTCGCCGAGGCGTTTCTGCGCGGTAAACGCCGCGGCGTCATATTGCGGATGTTCGCAGCTATGTTTGCCGAACGTCAGTTCGCAGGCGGGCGCGAACGGCGGATTGAGGCTGACGAACAACGGTTTGTCGTCATCGATGCCTTGCAGCCGGTTCATCCAGTAGGTCACGGCGACGTCGTTTTCCGCTGCCCCTTCGCGCTGCCAGCGCAGGAAATTCCACGACGCCCAGGCCCGTCTGCGCTTCGGCATCAATCCGACGTCGCGATGCAGGTAGACGGTGTTGGGCGAATAGCCGATGGCGCCGAGCACGGCGCGTTCGCGGTCATCGGCATCCGACAGCATCTTGAGCGCCTGATCGCTGTGCGACGCGATCACGACGTGATCGTAACTGTCGCTTCCGCCGTGACTGTCATTGACGACGACGCCATGCGGCATCCGCCGTATCGATGTCACGGCGCAGCCGAGCCGAAGCCGATCCCGGAAGGCGGACGTAAGCTTCGCCACGTAGCGTTGGCTGCCGCCCTTCACCGTGCGCCAGACCGGGCGATTATATTGCAGCAGGCGGTGGTTGATGAAAAAGGCGACGAAGTTTTCGGCAGGAAAGTCCAGCATCCCGCCGGCCGGTGCGGACCAGATCGCGGCTCCCATCGGCGCAAGATAATCGGTCAGCAACCTTGGTGCGAATTTGCGGGCGCGAAAATACTCGGCGAGGGTAAGTCCGGCCAGTCTGCCCGCGGCATGGTCCGCAACGCTTTGCGCGTTGAAGGTCAGGATGTCGCGCAGCATCCGCAAGTATGACGGAGACAACAGGTTTCGCGGCTGCGCAAACAAGCCTCCCGCGGTTTCGCGCCAGCTGCTTCCGCCGCCCTTCCATTCGAAGCGTCCGTCGTCCGCCGTGACGGCAAAGCTCATGCAGCTTTCCACGGTCTCGACATCCAGATGGACGAACAGCGCCGTCAGCTCCGGATAGTTCAATTCATTGTAGACGATAAATCCGATATCGACCGAAAGCGGTGTTCCATCATAATCGATGGTGACGGTATGGCTGTGCCCGCCGGGCCTGATTTCGCGATCGTAGACCGTGACCGGATAATGTTTCGACAGGGCCCAGGCCGCGGCATTGCCGGCAACTCCCGTTCCGATAACCGCGACGCGCATTCAAGCCCCCATCCCTCGATGGGCGAGATACGGGGCTTTGCGAGCGGAGTTTCAGAGCGGCGGCCGCTTCGATGGGGCAGGACGAATCAATTGGCCTGACGAGCTAAACAACATGAAATCTTGGTAACATGAAATCTTGGTAAGATGGCCGGGCTGCTCGAATCGAACAGATCGGCAGAAAGTCCCATAAAATATAGAAAACTCTGCCGTGGCCGTCCCGGTCGGTACCCTCTGCTCAGGCGAAAGCGCGGGGACAGCGGACGGAACGGGCTGTCCGCGCAATGTTCCCCCGGCTAGAATGGCAACGGGTTCCCTCAAGGAAGCATCACACCGGTGAAGGTCTCACAGCCAGTCTCCACAGGCGTCATCCGCGAATCGGTCCGGCGGTTCTCGCAGCGTCGGATGCCGGGCACTATGCCCGGCGGAGGGCAGATGTGAGACAGATACTTTTAGGTGCCGTCGACGGGCTGCCTGCTGCCATCCCTTGCCTGGATCGGGCCGCGCGATGGCTTGCGGCACTTTGCATCGCTGCCAGCTCCGCCGGCTGTATTGTGACCCAGGATTTGCCCGATCCGGCGCTGGACGTCCCGCAAGTCTACAAGCCGCAAGACTACAGAGCGGAGAAGGTCACTGAGCAGAACGCGCCTCCGACGCTGGACTGGTGGCGCGGCTTCCGTTCGTCCGAATTGACGGATCTGATGGAGGAGGCCCAGAAGGTCAATCTGGACATCGCCGCGGCGACGGCACGCTTCATTCAGGCGGACGCGCAGGCCCGTGTTGCAGGCGCAGCGCTGCTTCCGAACCTCAGCGGCACCGGTCAGGAAACCTATTCCCGGACATCCGGCTCAAGCGCCAGCGGTTTGAGCATCGGCGGCCGTGAGGTGGTCAACTATACCGCGTCGCTCAGTGCCAGCTATGAACTCGATTTCTGGGGCAAAAACCGCGACGCCACGCAGGCGGCGGAGGAAACCGCCGTCGCGAACCGCTTCGATCGCGATGTGGTTGCGCTTACGACGCTGACCAGCGTCGCCAATGCCTATTTTCAGGTGCTTGCCTCGCAGGACCGGATTCGCACCGCCGAGGGCAATATCTCCAGCGCCACACGCATCCTCGAGGCGATCAGGCAACGGTTCAAAGCCGGCACCGGAACCGACCTCGATGTGGCCCAACAGGAAAGCGTTCTCGCCAATCAACGGGCCGCGGTGCCGCCGCTGCGGCAGACGCTGGGGCAGAACATCAACGCGCTGGCCACGTTGGTGTCGCGGCCGCCGGAAAGCCTGCGCGTCAAAGGCGGTTCGATGGATCAGATTTCCTCGCCGCGTGTGACGCCGGGCCTGCCGTCGGAGTTATTGACCCAGCGTCCGGATATCCGCCGCCAGGAGGCACAGCTCGCGTCCGCCGTCGCCAATGTCGGCAACGCTCGCGCACAGTTTTTCCCAAGCATCCAGCTGACCGGGCAGGGCGGCTACCAAAGCTCGGCGCTGGTGGCGCTGTTCCAGCCGCATGCCGCGTTCTTCAATGTGGTCGGCAGCCTGACGCAGCCGATTTTCGACGGCGGAAAAATTCTCGGCAACTTCGAATTCACCAAGGCCAGGCAGGATGAATTGCTGCAGACCTATCGCAAGACGGTGGTCTCCGCGTTCGCCGACGTCGACAACGCGCTGGTCGCGATCCGCCAGACCACCGAGAAGCTGCGGCTGCAGCGCGAGGTGGTGGCGGCCTCGCGGCGAGCCTTTCAACTTTCCGAGCAGCAGCTTCGCGCCGGGACCGCCGACATCGTGACTGTGCTAAATACGCAATTGACGCTATTTCAGGCCGAAGACGTGCTGTGGCAGGCCCAGCTTGCCCGGCTGCTCGCGATCGTCAGCCTGTATCAGGCGCTGGGGGGCGGCTGGGAACCGAGATTGGAGAAGCCGGTCAATGCTCTTTAAGCCGGATTTGAACGAAGTTGCGAAGACCGCCGGCGATCGCGTGGCCCGCGTCGCCTCCCGCGCGCGCCGTCGCACCGTTTCGATTGCGATCACGCTGCTGATCCTTGGCGGCCTCGGCTACATCGGCTGGACAGCGCTGCAGCAGAAACAACAGGCCGCGAACCGGGCCGCCGCGCGTCCCGATCTCCCCGTGCCCGTGCTCGCGGCGACGCCGCGCATCCTGGACATGCCGGTCTATCTCGACGGCGTCGGCTCCGTCCGCGCGCTGAACAACGTACTGGTGCGCGCCCAGGTCGACGGAAAATTGATCGCGGTCAATTTTACCGAGGGACAGGACGTCAAGAAGGGCGACGTTCTCGGCGAAATCGATCCTGTGCTCTACAAGGCCCAGCTCGATCAGGCGATCGCCAAGAAGGCGCAGGATGAAGCGCTGCTCGCAAATCAGCGCCTTGACCTCGCACGCTATCAGCAGCTTGCCGCGTCCAACGCCGGTTCGAAGCAGCAGGCCGATACCCAACGCGCCACCGTCGCCCAGACCGAAGCGCTGGTGAATTCCGATCAGGCTGCGATCGATAACCAGCAGGCAATGCTTGGCTATACCAAGATCATTGCGCCGCTGTCGGGCCGGGCCGGCCTGCGCCAGGTCGATCAGGGCAACATCATCCACGCCTCCGACATCACAGGTCTCGTGATCATTACCCAACTGCAGCCGATCGCGGTGCAGTTCAGCCTGCCGCAGCAGCAGATCGTTCGGGTCAACGCCGCCTCCGCCAAAGGCACGCTGACCGTCGATGTGTTCGGCAATGACGGGATTACGGTGGCCGACAGCGGCAGGCTGACCGGCATCGACAACCAGGTCGATCCGACCACCGGCACCCTCAAGCTCAAGGCCGAATTTCCCAATGCCAGTTTTCAGCTATGGCCCGGGCAATTCGTCAATGTGCGGCTCAAGGTCGATACGCTCGCAAAGGCGGTGGTGGTGCCGACGTCGGCGGTGCAGCGCGGACCCGCGGGAACGTTCAGCTACGTCATCGGCGACGGCGACATTGTCGCGGCGAAGCCGGTCGTGGTGACGCAGCAGAACGAAACCGACGCCGTCGTCGCGAGCGGATTGTCGGCCTCCGATCGCGTGGTGACGACCGGCTTTGCCAATCTGGCTGACGGCGCCAAGGTCATCGTCGGCAAGGACGAGCAGACGCCATCAGCCAATCTCGCGCCGCGCAAGAAACGCAGCAGCCGGGACGGCCAGGCCAAAGATGGTCAGGCCAAGGACGGTCAAGCCAAGGACGGCCAAGCCAAGGACGGACAGAGCGAACGGCGCGGCAAGAAGGCCGATCGGGTTCAGGGCGAGGGCGACCAAAAGGGTCAGACCGGACCCGCGCAGGGGAGCGAACCGTCGGGCAATGCGGCGAAGTCGCAGCCATGACACAACTCGTCGCTTGATCAACGTCGCAAGCATGAGCGCGCACCCATGAGCGTCTCTGAACCCTTCATCCGCCGGCCGATCGCGACCTCGCTCTTGGGGATCGCGCTGTTGATCGGCGGCGGGCTTGGCTATTGGGCGCTGCCGGTGTCGGCGCTGCCGCAGGTCGATTTTCCGACGGTGCAGGTGACGACCCAACTGCCGGGCGCCAGTCCCGACGTGATCGCCTCGCTGATCACTGCGCCGCTGGAGCGTCAGCTTGGGCAGATCCCGTCCCTGTCGTCGATGACGTCGACGAGCTCGTTCGGCGTCAGCCAGATTTCCCTGCAGTTCGATCTCAACCGCGACATCGACGGCGCCACCCAGGATGTGCAGGCCGCCATCAACGCCGCCGCGGGCGTGCTGCCGAAAACCCTGCCGTATCCGCCGACCTACGCCAAGGTCAATCCCGCCGACGCGCCGGTTCTGACCTTGGCGTTGACGTCGGAGACGATCTCGCTGCGCGCCATGAGCGATCTCGCCGACACCATCCTCGGCCAGCGCCTCAGCCAGATTTCCGGCGTCGGCCGCGTCGCGGTGCTGGGTGGGCTCAAGCCGGCGGTGCGGGTTCAGGCCGACCTGGCGCGGCTCGCCGCCTATGGCATCGCGATGGAGGATTTGCGCAACGCGATCGCGGGCGCCAACGTCTCCGGCCCCAAGGGATCGCTGGACGGCGCGCAGCAGGCCTACACCATCGCGGCCAACGACCAGATTGCATCCGCCGACGCCTACAAGCCCATCATCATCGCCTACCGCAACGGCGCGCCGGTCACCATCGGCGACGTCGCGGTCATCGTCGATGGCCTGGAGAATGACCGTACCGGCGGCTGGTACCAGGGCACGCCCGCGGTCATCATCGATATCCAGCGGCAACCCGGCGCCAACGTGATCGAGGTCGTCCGCCAGATCCGTGCGGAGATGCCCAAACTGCAACGCGCGATCCCGGCCGGCGTGAACCTGACCGTAGTCAGCGACCGAACCGTCACGATTCGCGCCTCGGTGCATGACGTGCAGTTCACGCTGATTCTGAGCGTCGTGCTGGTGACGCTGGTGGTGCTGTTGTTCCTGCGTTCCTTGCGGGCGACGCTGATCGCCGGCGTGGCGCTGCCGCTGTCGCTGATCACCAGTTTCGGCATCATGTATTTTTCAGGCTTCAGCCTCGATAATCTGTCGCTGATGGCGTTGACGATCGGGACTGGTTTCGTGGTCGACGACGCCATCGTGATGATCGAAAACATCGTCCGTCACATGGAGAATGGTGAAACGGCGATGCAAGCCTCGCTCCGGGGCGCCAGCGAAATCGGCTTTACGGTGATTTCGCTGACGGTGTCGCTGATCGCGGTCTTCATCCCGCTGTTGTTCATGTCCGGACTGGTCGGACGCATGTTCCGCGAGTTCGCGCTGACCTTGACGATCGCGGTCGTGACCTCGGCGATCGTGTCGCTGACGCTGACGCCGATGATGTGCTCGCGGCTGCTCAAGCACGCCGGCGAGGAGATGGCGGTACCGGGGCTCGCCGCGGTCAGCCGTTTCATCGACCGTATGGTCGATTTCTATCATCGCACGCTGCTGTGGGTGCTGCAGCACCAGCGCGCGACGCTGGTGGTCACCTTCGCCACGCTGGCTGCGACCCTGATCCTGTATGTCGTGGCGCCCAAGGGCTTTCTGCCGTTGCAGGATACGGCTTCCATCACCGCGGTGACCGAGGCCGGCGCCGACGTTTCCTTTGCGGAAATGCAGAGCCGGCAGACCCAGGCCGCGGACGCGATCAAGGCCGATCCCGATGTCACCGGGGTCGTCTCCGTGATCGGGGCGGGGTCGGTCAATCCGACCACCAATGTCGGCCGGCTGGTGATGACGCTGAAACCGCGCGGCGAGCGGCGCGACGACGTCTCGGTCGTGGTGGCGCGCCTGAAGCAGCTGACGGCGTCGATTCCGGGCCTGACGATTTATTTTCAGCGCGACACCGATCCCTATCTCAGGATCTTCCCTTTCTTCCTGCTGCTGACGGCCATCGAAGGACTTATTGAAAATTACCAGGCCTCACACCACCTCAACAATACTGCCCTGACGAATCTTTTCAGCGTTGTTACTTTCTGCTTTTATTTTTTTGTCCTTTATCGCATTATACGTAACCTCACGGCGAGGAAGATCATTCTTTATATACTCTACATATACCCTTGCATCGCCCTGATCAATATATTCTTCATACAGAAAATAGACGTCTTTCACAGCATAACGTTTTCCCTGGGCTGCCTCCTGATCGTAGCGATCTGCATTTATTATTTCTTTGAATTGTTTCGGCTCCCGCATTCGGTGAACCTGCTCCGCCAACCTCCTTTCTGGATCTGCTCCGGATTGCTATTCTTTTTCACCTGCATTTTCCCCGTTTACGGATTTAACAGCCTTATTGCCAATCTGGCGACCGTGGTTACGATCAAGAATCTGGTATTTTTAGTGGCCTTACTCAATGTTTTCTTATATTCATCTTTCACTATTGCATTTCTATGCCGGCTCAGAACCAGGAAATCTATGTAGTTATCCTATTGGGTATCGCTTTAGCTCTCTTATTAGTCGGCTTTATCGTTACCATACTTTTCCTGTAC
>Ga0137415_10007373_pt1 | contig 10895 bp, 26 predicted proteins | sample CZODoug3_1_1_16f_FD_183082 | JGI IMG/M metagenome (GOLD analysis project Ga0137415, IMG submission 183082) | Vadose zone soil fungal communities from Angelo Coast Range Reserve, California, USA - CZODoug3_1_1_16fungal (Hybrid Assembly) | ecosystem: Environmental > Terrestrial > Soil > Vadose...
GCCCAATGTATTCGGCCGGTGACCTGCATCGCTACAAACAGAGTGGCAACCGAGCCAATCGTAATCGCGAGGCCGGTGAAACCTTTCAGGAAGAACGCATAGGAGAACATCACCAGATAAACAAACTGCGCCAGCGCTGCTTCGCGACTAGCGAAGTGCATCCCGACGACCAGACGCAGGTAACTGACGACGAGGAAAACTGACACCGCCGCCGAAATGGCGAACGCCACATGGATCGAAACGTGGTCCACCAGATAAGCGAGTAGTAGATGGAAAGAGAAAAACGCCGCCGCCAGAAAAAAGTTCTATTCTAAAATGGCCACTAAGCTCATTGAATTGTTGCAAGCCGCTTAATTTATCAGTGAGTTATACATAGATGTATGGGGGGGATTTTCTCATTTTAACTCGTATCTTATGTCCACATGCTAAAAATACTTTTTGCCATGCATTTTATACAATGGATATTAGTAGCCAGCCTGATTGCCTGTATAGTTACTGTTTTTATTTTCTGGTATAGGTCCAGAAAAAATTTTTAAAATAATTATGGTTATGGTTCTGATAGGGGGGAATATAATTAGAGCAACTATTTCCCTTATTTCCCTAAACCTTTAACTCTGGTTGGAATAGCAAGGACACAGTTCTGAAAGGCCGGTGTTTTTACACGTGCGCCTTAAAGGATAAGGTTTAAATTGTCCCTTTCATTCTTGAAGGGGGCTTTTTTTAAAATGAAAACTTAAAACCTCTCATAAAATGAAACGTGTTATCTTTTATTTGTACATCGTAGGAATGTTATTTATTTCGGCCTGTGCTTCTCCGCGCGGTGGGTGTGGAATGTCAAGAGGATTTTCTGGTTATGGCCGGTAAGCTCATTATGTCGATGGTTCAAGGGTTAAAAAGGCCAGTCCATTCTTGGGCTGGCTATATTTTATAATTAAATAAATGGTATGGAACAATATATTTATAAATTATCCTTGCTAAAAGAATATATAGAGCTAAAAATAGATTGGCCTTCCGATCGGTTTTTTATGACTTATGAAGCTTATTGTTCAAATAGAATAGATGATCCAAATTATCTTAAATGGGCCAGAATGTTTCTTGCATCTTTGGCCAATATTCAGCCATTAAAGTCAAAATATAATCCACCTTCAAGAGTTCATGAATTACTTAACCAACAAAGGGCCTTGCAGGAATTGGATTATCAGAGTTTAAGAAATGCCCGACACAACCGTAATTGGCTATTAGGCGGGGTTGCAAATATGCCTCCTTCAATGAGGCTAAATCCATTCGGCTTTACCACAAATATATATCCTTGGCTATTTAACTACTAATAACAATATTCATGACCCAAGATCAATTTAAGAAGGCTGAATCTTTGCAAAAGCAGATAAACAACCATAAGGGTATTTATAACATGCTCCATGACGCCTCCAATAACTTAAAAGCACAATTGGATATAAAATTTCAGGGTAACGGATACTGTATTCCAGAACGGCTTATTCATGAATTTATGCATGCTACTCAAAGCTCTTTAAATAAATTGGAAATAGAGTTCAATGAAATATAAATCGTCTATTGAACTATCTTCAATAAATCCCGTAAGAGAAATTACATCTTGGGTTATTACTCTTTCTTTTATTATTTATTTAATATCATAAAAATGCCAGAAATAACAAAAATATCTCACGGGTTAACAATTGGCGATCTAAAATATGGGAATGCTAGACCAGGAGTAGTGGAAGCTACTTTAAAGCCAGGGGAAACAATGGAGCAGGCCCTTGATGAATTAGACGAACGATTGACATCATGGCATAAAAAACGTTATCCGCATTTGTACCAAGAGCAGGAAACCGGCTCAAGTCTTGCGGATTACATGACCAAAAGTGCCGCGTCTATACCCGTCATATCAAAAGATAAAGAGCCGGAAGATAAAAGAATTGCCACTTTGATAGCTGATATTTATTCGTGTATAAAATTGAGCGAACTTGAATCATACCAAAGATTGGCTAAAACAAAACCAGAATTACAAGCTGCGTATGACCAACAATATCAGCAATTAATTAAATCTTGGTAGTGTCTCAGTTTAGGAAAATAAATATATGTTCCTTTAGTCTCTTTGGCTACTATATATCAGTTGACCCCGGCCATTTCCAAGCCATTTAGTAAGTGAAGATATAACTCTCTGAGAAATGCTTAACCCGTGCCCTTTCCCAAATCGGGAACCGTCGGATTATTCGCTAATAAAATTGGGCTTATACCTATTTGTTCGCACTGTTCATGGGTTAACCCATATTGTCGTTGACTGTAATACGACTCGTACATGAGATTCGGGAGCAAAAGTAAAATACCTCCCTTCCATTGCTCAAATGATTCGCCAAGATCCACGGAAGATTTTATGTGTGGCATTCTCTTATTTTTGAGGATGTAATTAAATAGGCAGCTTTTGCGGAAGCCTGGGCGATAGATTTAATACCCATACTAAAAAATGAATTCATTATTTCCACCGCTTCCGAATGGTCATTTTCATAGTCGGAAATAAGCCGTTTAGCTATAAGCCTTTCCCACGATCCGTCAAAGCCTCCTTTTATAGCCTCAACAGCTACCATAGAGTAAGTAGATGTTAGGAGCCGTTGCATATACTAAGTCCTTGTAACTATTATTTTTCCCATTTTGTTAAGTTTTTAATGTCTGTATAATTTCATAGCCTCTTCGTCGCATGGGCAAATAGATTGTATAATGTCTGGAGAAATAACTTTATTGCCGTTCTTGGCTATGGATGATACATCCTTATCGGGAAAGTCACAATATATTGCCCAATCATTGTGGCCATGTCCTTTTTTACAGACAAAAGTTAATTCTGCCTCCATTGGTTTATGCATTCTTTGGATCTTTGTGGTGACGGTTCGAAATACCTCTCCGGGTTTAATATCGTTCAGGATTTCAGTTGTTAGTAACATACCATAATTTATTTATGAGTTGAACAATAAAAGACAAAAAATATAACAAAAGCAGCTTCGATAGCCAAGGCAATCCCAAATGCTAGGAATAGCCTGTTAATTGATCGAGTAGTTTTAGCAGCTTCCATTTCTTTTAGTTTGTAGGCTTTTAAATAAGCTGGCGTATCAGGCCATGTCCATTGAGCTTCTTTTCGTGGTTCCATAGGAGTTATAGTTTAGATTGTTCAATAGGTGTATTTTCCTTATTTAAGGCATATTCTATTTCTTCTCTTGATTTTTCCAATACTCTCAATCTCCATACATGATCTACTTTGGAAGGATTCTTAATAGCCCATAAAAGATTATCTAGTACATCTATTAGACGTTTATCTTGGATGGAGGCATTAGCATAAATTTCATTTTTCATACATAATACTATTTAAAAGAGGTTATTTATTACATTCTTCTAATACTGCCTTGGCTAACTTTACTGATTGAGATGGAATGTCTTTGAAGGCATTGTTGTATTCCAATTTACTATTAGAGCACATTCCTTGAGCAATGATAAGAGCAGCCTTTTCTAGCTTAGTAAAGCCTGCGAAATCTTCATGATGCTGCCAAGGGGTTAAAACTGATCCATCAGAGCCTAGAGTAAGAGGTTGAGGATATGCCGGGCGTTTTAAATTATCCATTGTTATCGGTATTTATTTCTTCAGATAATAAGGTTTCAATAACAGAGGTTATAGTACCAAATTGGGAGTAATGGCTTTTAACCGCATCATAATGCCTTTTGGCTGAATCTTCATTATGATGATACTTTTTAATGCTGCCAATACAAACAATAAACCATATTTTTTGATCGCCGCTGTCTTCTACTTCGGTGGATTTAATTAATTCTAATTTCATATTTGTTTTATTTTTAATAACCAAGGCTGCTAGTGCAATCCTAGTTGGTTATTGGGTTATTGATCTTCTTCTTCCATAGCATTTAATGAATCTTTACAAGAGTCTATGACTTCATTTAAAAGCTCCTTATACATATCTCTTGATAATGAGTAACTATCTTCATGCAGTAGCTTAACAATAGCTTCTAATAGTTCTTCTTTATTCATTTATAAGTATTTTGAGAGCCTGAATTTTCCCTTCTCGTTCATTGGGTTTGTTATTGCTAGTATCCCATGTTTGTAGTTCCCCAAGGCGCAGTCTATAGTATTTCTTCCCCTTCGATTGCCCTTTAGGGAAAGCAGACAGCCATAAGTTTTTGTAAAATTCAATTGGCCCTTCTCCTGACAGTGTAGCAGGGTTAGCTAATATCGATATTTCTTTCATAAAAAGTTTATTTAACAAATGATATAATACACAATTCAATAACTAATCCAACCAAAGTAAAAATACCTAGCGATACAAAGTAGTCTTTCATAAGAGCATAATTTAATTTTATATTTGAGTAAGTTTCCACCATGAATCATTCCAAAATATATACCATGAGCCGCCAACAGTTGGCGTTCCTTCGGTGGAGATTTCAACGGCATATTTCTTATCTTCAAACATTATTGTTGTCAGTGTTTCAAACTCAGCATAGGAGAAAAGACCATACCAGGAGTTGCCGACAAAAATTAGCCCTTTAGGCGGTATTTCCTTGTCTTGAGCTCCTGAAGGAGTAATCCAAACCGCCTCAAATTCCTGTCCGTTGAGTGTAATATTCATAACGTTTATCTTTTAGAAGCATCAGTGAATTGATATAAATAGAGAGCCATTTTCTTTTCATTATCCGTCCATTCTCCTTCCGCATTCCCAATGACTGGCCCAACTGGTCCCTGGCTGACTGTCAGGCAATTGGTATGATCTCTTATCCATAAATGATCTCCGTCCAAATCCCGTTGGCGTAATTTCCCCATGTATATTTGTACGTAATACATTGAATTAATGGACAAAAATTCATGTATTCTGTTTATGAGTCCCTCATGTTCTGAATGATGTCGCCATTCGTAGAGTATCTCACCAGCTTCTACTCTTGTTTTTGAATCCAGGGAGTGATTATCTCGAACTTCAACTAAACAGCCATGGACTTTCAATTCTGCTTTCATATAACATAATTTTAAGTATTAAATTAAATCCTGTTTTATACAGATCCCGGAAACTGTTTAATACACAACAACTATTTAAGATATTTTCCTGCAAATCCAAGCTCTTTTAGCATTCTCTTAGCATCATAACGTCCGGGTAGGCCAATTACGAAATCGTATTTTTTTGATCCCTTTGCCTTGGCTTTTAAAACCTGTATATAAGCCTGTTCTTCAAAGTTGAACTTTCTCATAATAATAACCGGGAACGTTGCCCGGTACGTTTAAATAATTATAATTTCTTCCGTTTGCTGTCAACGCCATCCCAATAGTCGATGGAAAAATTGTCGGTTAGCCTCTCATAAAAGGTGTAATCTTTAAAATTAGACGGGAAAACATAGTCTTTGCGTCTGTTTGGGATGGCCACTAGAACAGTCTGGTGGTTATGACTATATGCTGCAATTATTTGGTTGTCATCCGTTAGGAAAAACCCCTGCTGTAGATTGACTGTCAGTGTCCGTAATGATTTTTTCATATATTAAATGCTTTTTGGACAGATTCAATACGTCCTATTGAGAAGATAAAGCCAGGGTAGGTATGGACCATTATAGGACCACTGGGAAGGGTACGGAGAGGGATGAAGGTACGTAAATGTGTGTCCATGTCCACCCGTTGAACAGGAGGTGAAGGTGTTTTGCGGACTGACTTACGGGTAGTATCTGGGGCGGAAACCACTCCATTGCTTGCGTAGTTGAGAAAATCGTTTATGTCATACATGATAAAGAGATTGTAAAGTGATAAAGAGGGTTAAAAATACCGGCTTAGAGCTTCCCCCGGCTGCTCCTGTTGACCCTAATTGAAGTTCAGTCCAGCCCCGGCAGATGCCCGTAATGGACGGATGTTATGAGGGGTTAAGGCAAGATCCCCGGCTGATTTGATCATTTTGGATGCTTCCCCTAACATGAGATCATTGAAACGGGCGTCTGCATTTTTATACTTGTCGCTGGTGATAAATCCAGTAGCTGCGTTGTATGCATACCACATATTTAGATCGTTTCCAAGGGCCAAGGATTGGCCAGGGCCAACTTCAGCATATTCCAGTACACCGGAAATGATATTCTTTTTTTGGCTACTCATGGCATCTCGATTGCCTTTCTGAAGTTCAGCAATATCCTCACCGTCTAAGAATACGTTTCCGATGTAGTCGAAAAATTCCTGTTTAGTAATGGAAGTATTGGACATGGCATTGTAGGCGGCGCTGTTCTTTTTTGTGCTATCCTCCAACAGACCCATAATTTTAAAAGCCTCCTCTACCCTGGCTGCTGCATTAGTGGTATGGCGGATCTTATGATGAGGTTTGGCCCCAGCAAGGGCGGCGCTAAGGGTATTCCAGCACACTACACGGACATTTGTAGGCATGGCTGTAATAGAAAGAGTGCCGTCATGGCCATTGGCCAATAATACGTATTGGATTACCTCATCCTTCCCGTTGACAATAATAGGGTTGTCTAGCTTTAGCAGAACAAATACGCGGCGACCCTCATCTACCGAGCCAGCCGTCTCAATCTTTACTTTACCCGTTTTCAGCATTTCGTCCACAACAGCCAAAGCCGTATCGTTTTGGTAAACCGTGTAGTTCTTACCCAGCTTGTCGCCCAATATTGCATTGGTATCTGTGCGATAGGTGAAGAAAGATGATTTGGAAATAATTTCCATATCTCCAATGCGGTGGATGTTTGAAGCTTTTAGTACTTTAAACGCCAGCTTTGCGTCTACAAGGGCATTCTCCACCGTAATGTCTTTAGTGAAGGTCATACCCAGGCCATGCCATCCCGGTGCTTGATAAGCGATAAATGCAGCTTGTCCTGTACTTTGATCAATTTTGTGTGCCATAAAATTTGAGTTTTTATTGTGGGTTAAAAATTAAATGTCTTCTACTGCCAATGCCCGTTCCATTTACGGTAACGGGCTGGCCTGTCGGATCAGATGCAATCAGTTAACCGAATAGTCTATTCGTAAATCTATAAGCTATAAGTTAAAGTATTTATGCCAGGTATGATACGGGTTAGGCAGTGATTCAGAAAAGGTTATGGCCTCCTGTTTTTTAGTAAAGAATTTCAGTTTTTCCACTTCCTTTGAGGACGTGTCTGATTCGTACAGTGCTACAAACCAGCAACCAGTCTTACCGTAGCCTGCTTTGGTAGCTGTTGTGGAGCTTGGATATGCGTATTCAATCAGCTTTGCCTGTTTCATTTTTGTATGTTTTATGAATGAATGATTAGCCACTATATGAAAGTAGTGAATTCTCTCACTCTGAACTCTTTAGCAGACGTTGTGCTACGTGCGATTGTCTGAACATCCTGGCCATTGTATACAATGATGCCGTATTGCATAGGGTTGCCGTTGGCGTATGTATAATCGAACTTAGGTACTTCCCATTCGACTACATAACGTTTGAACTCTTCGCCTATGTAGACGGGTCGGCCATCGTCGCCGTAGGTGTAATAATCGTCACCACGTCCATTGTTGTTACACCAAGCCCATTCTAGTTTGTCGCCTGCAATGTGAGCAACAATAGGGTGTGTTTCGCGATTTTTAAAACGCGGGTCGGGCTCATGGCCAAGTATTTTGCAACGGCCAGAAGAAGGCATGTTGCTGGAATAGCCATATGAAAACCAGCTTATCTCCTGGCCAATAAGCTTATCTAAAAGAGCTGGTGTAAGTATTACGCGGGTAGTTTGCATAAAAGAAAAGTTTAAAAAAATAAAGGAATGTTGTTATATAAGGCTTCTTATTTAAGAGAGTATTATTGCCTTCTTTTGTCTAATCGGGTTATAGGAGTTCGCTTCAACAATACAAATATACTACAACAAACGATGCAATACAATAGCGGTTCTGGGTATTTTCAACAAATGATGCATTTATTTTTTTGGCCTGCCTACTGGCTGATTTTCTGGGGCTGTTGTACGATCTACTAAATGTCGTCTATGAGTAGCGCCATGTAGTTCAATGAATTTAATTTTATTTCGGGTAATCCAACTACTAATAGTAGAGCGAGGAATATTCAATTCCTTTGCCAATGCGGCCGGAGTAATCCAATTGCTATCCAATTCTTCGAGGTTCATTGCCGCCAAATCCCGCCTTGTTGGGGCGGGATTTGGCGGCTGGGTTGATTTATTATTGCACTATACAATAATCAGAGTGGTACACTTCGGTTCCTGCCGAAGAATTTAGACAAACTATTTCACCAGAAGGGATCACAACTAAAACTCGTGCTGTGCCACCATATTGATTAGCAGCGCGATTGGCATAAATCATGGCTGACTTATAAGAGGTGGTAAAAAACACTTTATCTAAGTTCTTTTTGCGCCCAACTTCAGAAATACAATTAGTTACAACGGGAGGCAATACTTTGTTAGTAATGCTATTATTGGATGTGCCATGATAATAAATCGTATTCATAACACAAACATACGGTGTTTTATTCTGTATTCAAAACAAATGACGCATTATTTTAAGAGTTACTCAATATTCATGGCTTCTGGGTACTCCACCACCCCATCCCCCACTACATATTCTATCCCATCCCTTCCGGACATTACCAGAAAGTCACCATCCCCCTCTCCCAATAACCCCCTCAGCCCTTTAACCAGGGCTTTTCCTTTACGACCGTTATGTCTTTCAAAATATAACGCTCTTAGCCCAAATAAGCCCATTATAGTCAAGCTATGGCAATTCCCATCATCCCCTCATTCATTTCAAGATCTCCCAGCCACAAGTCTCCCAATACTTCACAGACCCCTTTGCCTGCCCTATCCATAACCCATTCCCATCGCTGACCACAACAGCTATTATATCAGGCATTCACAACAGTTTGCCTTGTCCCAGACCCAATTAACCCATGGCTGAAAAAATTTTAAATCTTGGCAGGCAAATAAAAAGGCCTGATCAGGCCTACCCGGTCAACAATTTCCATGACCCTTTGCCGTCTTTGGTGCTCAAAAGAGCCGCCCACCCCTCAGAGTCTAAACGTATAGAGTTAACTTTTTGTGGTAGTGGTAGTGGACGAATCGCACGGCCTAGACTACGATCGGCTGTAATGGTCTCATATTCATGCCGCTTTTCCATGCGAGCCGCTTGCTAAACATTTAGCTATTGAATCTCGTTTTGAAAAGCAAAAGTTCGACCCGGCACCCTTTTTCTAAGTGAAATTCCCCTTTGCCGGACGGGCCACCCTAAATACCCGTTGAATCCATTGACACATTTCTACGGATTATTTCAGTATTTTTGGCTATGGATATTTTACAGCTAATGGCAGAGGTGGCGGAAAAGTATGAGATAGCCGATCTTCATGTCTTGGATGGAGGTAGCTTTTCAGAGAAGGAAAGGCGCGTTTTGTTTCGGCTATACAATAAATGGGGTCGCTCCAAATCCGATGACGATGCCAGGGCTTACCTCGAACAGAAGGCTAAATTCATTTCAAAGCGATCCCCATGTGGGAAATAATACCAACTTCAACTGGTGTTCATGTCATTCCTCAAAATGACGAAGGAGAGCACCTCCTAGAATCCGAATGCCCATGTCATCCCCGACAAGAAAGAGTAACCAACGGCAACCTTGTAATAATTCACGATGCTTACGACGGAAGATTAGTCGTAGAATGGGCCATTGAGATCCTTGCCAGTCACTAGGAATTTTAGAATAAGTTAGTATCTTAGCATGAGCCGCGACCAATTAAGGCCGGTTATTTATTCATTCAAAAATTTATTTATCATGCAAAGCAAACTCACTATTGAGGTAGATTTCAATGACAACAACAAGCCCTACATTCGTATTATCCAAATGTGCTCCGATGATGTAAGGGATAAACTTCTATCAAATTTTCTTCAGTCATTGGAAGGGAAAAGTACTTGGTGTAAAATTATATATAATCCAGGCCCCAGTACGCCAGATATTTCTCACTGGTCTATAAAAGCAATAATCCCAGATCAATTCGCAGAAGAAAATAACGTGCTGCTTGAACAAACCCGTCTTTTCATTCAAACAATGTAATTCAGGTGATAAGCAAATGCCGGGCCTCCAATAATGGAGGCTTTTTTAATTTCTGCACACCTGCCATTTCTGTATTACCCATTGATCTCCTTCCTTAATGAATCCCTTTTTACCCAAAGATTCCTGCCGACGAGTGGCCCTAAATTTTGTAGCCCTGCCATCTGGTCCAACTTCCATTACCTTGACAATATACGGACGCCTGCTAGATGCCAACCATAGCCGTATCCTTCTTCCTATCCAGTCTCCGGATGTAGGTTTTTCTTTTTCCATAAGACAAATATAAAAATAAATTTGGAAATCTGACATAGTTTATGTTAGATTTGTGACATGAAGAAAGAAAAACGGCAAACGTTCACATATTATGGAACGCCATCAATAAAAGAAAAAGCTGCCAAAAAAGCACAGAAAGAAGGAATAGCGTTTGGAGAACTGGTTGACGGACTTTTATTGTTATATGGCAAAACAAAAAAAGGAAGTCTTTTGCATCAGCCTAAACGGAAAACAGTATTGACATTTGGTAGTGAACAATACGAATTGAAATAACAATCCCATATAAACAATAAAGCCATGCCAACAAAATTAAAAGAAATGTAATTAATGTAATCTTATTCATCCGGCTTTATGACAGAATCCAAACCAAAGTCTTTTATTTCATTTTTGTTTGAAATGGGATTTATCTTAAAACGAGGGTTTGGCATCAAGATACATAAAGAACTTGTGAGAAGAACTGTCCATAAGTGTTGATTGCCACAATTCATTGACAAATTAATCAAACAACTAATGATAACGATGCAAATGATACCCAACTGAACTGCCGCTGACATTATATCGCATTTTTTCTTGTTTT
>Ga0137415_10007375_pt1 | contig 10894 bp, 9 predicted proteins | sample CZODoug3_1_1_16f_FD_183082 | JGI IMG/M metagenome (GOLD analysis project Ga0137415, IMG submission 183082) | Vadose zone soil fungal communities from Angelo Coast Range Reserve, California, USA - CZODoug3_1_1_16fungal (Hybrid Assembly) | ecosystem: Environmental > Terrestrial > Soil > Vadose...
CTTCCGCCTGGCGCGTCGCGACAGGACGGGCCGTTTGCTCTGATCACGGCGGTGCACGGTGGACCTCAGGACCGGTATACCGACAGCCTCAATCTCGGCTGGCACCCCTCGGCGCAGTGGCTCGCCGCCGCGGGGTTCGCGGTGTTCCTGCCCAACCCACGCGGAGGTATCGGTCGAGGTCACGCCTTCGCCGCTCAGGTCGCGGGCGAGGTCGGCGGTACTGAGTGGACCGACATCTTGACCGGCATCGACGCCCTGGCGAGCCGTGGTGTCGCCGACCCGAACCGGCTCGGCATCGCCGGGTGGAGTCACGGCGGCTTCATGGCCGCCTGGGCCGTCGGGCAGACCGACCGGTTCAAGGCGGCTGTCATGGGTGCCGGCATCAGCGACTGGGGCATGCTTGCCGCCACCGGCCAGGAAGGGGCATTCGAAGCTGCGTTGAGCGGCAGCGCCGGCTGGGAAGGACCGGGACCGCACCGCCACGACCAGCGCAGCCCGATCTCCTACGCCTCGAAGATCCGCACACCGGTACTGATCCTGCACGGCCAAGACGACACCAACGTCCCCGTCAGCCAAGCCGAATACCTGCACCGCGCCCTCGTACACTTCGACGTCGAGCACGACTACATCACCTACCCCCGAGAGAACCACTCGATCCGCGAACGCAACCACCAACTCGACGTTCTGAACCGAACCCGCGACTGGTTCCAACGCTGGCTCTAACCCCTCACTCTTCCTCCCGATAGAAGGACCCGCTTGCGGGAGTGTCAGTCGGGGAGTGTCGGTTGGGGAGTTAGGCCTACCCTGGATGGGGATGTTGCTCCATGGATGAGCGTCGGCCGCGTTCATAGCGTCGGGGTATGACATCGAAACCGATCTTGACCAGCATCGCCGCCCTGACCTGCGCCGGCGTGATCGCCGCCAGTGCTGCCGCCTCGGCCGGATCCGAGCCCGAAGCGGCGAGCCCGCGCGGATCGGTGGTGAGCGTGACGCCGCTGCAACACATGTCGGCCGCCGCGGTCACGTCGGCCCTGCACGCCGACGGGTTCGACACGTCGCAGGTTCGCTACGGCGTGGACGCCTACCGGGTCGTCTACCGGACGATCGACGAGCACGGCGCACCGACCACGGCGAGCGGCTTCGTCGGGCTACCCCGCGATCATCAGCACCGGCTGCGCGTCGTCAGCTACAACCACGGCACGATGGCCGGCGCGTCGGAGGCGCCGTCCGTGGACAACGAAGGCCGTTCGGACGAGGGGCTCACCCTCGCGTCGGCCGGGTACGCCGCCGTGGCGCCCGACTACCTGGGCCTCGGCGTCGGCCCCGGACACCACCCGTACCTTCAGCTGGCGAGCGAGACTACAGCCACGCTGGATATGCTGCGGGCGGCACGGACGTTCACCGGCTCGGTCGGGCGCTCGTTCGACCCGCGCGTGCTCGTCACCGGCTTCTCCGAGGGTGGGCCGGCCGCGATGGCGTTCAGTAAGGCGCTGCAGGCCGGCATCGACCCGTCGTTCCGGCTCGCGGCCGTCGCGCCGATCAGCGGCCCCTACCGGCTGGCCGACGCCGAGCTGCCGGCGATCTTCGACGGCACCCTCGACCCGAAGGAGTCGGCGTACTACCTCGGCTACTTCCTCACGTCCTGGAATCGCCTCTACCACCTGTACGCCGATGCCCGCGATGCTTTTCAAGCTCCGTACGACAAGACGGTGGCTCCGCTCTACGACGGCCAGCACACCGACGACGTGATCTTCGCGGCGCTGCCGGCTTCGCCCAAGGAGCTGCTGACCCCGGCCATGCTGAAGGAGGTGCGACACCCATCCGGGGTGCTGTCCGCCGCGTTGGCCACCAACGACGTCAGCTGTGCCTGGACGCCTCGCGTGCCCGTCCGCATCTACGCCGCGCACGGCGATCGGGACGTCGCGATCGACAACTCCTACCTGTGCCAGCAGCAGCTCACCGACCACGGCGCCGCCGATGTGTCGCTGATCGACGTCGGCAACCTGCTGCACCCGGACTCGGGCCGGGCCGGCTTCGCCGCCGCGCTGCGCTGGTTCGGTCAGATCTCGCGCTGACCGGTCCGTCTGGCGGAACGCCCGGGGGTGTCAGACCCCCGGGTGTTGCGCGACTCGTGCTTTCATCGCCGGGTGATCGATCTTCTGTTGCGCCTGTCGCGGCGGGAACCCCGCGTTCGGCTGGAGACCGTTCGCCGTGGGTCGCTCACCGCCGAGGGCATCCGGGAACTGCACGCGTTCTCCAACCAGCTCGCGTCCGAGGACTACGAGCACTTCGCCGTTCAGCTGCACGCGTACGACCTCGGGCACGTGTTCCGGCGCGCCGACACTCACGACATCGTCGGCTTCCAATTCTGGCAATCGATGCCCGGCGGCGCGGCCCGCGATCGCATCGTCAGCTGGGGCAAGCTGCGCGTCGCGGCGGAGTTTCGCAATCGAGGGCTGCATCTGCTCTCGGCAGCGGTGTTCTTCGTTCAGAGCAAGCTCCGCCATCCATTCACGCGCTACACCTGTGTCGTGCTCGCCAGCGTGATGGGCTTCATCTCCATCACCGAGGCTCTGGCCGAGCACACGCTCTTCGACCCGTCAGAGCGCGACGGCGAGGCCGGGGCTGTTCGCGAGGCGTTGCTGACCTTGGCCGACGAGGGCCACTACGAGGTGCGCGAGGACACCGGGCTCTTCTTCGTGAATATCTTCATGACCGCGGAGACGCTCGGACGCTACCCGGCGAGCTTCTTCCAGCGGCCCTCGGCGCAGGTGTACGCGTCGGTGAATCCGGACTTCCGCACCAACGGCTGCTACGCCGCGTTCTGGTTCCGCTTCACGCGCAGGAACGTGGCCGCCCTGACCAGGACGATCGCCCGCAAACTCACTCGCTGAGTTCGCCCCAGGCCGCCGTTTGATCTCCGATCGTGCAACCCTCGGCCGTCTCAGGCGGCCGAGAGTTGCACGATCCGGTGTCGGTGGCTGGGTCAGCGGTGGCGGGCGGTCCTGGTGCGGCGGCGGGTGGCGACGATGGTGAGGAATCCGCCGGCGCCGATCAGGACCAGCGCGGCGATGAGCGGGGTCGCCACCGAGGCGCCGGTGTTGGGCAGGGACGTGCCGCCACCTGCCGCGGGTGCGGCCGGCGCGCTGCTACCGCCCGCAGAGGTTGTACCGCCGGACGTCGCCGGCAAGGTGAGTGACGCGGCGTCGGCGGTGGCGGTTCCCTTGAGGTTGGTGAACACGGCCTGGTAGCGGTTGCCGTCGGTCGCGGTGGTTCCCGTGACCGTGAGCGACGCCTTCGTGGCGCCGGCGATCGGCTTGTACGTTTTGCCGGCGTCGGCGGAGACCTGCCAGGCCACGGTTGGTGTCGGGTACCCGGTGGCGGCGGCGGTGAAGGTCACCTCGTGGCCGGCAGCTGCAGTGTGCGACACCGGCTGAGTAGTGATCTTCGGAGCGACATAGCCGACGATCGCCACACTGACGTAGGCGCCGGCGGCGATGGCGGTGACGGTCTTGCCGTTCAGCGAGCTGGGTACGATCGTGTCCCCGTCGTCCGGCTGGGCGCCCCAGGCGGTGACTTTGCCGTCGGAGGTCAGGGCCAGGTTCTGCTCGAAGCCGGCGGCGATGGCGGTGACGGTCTTGCCGTTCAACGAGGTGGGTACCGGTGCAAAGTCCGCGGCGTACCCCCAGGCGGTGACTTTGCCGTCGGAGGTCAACGCCAGGTTGCTGAAGCTGCCGGCGGCGATGGCGGTGACGGTCTTGCCGTTCAACGAGCTGGGTACGGTCGTCTGGCCGTTGCCGTTCCCACCCCAGGCGATGACTTTGCCGTCGGTTAGCGCCAGGTTATGGCTGTCGCCGGCGGAAATGGCGGTCACGATCTCGCCGTCCAACGTGCTGGGCACCGTCCCTTCGCCGTACCAGTTCGTACCCCAGGCGGTGACTTTGCCGTCGGAGGTTAGGGCCAGGCTGTGCCCGAGGCTCAATGCGCCGCCGCCGGCCGCGATGGCGGTGATGGTCTTGCCGTCCAATGAGCTGGGCACTGGCGCCTGGGGGTCGCCCCAGCTGGTGACTTTGCCGTCGGACGTTAGGGCCAGGCTGTGGTTGGCGCCGGCCGCGATCGCGGTGACGGTCTTGCTGGCCAGCGAGCTGGGCACCGTCGACTGACCCGCGTTGTTCCTACCCCAGGCGGTGACTTTGCCGTCGGAGGTTAGCGCCAGACCATGGGTGCCGCCGGCCGCGATCGCGGTGACGGTCTTGCTGGCCAGCGAGCTGGGCACCGTGGTCTGGCCGTCGTCGTTGTGATTGGTCCAAGCGGTGACCGAGCCGCCAGCGCCGGCCGGTGCTACGCCGACCGGCGCTGCGGCGGCCGGGCTGATGGCCAGGGCGAGCACTGCGGCGCAGATGCCGAGCAAACCGGCGCGTCGCAGCGTCGATGATGCGAGTGTCATTCAATTCCCCGTTACGTGGTCGCGCCTGGTACAGGCTTGCGAGAAGGACGCGTCCGAGGCTGGCCGCCGAACCGAGAGATCTACCCAGATGCCCAAGATCCACATCGAACGAAAAGCACTTTACATGCCACAAGATCGACGATCATCGAGGGTCGGTGAGTAACCGGGCGAGCAGTTCCCCGCGCGCCCGGATGGACGGCAGCTCGACCGTCTCGTCCCGGGCATGGGCGCCGTGGCCGCGGGGACCCAGGCCATCGACGGTCGGGATGCCGCGGGCGCCGGTCAGGTTGGCGTCGCCGGCGCCAGGCGATATCGCGGCGCCGATCGTCTCGCCGAGACTCTGCGCGACGGCGCGGACGTGCCCGGCCAGTTCGGTCGACGCGGACGGTTCCCAGGCCGGACGGCGGGTCAGCGTCTCGACACTGATTGTCGCGCCGTCGCGGATCGGGGTCAGCGAGTCGAACCGGGCGAAGATCGCGGATTCCTCCGCCGGCGAGGCGAACCGTAGGCCCAGTTCGGCGGTGGCCGTGCCGGCGACGACGTTGGCCCGAGTGCCACCGCTGATGGTTCCGACATTGACGCTCGGCCGGCGTAGCGCGGCGACGTGGTCGATCAGTTCGTCGATGGCCGAGACGCCGGCCGCGGCGTCCAACCCGGCGTGCGCCTCCCGGCCCCGCACGGTGATGCGGACGCGAGCCACCCCACGGCGTCCGACCTTGAGGGCGCCGCCGGGCAGCGGCGGTTCGAGCGCGAACACGGCGGTGGCACCGGCTGCATGCTGGGCGACGACCCGAGCGCCGTCCGGACTGCCGATCTCCTCGTCGGCCGTCAACACGATGCGCACCGGCCGGGCCGGGCGGGCGAGCCTCAGCGCGTACAGGAGCGACACGAGCCCGCCCTTCATGTCGAACACGCCCGGCCCGGTCGCCTCGTCGCCGGTCACCGTGAACGGCGCCTCGGCGAGGCGGCCCACCGGCCACACGGTGTCGAAGTGGCCCAGCAGCAGGACGTGCCCGGTGCCCGCGCCGACGTGCGCCACGATGTGCTCGCCGTCCGCGTGCGCATCGGCGCCGGCATCGCCCAGCAACTCGATCAGGACGTCCCGCAGCGTGGCTGTAGACCCGGTCGGCGACTCGTGCTCGACGAGCAGCCGCAGCAGATCGATCAGGTCATCCATACGACTTTTCTACGCTGCCGCTGGCGATCTGCGTGACGGCGCGGAAGCAGCGGATCGCCTCGATCATGGTCGGCAGCTCGAAGGCCACCCGTCGCTCGGCAGTCTGCTCGACGCCGGGGATGCCGGTCACCATGTTCACCGGATGCGTCGCATCGAATTCGACGACATAGCGGAACGGGCCGGCCGGTCTCTCGACGGTGGGCAGCGGGTCGAGAGCGGCGGCGGCCGCGGCCCGGATCAGGGCTGATGTCTTGGACGGCGGCAGGCAGATGGCGCTGTACCGGTCGATGCACGTCTTGACGGCGACGAGCTGAGCGTTCGGGGCGTAGCTCTTCGCGTCGTCGCAGGCGCGGTCGTCGCCGGTGACGAGGACGACGGAGGTCCCGAACTCCGCGGCCAGCGCTGCGTTCATATAGCCCTCGCTACACGGCACGTCGTTGAGCCAGACTCCGGTGATCGTGTTGCCGAGGTAGGTGTGCGCGAGCACGCCCTGGGTGCCGGCGCCGGCGTGGTAGCCGATGAACGCGACGGCGTCGTGATGCAGGTCGACGCCCTGCATCATCGACAGCGGCTTGTGCCGTCCGATCAGCAGCGTCGCCCGGTCGTCGAGCCGGTCGAGCAGCAGGTTGCGCTGGCTGGAGTGGGCCTCGTTGACGAGCACCTCGTCCGCGCCGGCGTCGAAGAAGCCGCCGATCGCGGCGTTCACGTCGTCGGCGAACAGCACCCGGTAGTACTCCCAGCGCGGCGAGTCGGGCTCGACGTCGTCCGGAAACGTGACGCCGGTAGCGCCCTCCATATCAGCGGAGATCAGGACTTTCACGAGGGCTCCTTACGAGTTGTCCGCGCGTCGCGATGTCATGGCATCGCCAAGCGCGGACAACTCGGGATGGTCGGCGGGGTCGGCGGGGTCGGCGGAATGGTCAACTAGGTGGCAGGCGACGCCCGGCTCGTCGGCCGGCAGGACGGGCAGGTTACGTCCCGTGCAGAGTGCGCGCCGCTCGTCGGCCTCGTCCAGGGCGGCGAACCGCTGGCAGCGCGGGTGGAAGCGACAGCCGGCCGGGATGGCGGTCGGGTCCGGTGGCTCGCCGCGCAGCAGCACCGGATCGACGTCCGTACCGGGCAGTACGGAGATGAGCGCCTGGGTGTAGGGGTGCTGCGGGTGCAACAGGACGTCCTCGACGGTGCCCTGTTCGACGATGCGCCCCAGGTACATCACCGCGACCCGGTCGGCGATGTTCCAGGCCAGGCCGAGGTCGTGGCTGACCACGAGCGCCGACAAGGACAGCGACTCGCGAAGGTCCAGGATCAGCCGCAGGATCTCGCCGCGCACGGACGCGTCCAGCGACGCGACCGGCTCGTCGGCGACGATCACCGAGGGGTCGAGGGCGAGCGCCCCGGCGATGACGACGCGCTGCTGCTGGCCGCCGGAGAGCTCGTGCGGGTAGCGGGCGATGAACTGCTCGGGCGGACGCAGCCCGGCCCGGGACAGGGCGTCGTGCACCCGCTCGCCCAGCCCGGCCCGTAGCCCGTGCAGCCGTGGGCCCTCGGCAACGGCGTCGAACACGTTCTGCTTGGGGTTCAGCGCGCCACCCGGGTCCTGCAGCACGAGCTGCGTGTGTCGACGGAACTGCTTCAACGCCTTGCTCGAGTAGCGCAGCGTCGTCCCCTGGTAGCGCACCTCGCCGGCCGTCGGGCGGACCAGCCCGACCAGCGCCCGGGCCAGGGTGCTCTTGCCGCATCCGGACTCGCCGATCAGCGCGACGATCTCACCGGCGCCCACCGTCAGGTTGACGCCGTCGACCGCCCGCGCCGGGCCCCGTCCGCGCCGGGCCGGATACGTGACGTGCAGGTCGCGCGCCTCGAGCGCCGGGGCGGTAGATGTCGTGGCGGTCACGCCTCCCCCCTTTCATGATCAAGAGGGGGAAGTGGCTGCTCCGGCGACCACTTCTCCCTCTTGATCAAGGAGGGGAAGGGCCGAACCCGGCGGCTCACGCGGGTACCTCGCTGAATTCGGGGAGGACGCGCAGGCAGGCCGACTCGCGGGCGCTGTCGGGTGGGCCGGCCGGCCAGAGTTCCACCTCGCGGGTGGAGCACGCGTCGAACACCTCGGGGCAGCGCGGCGCGAACGGGCAGCCCGCGCCGATGGCCGACGGGTCGGGTGGGTCGCCGGGCAGTCCGGACGGCGCCAGCCGCGACGCGGGGTCACCGATCTTCGGGAACGCGCTGGACAGTGCCTTCGTGTAGGGGTGCCTCGGCGCCTCGATAAGTTGCCGCGAGTCGCCGATCTCGACGATGCGCCCGGCGTACATGACGGCGAGCCGGTCGCAGGTGTCGGCCAGGACGGACAGGTCGTGGCTGATCATGATCATGCTGATCTTCGCCTCGTGCACCAGGTCGGTGATCAGCTTCAGGATCTGCGCCTGCACGATCACGTCCAGCGCGGTGGTCGGCTCGTCGGCGATGATCAGGTCGGGCCGGCAGGCGAGCGCCATCGCGATCATCACCCGCTGCCGCTGCCCGCCGGAGAGCTCGTGCGGGTAGGCGGCCATGCGCCGCGACGGCACCCCGACTGCATCCAGCAGCTCAGCGCTACGTTCCCGGGCGGCCCGGATGCCGACCTTCTCGTGCAGCAGGATCGGTTCGCGGATCTGCTCGCCGATCGTCCGGACCGGGTTCAGCGCGCTCATCGCGCCCTGGAACACGATCGACGCCTCGGCCCACCGAACCGCGCGCAGCCGGCCCCATCCCATCGTCAGCACGTCCTCGCCGCCGAGCAGCACCTCGCCGGTGATCGTTGCAGTAGCCGGCAGCAGCCGCAGCAGGCTCAGCGCCACCGTCGACTTGCCGGATCCCGATTCGCCGGCCATCCCGAGCGTCTGGCCGGCGTCCAGGGCAAAGTCGACGCCGCGCACCGCCCGGACGTCCGCCCCGTAGGTGACGTTCAGGTCGCGCACCTCGAGCAGGCTCATGGGCGCCCCTCACCGATTGTGCAACTTCTTGCGGTCTGAGACCGCAAGAAGTTGCACAATCGGGGACGAGGCGCTGAAACGCTCATCGGGTCATCATCCGGGGGTTGAGGATGTGCTCGACGGCGCGCCCGGTCATGGTGAAGCCCAGCACGACCACCACGATGGCGATGCCCGGCGGCAACAGGTACCACCACGCCCCGCGGGTGACCGCGCTGCCGGTGTAGGCCTGGTTGATCATCGTCCCCCAGGACACCTCGGTCGGGTTGCCCAGACCGAGGAAGGTCAGCGTCGTCTCGGACAGGATCGCCCCGGCCACGGTCAGCGTGCTCGACACGAGGATCAGCGGCGCCACGTTGGGCAGGACGTGCCGCACCATGATCTGCACGTTGCCCGCCCCCAGCGCCCGCGCCCGTTCGATGAACGGACGCGCCTCGACAGCCAGCGTCTGCGCCCGCACCAACCGCGCCGTCGACGTCCAGGACGTGACCGCGATGGCGATGGTGATCGACCGCGCGCCCTGGCCCAGCACCGCCGACAGCGAGATCGCCAACGGCAGCGACGGCAGGGCGATGAACCAGTCCGTGACGTGCATCAGCGCCCGTCCGGCGAAGCGTTGGTAGTGCCCGGCGAGCAGGCCGACCGCGCTGCCCAGCACCATCGCCAGCAACGTCGCGATCACGCCGATCGCCAGCGAGGTGCGCGTCCCCCAGATCAGCAGCAGCAACACCGAGCGGCCGGGCTGGTCGGTGCCGAGCGGGTAGCCGTGGCCCGGCGGGGCAAGCTGGCCCCCCGTCGCCTTCGTGACGTCCAGGTCGTCGCCGCTGATGAACAGGGGCGCTGACAACGCCAGCACGGTGAACACCACCAGGATGCTGAGCCCCGCGATCGCGGTGGGCATCCGGAAGAACTCGCGCGCGAATCGCCGCGCCCCCTCCAATCGCGGCGGCGACGCGACGACGACGGCGGTCATTGCGCCCGGACCCGGGGATCGAGCACGCGGTAGAGCAGGTCCGCGAGCAGGTTCATGACGATCACGGATCCGCTGAGCACGACGAACGTGCCTTCCAACAAAGGAAGATCCGGGATCTGCAGAGCCTGGAAGGTGAGGAACCCGAGACCGGGCCACGAGTACACGGTCTCGACCGTGATCGCCCCGGCGAGCAGCGTGCCGAGCTGCAGGAAGATCACCGTGACCGACGGCAGCAACGCGTTGGGCACCGCGTGGCGACGCCGCACCTCGTCGTCGCGCAGCCCCTTCGCCCGGGCGGTGAGCAGGTAGGGCGACCCCAGCTCGTCGATGATCGACGAGCGCATGATCGTCACGTACTGGGCGAAGATCACCAGCACCAGCGTCAGGCAGGGCAGCACCAGGTGGTGGGCCGTATCGCCGACCTGACCGAGCCACGAGCCCACGTAGCCCGGCGTCGACATGCCCGCGGCCGGGAACAGACCCGACGGTATGGGCCCGGCGCCCACCGTGAACAGCACGAGCAGGATCAGCCCGAGCCAGAACGTGGGCACCGACCACAGGGTGAGCGAGATCCCGGACGACAGCCGGTCGAACACGCTGCCGTGCCGCCACCCGCTGCGGATGCCGAGCCACAATCCCAGCACCACCGAGATGATCGTGGACGATCCGATCAGCAGCACGGTCGGCCAGAGCCGGTCGGCGATCAGCGACGAGACCGACTGGTGGTACTGCCACGAGTCGCCGAGGTTGCCGGTCAACGTGTGCCCGACGAAGTTCAGAAAGCGGTGCCACACCGGCAGGTCGACGCCGAGCTGCTTGCGCAGCGCGGCCATCTGTTCCGGACTGCTCGGATGCGACCGGGTCAGCGCCGCCACCGGGTCCGAGGGCATCACGCTGAAGATCGTGAAGCCGATGACGAGCATGACCAGGAAGCTGATCACCGCGCCGGCGAGCTTGGACGCCAGGTACGGCCAGAACGACGAGCGATACCACCGCGGCCCGGCCGGGGACGCGACCGCATCGGCCACGTCGCCGGCCAGTTGCGCGGCGACCGGATCAGCCACGCTCGCCCCCCGCAAAGTTGTCCGCGCTTTGGGACGCTATGACATCGCGAAGCGCGGACAACTCGAGAGGGAAGGCGATGCTCACTCGCGCTCGGCGGCGGTCGAGCGGCGCCGCAGCGCGAAGAACCCGCCCGCGGCCACGACCACCACCACGGCGATGCCGATGCCGATCCACAACCCGGTGCTGGACGAGCTCTTGCCGCCCACCGGCACCGCCTGCTTCCAGGACAGGACCGGGTTCTGCAGCGGGTAGTTGCCCGAGGCGTC
>Ga0137415_10007378_pt1 | contig 10894 bp, 7 predicted proteins | sample CZODoug3_1_1_16f_FD_183082 | JGI IMG/M metagenome (GOLD analysis project Ga0137415, IMG submission 183082) | Vadose zone soil fungal communities from Angelo Coast Range Reserve, California, USA - CZODoug3_1_1_16fungal (Hybrid Assembly) | ecosystem: Environmental > Terrestrial > Soil > Vadose...
ACATGGGCACGCTTCAACACGTTCCTCGCACGCCATCCCCTTCCCCGCGCCAAGATCATCCATCGCTACGCAACCCCGAGCGAAGCTCTCCCGTGAGGAACCGGATGCGAGAAACCTGCACGTCCGGGTCTGTGAGGGGTGAGGGTGGCAACATCCTCACCTACTCGGCGCAAAATCGCCGCCGCATGAGCTGGAGGTTCATGCTAGAATTGCAGACGATTTTGCCCACCCCACGCGTCCGGAGCGCCCGCGCGGCGACGCCACAGTCGCGGGAGTGGCGCGCCGTCGTCGGAATGCCATATAATTGTCGCTGCCGGAACAGCGATCCGATCGCTCAGACGCAAGCAAAGTAGCCCCCTATGAGTTCAACCGACGACCCCGGGATACCGCCGGGGCCTCCGAGTAAGCCGCCGGTCCACCACACCCGGGTCGGTGGCCGCATCCGCAACTACTTCCTCACCGGCCTTGTGGTGGCTGGTCCGCTTGCCATCACGGTGTGGCTCACGTGGTCATTCATCACCTGGGTCGATGACGTGGTGCGGCCGTTCGTTCCGGTGGACTATCGCCCGGAGACCTACCTGCCCCGGCAGATCCCCGGCACCAGCCTCTACCTGCCCGGGAGGATCCCGGGCACCGGTCTCATTATTGCTTTCGTGGCGCTCACCCTGCTCGGGTTTCTCACCGCCAACCTGGTCGGCCGCAAGCTGGTCGAACTCGGCGAGCGGCTGCTCGACCGCATGCCGCTGGTGCGTTCGATCTACAAGGGCTTGAAGCAGGTGTTCGAGACCCTGTTCTCGGAATCCGGATCAAGCTTCCGGACTGTCGGCCTGGTGGAGTTTCCGGCGCCCGGCATGTGGTCGCTGGTGTTTCTGTCGCAGAAGCCGAGCAGGGAGATCGAGGCGCGCCTGCCGGGCCGCGAGGAGCACGTCTCGGTGTTCATGCCCTGCACCCCGAACCCGACCACGGGATTCTTTTTCTACGTATCGCGCAGCGCCGTCATCGAACTCGACATCCCGGTCGAGGCCGCCGCAAAGCTCATCATGTCGGCAGGGCTCATTCAGCCCGGCAACGGCGACAGCGCGAAGAAACTGGCGACGCTTGCCGAAGCCGCCAAGACGGCAAGAGCTGCGAGGATCGAGCCTGCGGAGGGAAGGGCAACGGCAGGGGAGTAGCGGGATCGCCTGGCCGAGAGGGTTTGGAGTCAGATTAGTTCTGTTATAACTATTTGATATTTATTGGTATTTTTCGTGTCATTCTGTGTATGTGTAAGAAAATGTGTAAGTTTCCGCCGTTCTGCACACCCTCTGGATGCCCATTAGCGCGCTGCTGAGCGTGTTCATCGCATGGTCGGTGGGCAACGGCGCCAACTAAAGCGGTGGGTGGCTCCATGGCGTCAGCATCCTTTATGGTGTGTTGCGCGCAGTGGGCTTATCCCCCGATAGCTCCGTGCCGGGCAGATGCCGGCCATGGAAGGAGTGGGCCAGAAGCGGGCGTCACGCCCCCTTTTTGGCGCTGGGAAATGGTGTAAATTGCAATCGCAAGCTGCCAATGGGACGGGCCGCAGTCCCGTGAATATTTAACGGCAGCGTCGGTGCCCTCGGCGGGCGATCAACTCCATCCATGTTGTCAGCGTGCGAGCATCCCACACGCATGCCAGGGGGAGAAACATCATGAACCGACGTACCACCCGTATGCTTACCGGCATGACTATCGCATTCGTTCTAACGTGGCCTACGGTGGCGGTGTTCGCGCAAGCCCCCGAAACGGACAGCGTTAAGGATCGCATCGAGATACAGGAAAAACTTCTGTATGCGTACGCCTATGCCTACGACTCGAAAGATTGTGAAAGCTTTGCAAACCTATTTGCAATAGACGCGGTTTTGGAAGTCTCCGCCAAAGCGAGCGGAAGGGACGCAATACGGCAGGGTTGCATCGCCCGACAAAAGAACGTTGTGGGGAATATTAAGACCCGCCACAACATGATGAACATTGTCTTTGATCAACTCACCTCGCGCCGAGCAGAGACAAGAACCTATTTCATCCTGACGTGGCAAAAGCCTGGTGATCAAACAATCACCGTCCAAGCCACTGGAACCTATAAAGATGTGATCGTTAGGTCAAACGACGGAAGGTGGTTGTTCAAAGAGCGCAAGGCGATCGACTTTTCGGTCGCTCAATGAGCCGATCGTTTTCTGAATAAACTGGACCCCGACGCCCGGCCTTCATCAGCGCTGCAACCGGACCCGTCCGACGCAGGTCGGGGTCAGCTCCGGGTCAGATTCGCCCGTCGCGACGTACTACGGCCGACGGTCGGTCTGCCTCCGGCAGCGGAAGTATGCGTGGCATTATTACGTAACCGCGTGGCACGCGCTCCGACATGTCAGGGCGCCCTCCGCCCGTTCGTCCCCAAGAGTGTTGCAGGATCATCGGCACACCAAGCACACCACCGCGCCGAATGCCCGAATGTCGCCTGCGTTGCGTTCAGCAGCGCAGCCAGGCCGAGGGCGAGTAAGTACGCTCGCAGACCCATTGGTGTCTCCTTCTCATCCTCGCATCCGCAAGCCTAAAGGCGACCGCTACGTTAACGCGATCACCGGCTGCCGCTCGTCGGCGGCGGCAGAAATTTCACGGTGGTGGCCGGAGGGTCGTTACCCGCGGAAACCGCACCGTGATCCGTCCGCGGCGGACGCCGGAAGTGGAGTAGCCAAGTTGCGGAGAACAGTTGCCCCGCGGCCCGCAAAGCGGGGAACCGAAAAGACCGGGCTGAACGTAGGTGAAGTCGAACGGACCGTAGTAATGGGTGTAATCGCAGTACGGAAAACACTCTGCTGCCGAGACGGCTCCCGCTCCAAACCACGTTCCAAGCCAGATGAAAGCCAAAAAAGCGAGTGCGGAATGATTTGGCATGTTGCGCATCGCGTGCATGACGACACTCCCCGCGCACCGACCAAGGTGCGCATCGTATTAATAACTTGAATCAGCGCGGATCGATCCGCCGCTCATTAGGCAATGTCGCCGATACGACACCATGTTGCTGCTTGATCTTGTCCGAGGCTGCAGACGATGTCCGCGTTTACTCGCAATCGGACCCAAGGAGTCAAAAATCACCGCTAAACTTGACAAAATAGGAATAGTCTTATAATATTTTATAGTTTTGCTTAAGGGATGCTCAGCGGATCGGCTTTCGGGTTCCCATACTGTTGCGCTGGTAGGGCCCTTGTGCGTCATGACGGATCGCTCTGCGCGGAAGTGCAGCCGATGATGGGCTTAGCGAGGGCTGAGCAATGAGTTTTTGCAACGGCTCAAACCATCGGAACGGACGAAAACCATGCGGAAAACGAATTCCCTGTTCCAGTTAAAAAAAATCCCTGTTCGAGAGATAGAAATTCCCTGTTCTGAGTCGTCAGGGAAACTGCATGTAACACATTGGAATTTCAGCATGAGTTGGCGTAACGAAACGTTAAAAATGGCCCAAAACTCATGAAATTCCCTGTTATTTTCCCTGTTCTCAGTTCGTCACCGGGCCTTGCCCGACCTGCAGGGCATGAAAGTGGGTAACAACGCACTGGTATGTGATAACCTACTCTCTTACTAGGGAATCCGCGGATCAAGCCGCCCGCGGGCTGCTTCACCCCGCCCCGATCAACCGCACCGCCTCGTCACGCTCGAACAGATAGAGCAGCACCCGCAGCGCCTGCCCCCGCTCGCTCGCGAGGCCCGGGTCGCGCGCCAGCACCAGCGCGGCGTCGTCGCGGGCTGCGGCCATCAGGTCGCGGTGGACGGCGGGCTGCGCGATGCGGAAGCCCGGCAGGCCGCTCTGGCGGGTGCCGAGCACGTCGCCCTCGCCGCGCAGGCGCAAATCCTCCTCGGCGATGCGGAAGCCGTCCTCGGTGTCGCGCATGATGGCGAGGCGAGCGCGGGCGGCCTCAGTGAGCGACGCCCGGTAGAGCAGGATACAGGTGGAGCGCACCGGTGCATTCTGGCCGCGGCCGATGCGCCCGCGCAACTGGTGAAGCTGGGAGAGGCCGAAGCGGTCGGCGTGCTCGATCACCATCACGGTCGCCTCCGGCACGTCGACGCCGACCTCAATCACCGTGGTGGCGATGAGGACGCGGGTTTCGCCGGCCGCGAAGCGCGCCATGGCGGCGTCCTTGTCGGCGCCCTTCTGTCGCCCGTGGACGAGGTCGACGGCATCGCCGAACAGCGCAGTCAGCTCGGCGTAGCGCGCCTCGGCGGCCGCGAGATCGGTGTTCTCGGACTCCTCCACCAGCGGGCACACCCAATAGACCCGCCGGCCGTCGCGGACGGCGCGGCCGATGGCAGCGATCACCTCGTCGAGGCGGTCGAGCGGGATGGTGCGGGTATCGATCGGCTGGCGGCCGGGCGGCTTGTCGCGCAGCTCCGAAATGTCCATGTCGCCGAAATAGGTGAGCACCAGCGTGCGCGGGATCGGGGTCGCGGTCATCACCAGGAGGTCGACCGCATTGCCCTTGCGGGCGAGCGCGAGGCGCTGATGGACGCCGAAGCGATGCTGCTCGTCGACGACGGCGAGCGCGAGGTCGGCAAACGCCACATCGTCCGAATAGAGCGCATGGGTCCCGACCAGGAGATCGATGTCGCCTTGCGCGAGCCGCGTCAGCAGGGCGGCGCGCTCACGCCCGCGCTCGCGGCCGGTGAGAATGGCGACCCGGATGCCGGCGGCCTCCGCCAGCGGCGCGATGGTCTTGAGGTGCTGGCGGGCAAGGATTTCGGTCGGCGCCATCAGGGCCGCCTGGCTGCCGGCCGCGATCGCCATCGCGCAGGCAAAGAGTGCGACCACGGTCTTTCCGGCGCCGACATCGCCCTGCAGCAGGCGCAGCATCCGGTCAGGCCGCGAGAGATCGCGCCCGATGTCCGTGATGGCGGCCTCTTGGCTTGCGGTCAGGGCGAAGGGCAGGGCGGCGCGGAGCTTTGCCTGGAGGGGCTGCTCCCCTCCCCCAACCGAAGTCGGCTGTTGCCGACTTCGGTCACTTTGTTGAGTGTCCGAACCCTCGCTATAGCGAGGTTCGGCTGGGGAGGGGTCGGGGGTGGGGGTCGGGCCGCTGGGCACATGCGTGCCATCACCTCCCGACCCCCCATCCCGACCCTCCCCCACAAGGGGGGAGGGAGCAGCCCCCCTCCTTCCCGCCGGCCGGCGCAGATGGGCGCGCACCAGCGCGAGCGCCAATTGGCTCGCCAACAGCTCGTCATAGGCGAGCCGCGACCACGCCTTGCCATCGGGCGCCACGTCGGAAGGTTCCGACGGCCGGTGCAGCGCGGCAAGCGCGGTGCCGAAATCCGGCCAGCCGGAGCGGGACAGATGGGCAGCATCGAGCCATTCTGGCAGCGGCGGCACCAGGCAGCCGAGCGCCGCCGCGATGGCGCGGCGCACCATGTTCTGGGTCAGGCCCTCGGTCAGCGGATAGACCGGGTCGACCAGCGCCATTGCGGCAAACGCCGCCGCATCGGCGACCCGTTCCGGATGCACCATCTGCAACATGCCGTCGTAGAACTTGACCGTGCCCGACACGTAACGCTGGCTGCCAACCGGCAGCAGCCTTTCGATGTGGTCCCTGCGGGCGGAGAAGTACGTGATGGTCAGCGTGCCGGTGTCGTCGCTCGCATAGACGAGATACGGCGCACGGGGCCGGTTGGGCGGCGCCGGGCGGTGACTGTCGACGTGGACTGCGACGGTGACGACGCTGTCGGGCACCACGTCGCGCAACTTCGGCTGGTGGCGCCGGTCGATGGCCCCGGACGGCAGGTGAAACACGAGATCGACGACGCGCGCGCCGTCGTCGCGCCCGGTGAGCTTGCGGTAAAGCGTCGCCGATTTCTCGGCGATGCCCGCAAGGACGGTGACGGATGCGAACAGACGATTGAGCAGACTTGGCCGCATGACTTCGATTACTGCGCGTGAGTGATGTCATCGCCCGGGAGGGCTCTTGACCGCCGCCGCAATTGCAGGCTCATGTGGCGGCGCGACGCGCATAACGCCCCGGAGACGCCATGAGCTATACCTATACCGCAGCGGTGACGCTGCTGGCGCTGGTGCTTTATATGGGCTTGTCGTTCGTGGCCGGCCAGGCGCGGGGGAGGTACCGCATCAAGGCGCCGGCCGTCACCGGCCATGAGAACTTCGAGCGCGCCTACCGGGTGCAGATGAACACTGTGGAGCAAATGGTGTTCTTCCTGCCGGCGCTGTGGCTCTGCGCCGTGCTGCTGTCCGACAAAGGCGCCGCGGTCGGCGGATTGATCTGGGTCATCGGCCGCGCCGTCTATGCGGTCTCCTATCTGGACGCACCGCAAAAGCGCGGGCCCGGCATGGCCATCTCGATGCTGGCCCAGACCGGGCTGTTTCTCGGCGCCGTGTACGGGCTGGTGCAAGCGGCGATCGGGTAGGGCATGGGCTACGACGCCACGAGCAGCGGGATTTTCGCGAACTTGCGCACATCGACGAGGCCGACGTCGGAGATGCGCAGCTCGGGGATGACAACGAGCGCCAGCAGCGAATGCTGCATATAGGCGTTGTTGAGGCGGCATCCGCATTGCTCCATGGCGGCGATCATGCGGTCCGCCTTGGCGGCGACGATCTCGGCGCGCTCGTCGGACATCAGGCCGGCGATCGGCAGCTCCACAAGGGCAAGCTCGCGCCCCTCGCAAAACACCACGATGCCGCCGCCGACGGCGCCGAGGCGGTTGACGGCGAGCGCCATGTCGGGCTTCGAGGTGCCGACCACGATGATGTGGTGGCTGTCATGGGCCACGGTGCTGGCGACCCCGCACGGCGGCCCATAGCCGAAGCCCGACACGAAACCGTTCGCCACCGCGCCGGTGCCGCGGTGGCGCTCGACGACGGCGATGTGGCAGACGTCATTTGCAATATCGATATCGACGAGCCCGCCGCGGCAGGGCAGGCGGCGGACCAGCGCCCGGGTGGGGGCCTGGTTTTCGATCACCCCGATGACATTGGCATCGACATGCGACGCGCCGGTCGGGGCGGCCACGTCGAAATCCTCAGGCCTGACAGCGCGGCCGAGCCGCACGGTATTGCGGGCAGAGGCCGGGTAGGCATAAGGCGCGATGTCCTTGGTGAGCTTGCCGTCCCGCGCCAGCACGCGGCCACGGGCAACGACCAGTTCGATCGGCAGGCCGACCAGGTCGGACGAGACGACGACGTCGGCACGGCGTCCCGGCGCGATCGCGCCCAGCTCGCGTTCGAGACCAAAATGCTGGGCGGTGTTGAGCGTCGCCATCTGGATCGCGACGATCGGCCTCACGCCCTGCGCGATGGCGTGGCGGACCACGCGGTTCATGTGGCCGTCGTTGACGAGCGTGCCGGAATGGCTGTCGTCGGTGCAGAGAATGAAATTGCGTGGATCGAGACCCTGCTCGGTCACCGCCTTGATCTGCGCGGCCACATCATACCAGGCGGAGCCCAGCCGCAGCATCGCCCGCATGCCCTGGCGCACCCGGGCGACGGCATCGGCCGCCGTCGTGCCTTCATGGTCGTCCGCGGCGCCGCCCGCCGCATAGGCAAGGAACGGCACGCCGAGATCCGGTGAGGCATAGTGCCCGCCGACCGTCTTGCCGGCGCGCCGGGTCTCGGCGATCTCGCCCAGCATGGCGCGGTCGCCCGCGGCGACGCCCGGGAAATTCATCACCTCGCCGAGGCCGATGATGTTCGGCCAGGTCATCGCCTCGCGCACCTCGTCGGGCCCGAGGCCGGCGCCGGAATTTTCCAGCCCCGGCGCGCTCGGCACGCAGCTCGGCATCTGCACGAACATGTTGATGGGCAGCTGCGCGGCTTCGTCGTGCATCAGCCGGACGCCGGCAAGGCCGAGCACGTTGCCGATCTCATGGGGATCGACAAACATGCTGGTGGTGCCGTGGGGGATCACGGCGCGGGCGAACTCGGTCGCCGTCACCATTCCGCTCTCCACATGCATGTGGCCGTCGCACAGGCCGGGCAGGAGGTAGCGGCCGGCGGCATCGATGACGGCGGTGTCCGGGCCGATCGTGTGGCCGGCATTGCCGATCAGGGCGAACCGGCCGGCGGCGATCGCCACGTCGATATGGGGGATGATCTCGCCCGAATAGACGTTCACCCAGCGCCCGTCGCGGATGACGAGGTCGGCCGGCGTCCGGCCTGCCGCGACCCCGACGAGGCGGGCGATGCAATCATGCCAGGGTTGAAGGCTGTATGGGTTCGACATGGGTCCTCTCAATCAGCACTCGACTGCTTTGGCGGAGGATCGTCAATAGGACGATGGTTGTGCGCTCCGCCTTGCGAGGCTTCGTTTCAGACCGGCAAGGCGTGTTGCGGTAAAACCTTTGTCCAGTCATTCCGGGGCTCGGCCGCAGGCCGAGAGCCCGGAATCGATAGCCACAGGTCAGGGAGTATGGATTCCGGGCTCGCCTCCGCTTCGCTGCGGCGGCCCAGAATGACACGCCTAGCAGCAAGCGCCGTCTGATTGACAGACGTCTGATGATTATTCATTGACAGACGTCTGACGATTGTGAATCATCGGGTACATTAGGAAACGTGAGGAGACGGCCATGAATGCTCCCGCAGGCGAGCTGCAAAAGGTAAGATCATCGATGATGAATGCGGTTCACGACTTGCCGCTGCTTGTTGCTCGTGACGACGGCTTCTTTCGGGACGAAGGCCTGGATGTGGAGATCCTCAAGACGCCCGGGTCCGGCCAGCACGCATCCGATCACCGGGCGCTGCGCGACGACATTTTCACACGCACGCTGGAGGCATCCTACGAAGACGGTCAGTGCGATCAGTTTCGCATGTGCGAGTGGGGCATCATGAAGCGTGCGGTCGAGTCCGTCGTCGATACCGGGCATCGCAAGGCCAAGATCGTTGCGCTTGGATCCGCCATGTCGAGCTTCGCGATCGTCACCGATCCCAAGCTTGGCATTTATGAGCCGGAGCAGCTGAAGAGCACCCCGATCGGCGTCAGCCCTTTCAACGGCTCTCACTTCACGATGCTCAAGATGATGGAAGGATTCGTGAAGCGCGACGAGGTCAAATGGGAGTTCGCCGGCACCCATCGCGAACGGCTGGAGGCTTTGCGCGCAGGCAAGATCAAGGCCGTTAGCTTGCAGGAGCCCTGGATCAGCGTCGCCGAAAGGCAGGGATGTCGCGTTCTGATCGAATCCCATTCGACCCGCAGCGAGGCGGCGGGCGAGGAGCTGGACGGTCCGACGCTCGCGAAGATGTTCAGGGCGCAGGCGCGCGCCGCCGCCGCGATCGACAAGAACCCCGAAAAATATGCCCACTACCTCATCGAGGAAGCAGGCGGCCTGATTGAACTTAAAGACCTCAAGCTGTCTCGACTGCTCAACGCCCCGCCCGCGCCGTACACGCGTGAACGGTTCGACGACAACTATCAATGGACGCTCGGTTGGGGTCTCGTTCCGCCCGGCGCCACCTACGAGAACACGGTCGACAACCGGGCTTGGCAGTAAACGCCGAGTTTCGTTGGCCGCAGCCCTTCCACGTCGCCGTGCTCGTCGCGACCCAGGAGGCCTCGTGGAGGTTCCTACTTAGTCATGGCCGGGCTTGTCCCGGCCATCTCGAAAATCGGCGCACTGCGCCGGCCTAATCGAGATCGCCGGGACAAGCCCGGCGATGACGGGGTGAGGATTGTTCTTCGTATAACGCGTGTCGTGCTTCCGGCAAACCACTTGATCCCTCTCGCGCACGGAGTATGACACGCGGAGATGGCAGCCTCGCAGAACGATCCGCTGGCAGAGCTATATCGCCGTCCGGGTTTCATGATCCGGCGCGTGCACCAGATTGCGGTGTCGTTGTTTATCGAGGAGACCGGGAAGCTGGGCGTGACCAACAGACAGTACGGCATCTTGTTCGTGCTCAAGCACCGGCCCGGCATCGACCAGATTTCCGTCGCCAATCTGTTGGGTCTCGACCGTTCGACAACCGGAATGGTGCTCAAGAAGCTGGAACAAGATGGCCTGGTGGTGCGGTCAGTCGGCGTTCACGACCGCCGCCGGCATAGCCTGCAACTGACAAGGTCCGGCGAGAAATTGCTTTCCGAGCTCGCCGAGCCTGCGCGCAAAGCCCACGCGCGCGTGCTGTCGGCTTTCACGCCGCGCGAACAGACGCTCTTTCTTGCGCTGCTCGACAAATTTACGCGCGCGTTCAACGATTCGACGCGCGTCCCGCTCGACCCGCATCGGTCTCGCGCGAAGGCGCCCCCTGCCGCGAGTCGATCAAGCGCCATTCGAACCCGGAGAATGCGCGAGGGTTAACGATGCTATTTTATTCCAGGTCCCGGATGGCTCGAAGAGTCAACGCAAGGCTTTCGTGATCGACGCGGCCGTGAACGTCGCCCTTCTGCTTAGCGGCGACGGCGCGCTCGTACGACGAACGGGCGTCGGCGAACTGACCGGTGCTCGACAGGCAGTAGCCCACTTGATGCAGGCTTAAGCCGAGGCTTTGGTGATCGACGCGGCCGTGAACGTCACCCTTCTCGGTCGCGGTGACGGCGCGCTCGAACCACGGACGGGCGTCGGCGAACTGACCGGTGCTCGACAGGCAGATGCCCACTTGGTGCAGGCTCGCGCCGAGGCTTTGGTGATCGACGCGGCCGTGAACGTCACCCTTCTCGGCCGCGGTGACGGCGCGCTCGAACCACGGACGGGCGTCGGCGAACTGACCGGTGCTCGACAGGCAGTAGCCCACTTCGTGCAGGCTCACGCCGAGGCTTTGGTGATCGACGCGGCCGTGAACGTCGCCCTTCTGCTTAGCGGTGACTGCGCGCTCGTACCACGGACAGGCGTCGGCGAACTGACCGGTGCTCGACAGGCAGTAGCCCACTTGGTGCAGGCTTAAGCCGAGGCT
>Ga0137415_10007379_pt1 | contig 10893 bp, 11 predicted proteins | sample CZODoug3_1_1_16f_FD_183082 | JGI IMG/M metagenome (GOLD analysis project Ga0137415, IMG submission 183082) | Vadose zone soil fungal communities from Angelo Coast Range Reserve, California, USA - CZODoug3_1_1_16fungal (Hybrid Assembly) | ecosystem: Environmental > Terrestrial > Soil > Vadose...
AAGAATTTCGGAGTTTAGATTAGACCTCTCGTTCTTCTTTCGAGAGTAAGCTACTCAATCTCCGCAGTGATCGTGCCGTTGACGTCCTTCAACGTGACGGTGTCAATGCCTGCCAGGTCTACCTTATTAAAGGTTACTGAGAGTCCCTCGTCGTCCACCAGGTTTAAATCCCAAAATTCTGATTTTGCGTCCCTCTTGAAGCGCACCTGGATTTTTCCCCCAGCAGCGAGCACTTTTCCATCGAGAAGGAGATTTGCGTCCCAATCCTTGTTATCAGAGGCGGTGATATAGAGACCTTCAAAGCTTCGCCCGGTTTGGTTCACCAGCGTAAAGTCGAGATCGTTCGCGAGTGCGTTAGCGACGCCAAGGAGAAGGATGAAGAGAAAGAAAGGCAGTTTCATGGAGTGCGGGCTATTTCTTCTTTTTCTTGTGAGAAGTGGTCTTTTTGTAAACGGTGCGACCGTATTGGTCCTTCACCTTTGTAGTCTTGAACACTCTCTTGCCTTTGTTCTTCTTGCTTGTTGATGTGTAATAGCGTGGTTGGCGGTAGATTTTAGGCTGGTTGTAGTAGGGGTCGAAGTCGCTCGGATAGGGCCGCTCGCCCACATACACGACGAATCCCTCTGAGAGGACCAAACCATGGCTTACTTCAGGACAGCCCGCGACAAGAAAAGCAACGATTACGATGTATGAGAGAGCGCGAAAAATCACGCCTGCTCGTCTAGCAGGAGCATTTTGCCGCGTCAATGCAAATTAGCTCGGTTCAAAACCACCGATTATCGACCGCGGTGAGGATTGGGTCCGAGCTCCCTATCGACACTGCTCGAACGAGAAATGTTCCGGTACCGCCACATCAATTTGAAAAAGCGAATCGTGTCCCGCACCGGATGAATCTTGCTCACTTGATCGGTGTAAACTGTCGTGATTGGGACTGATTCGATCCGGTAACCTTTGCGGCTGGCGATGATGAGCACTTCAGTGTCGTAATCAAATCGGTGTCCGCTGGCATGTAACTCTGGCGCCAATTGCCGATCTAACATGCGGAATCCGCACTGCGTATCGGGAATTTTTTGTTCGCAAACACGGCTGATCTCGCCGCTCATGTAACGATTCACAATGCGCCGGATCAACGGCATGCGGGCAGTATCATTCATGCGGTTGCCGATGAAAAAACTCGGCTCTCTTACGGAAGCCGCTGCCGCTATAAACCGATCGATCTCTTCAGGAAGATGCTGGCCGTCGGAATCGAGAAGGATCGCCCACGCGATTTGTCGATGTAATCCGCCGCTGGACGGATTCGCTGCGGCGAACCAGTGCGCTAATCCTGTCTTAATCGCTTCGCCCTTACCGCGGTTTTGGTCGTGAACAATAACCTTGGCGCCGGCTTCGCGTGCACGTTGTGCAGTCTGATCGGTCGAGCCGTCATCAATCACAAGGACGTGATCAAGTTGTTCGCGTGTTCGGCTAACGATGTCTCCGATATGTTTTTCGTCCTGATACGCAGGGATGACTGCGGCGGTTTGCGATCTTACATCCGTTTCTGTCATGTCGAGCGAAGCCGAGACATCTCAGTATTAGATCCAGAGATTCCTCGACTCCGCTTCGCTTCGCTCGGAATGACAATGATTGCAAGCGCACGCCTAGTGCCTCGCATTCTTTCCATCACCGGCGCACGACCGGATGAAAATCGGCTGCGTGATAGGAACTGCGGACCAGCGGACCCGAGGCGACGTAGAGAAAACCTTTTCTGCGCGCGATGTCGCCGAAATAACTGAATTGCTCAGGCGTAATGTACTCGACGACGGGCAAATGTTTTGGACTCGGACGCAAATATTGCCCGATCGTCAGCACTTCGCAGCCGACTTCACGCAAATCGTCCATCGTTTGAAACAGTTCCGTCTCTTTCTCACCGAGGCCGAGCATCACGCCACTCTTCGTGACAATCCCGCCATTGCGGGACGATAGTTCTTTTGCGCGACGTAGAACTCGCAATGACGTGTGATATTTTGCGCGTGAGCGCACGAGTGGCGTCAGGCGTTCGACGGTTTCCATGTTATGATTGTAAATGTCCGGCCCGGCATCGAGCACGATCTGAATGCACCAATTTTGCGCGTGAAAATCCGGCACTAGCACTTCGACGATGATTGAAGGGTCCATTTCGCGAATCGCTGTAATCGTGCGCGCGAAATGGTGAGCGCCGCCGTCCTTGAGATCGTCACGAGCAACTGCAGTGATGACGACATGTTTTAATTTCATCCGGCGAACCGCTTCAGCCACACGTTGCGGTTCGTTTTCCTCAAGCGCGAAAGGCTTTGCCGTCGTCACCGCACAAAATCCGCACGCCCTCGTGCAGCGATCTCCCGCGATCATGAAAGTGGCTGTGCCCTGGCTCCAGCATTCCCAGCGGTTTGGGCATTGCGCGCTTTCGCAAACGGTATGCAAGCGCAAATCGGAAATGAGGGCTTTGGTTGAAAAGAAAATCGGATTGGACGGCAGCCGCACTTTGATCCACGGCGGCTTCTGGGTCCGGTGCAACGCCGGATCGATTTTTGCGCAGGACATGGCAAGAAAGGTACAACGTTACAAAAGTTAAAAAAGTTAAAACGTTCTGCAGCGGGAGACTCCAGGGTACGCCGTTGGCGCCCCGGGGAAGCGAACCGCTTCCCCTAGAGCCTTGTACGCCCGGAAAGCGCGGCGGCGAGCGTCAATTCATCGGCCGATTCAAGGCCGCCGCCGGCCGGAATGCCGCGCGCGATACGCGTGAGCGTGATCGGCTTGTCCTTAAGTAAATCAACGATGTAATTTGTAGTGGATTCGCCTTCTACATCAGCAGGAAGCGCGAAAATAATTTCCGAGATCTTTTCGCGCTCGACGCGCTCGAGCAATTCTTTGATGCGCAAATCTTCGGGACTCACATGATCGAGCGGTGAAATTTTACCGCCAAGAGAATGATATCGGCCGCGAAAGACGCCGGTTTTCTCCAGGGGAAGAATGTCGGTTGGCTGTTCTACAACGCAGAGCAACTCGGTTGAGCGAGACGAGTCGGCGCATATTTCGCAGAACTCGCCAGCAGCAAAAAATCCGCAGAGATTGCATGGCCGAATAGACTGGCGTGTGTCCACGACGGCGCGCGCAATTTGCTCCGGTTGATCATCCCGCGCTCGCACCATCCACAGAGCGATCCGCTCCGCGGAGCGTGGACCTACTGCCGGCATTTGCCGCAGTTGCGTAATCAAATTCCGGATCGCTGCCGGATATTCCGTCCTTCTCAAAGCGCTCAGGTTTGTTCCAAAGGCGATTGCGTCAATTGAAGAAGAAGCGGCTCCAGCCTGCGCAAATAAAATTGCAATGGCGCATCATCTTCATCCCCTGAGCCGCGTGCCTTCTGAAATTCGCTGTAGGCTTCCGCCCAGCGCTTTTCTCGATAAAGAACCACGCCGCTCCAGAAAGCATCCCGCCGCGCGACGTGTTCCGGCTTGGCTTCCTCTGCAAGCCAAACTGGCTCGTAAATTTCAAGCCGATCATGCGAATTCAACCCGCTGACAAAGTCAATCGGACGCGCGACAACTGCGTCACTTACCCGATCAAAAGTGGGTGTGTCCATCAGGGCCTTTGACCCGTAGAAATGATTCAGTGCGCAGAATCTCCGGGCAAGGTCGATCGGTTCACCGCTCGCCAGCAGCAGCGGGCGCTCGCTGTCTTTCACCGTACCGGCAATGATCAAGCCAGAGCGAATCCCGACGCGAACATCCCAGTTGTCAGTAGTTTCTCCCTTACCCTGGCGACGCTCGCGGAAATTCTTTAGCATTTCGAGAACAACGCGGACTGCTTTCTGAGCATGTTCAGCGTTTGGAACCGGAAATCCAAAGAACACAACGACCCCTTCCCCGTCAGCGGCATGCACGTAAGCGCCTTCATCAATGAGATGCGTGGTCGTCTCGCGAATTAATTTCCCCGTAGCTTCTGCGAAGGCGACTGGGTCAGAATTTTTCTCGAATGCGAACTTGTTGGCGACGTCGCAGACGACCACGCTTACTTCGCATACTTTCGGCTCAGCATCGAACGCGGTTGTTCCGTCGCTCAGCCTCCGAAACTCCTTTTTCGACACGCGATCGGCAAACAATGTTCGCACCAGATGCGAGCGATCTCTTCGTACAAATGCGGACCAGCCCTCCGCCGTTGCCCATGCGAATAAAAGCGCAACAACAGAAGGCGCAGGCTGAAAGAATATTTTATAAAGAGAGCAAACCCAGGAAAGACCCACCAGCTCGATCAATAACAAACAAATCAATAACCGGCTATGCCGTCGTGGAACGTTGCTGAGCCTGAGCCACGCGACACCAAGAGCAATCAACAAGACAAAAACGTATTGCCATTTTTCGCCGACGATTCTTGTCGCGCTCGCATAGTCGGTGACAAGCCGTGTGGCGACAGCTTCAAAACCTGCCATGAACTTTGTGGCATGAAGCGCTCCGACGGCGACAGCCACGGCGACTCCAATTATCAGCGTTGTGATCAACAACCGCTTCATCAACTATCAAGCTTTTTGCGCGACTGAAGCAGGATAATAAGATTGCACCACCAGTTCGCTCAGGAACTTGTCCGGAGCGTCGATTGCCCCGGCATCAAGGACAAACTTTGTGTGGGCGGTATTCTTTTTGATCAGATTCAAGCCAAATTGGTAATCCTTAAATAAATGAGCGCACAGATCGCTCATCGTCATCCGCTCAACTTGCGCGCGCTCCACGAGGCGTCGGATCGCAGTCTCATCGAAAACAATTTCCAATCCGTGCTCACTGTTAAATTTCTCGGCGAATTGGCGCGCACCAGCCTCGAGCATTTGCGCTTCCAGCTTGTGTCCTTCAACCCGTAACCGGTCAAGCACGCGCTGCGGCTCGCGCACCAGCGCTGCCGTCACACGCAACTGGCTCAGACCCGACCCAGCCAGGTAGTATTTGTAATCGCGAAACAATTTCTCGAATACCGTAAGCAATCCGCGCGCGCCGGTCTTTTCTATTGCAGCTGCCTCTGCCAACAGACGCAACGCTTCATCCTCGAAACTGATCTCGATGCCGTAGGCGCGAAACGCGCGCTCGTATTGGCGAAGCAAACTGCCCTCGGAATATTTCATGATGTTGAAGAGATCATCGGCGTCGAGATCTTCACACACAACGCGCACCGGCAACCGGCCGATAAATTCCGGCTCGAAGCCGTACTCGATGAAATCCTGCGTCGTGACGTGCTGGAACAATTCGTTGTCCATCACTTGAACTGGCTCGGCTCGAAACCCTATCTGTCCTTGCCGGACCCGACGCGCCACTTGCTCCTTCAACTTTTCGAACGCGCCGCTGACGACAAAGAGAATATGGCGGGTGTTGATTGTCTCGCGTTTTGCTTTGCCGCGCCTCTGGAATTCGAATGCCGCCTGGAGCTGCGCCTGGAGATCGTTCATGCTGCGCACCGGCACTTCCGTTTCCTCCATCAACTTCAGCAGCGTCGTTTGCACCCCACGTCCGCTCACGTCGCGACCAATCAAATTTCCCGCGGACGCAATCTTATCGATCTCGTCGATATAAATGATCCCGAATTGCGCCAGGTTCACGTCGCCATCGGCCTTGTGCACCAGCTCGCGCACCAGATCTTCAACGTCACCACCGACATAGCCGGTCTCGCTGAACTTGGTCGCGTCCGCTTTCACAAACGGCACTTTGATCAGGTCCGCGATGTGCTTGATCAGATATGTTTTGCCGACACCGGTTGGGCCGACCAAGATCACATTTTGCTTAATGTATTCGACCTCCTGCGCACGACTGACATCTTCTTTCTCGAGGCGGCGCAAATAGTTGGCGTGGTTGTAATGATCGCAAACGGCAATCGCGAGAACCTTCTTCGCCTCATCCTGCTTTATCACGAACCGATCAAGATGCGCTTTAATATCGCGAGGCAAGAGGTTGAATTCGAATTCCTTATGGTCTGCCTTCTCGACCTTTTCATCCTCTTCTGCCGCGGCCGGCTCCGGCTCCGCAAAGGTCGCAACCGAGACCCGATCGCCGAAGTTCTGTTTCATGAACTCCGTGATCTTGGCCTTCAACTCTTCCGGTGAAGGAAACGATGGCGGTGGCGGATTTTGTTGTGACATGTAGACAAAAACATCGTGCCAAAGAGCCTTGGTGGCAACGATTCGTCTAAAATCTGACTCTCAGGCGCGAGATTCGTTCATCCTCACTCTGCTGCCTATTCCCTCTCTTACTCTTGCTCGTGTTCATGCTCGTGCTCTGCTCTAGTCCGGAAAGTTGAAAGATCCGACGCCTATCGAGTTTATCGTATCAGAAAACGACGCGAAACTGCGCCTTGACCATTTTCTGGCAAAGCGACTTCCGCAATATTCGCGGACGCGGCTTCAGCAGTTGATCCGCAGCGGATTCGTTCGGCTCAATGGCGCATCCGCTCGGCCCAGGCAAATTGTTCGAGCGGGTGACAAGATCGATGTCAGGGAATCGCCGGACGAACAGATCGAGACACGGCCACAACGAATTCCACTCGATATTCTATTCGAAGACGACGATCTCATCGTCATCAATAAACCGGCAGGGCTGACAGTTCACCCAGGCGCCGGTCAGCGGGAACACACTTTGGTCAACGCACTGCTCAGTCATTGCACGACACTCTCAGGCATCGGCGGAAAGGAACGGCCTGGCATCGTTCACCGCCTCGATAAGGAGACAAGCGGTTGCCTGGTAGTCGCTAAGAATGACTTTGCCCATCGAGAATTATCCGGACAATTCGCCGACCGCACCGTAGAAAAGATTTATCTCGCACTGGTGGCGGGAAAACTGCGCAAGCCGGCCGGCGTAATCGAAGAAAGAATCGGACGACATCCTGTCCATCGGCAGCGAATGAGTGTCACCACAAAGCGTGGACGCGCAGCCAAAACCGAATATCGCGTCGTTCGCTCGAATGAGGAAGCAAGTTTGATTGAATGCCGGCTGCACAGCGGACGCACGCACCAAGTTCGCGTGCATCTTCATCATCTGGGTCATCCGGTCCTCGGTGACAAAGTCTATGGAGTACGCCTGGTCAAAAATTTTCCGCGCCAAATGTTGCATGCTTGGAAGCTTGGATTCCGTCATCCGCAGACCGGCGAATGGGAACAGTTTCAAGCCTCTGTGCCTGATGATTTCAAAGAAGCTGTCGCGCGAACAGACCTTCAAATGGCCCGACCGGTGGTCAGGTGTCAGTAGTCCTGTTGTCCTTCAGTCGCCTCGGCACCATTGCGCTTGCAAGCATTGTCTGCACAACTTCACCTCGCTGATTGGTTGTGACGTTCCGCAGGCGAATGATGCCGTAATTGGGCCGCGAACGCGAAGCACGCACATCGACAATCTCCGTCTCCACAGTGAGCACATCGCCCGGCCGCACCACATTAGGCCAGCGCAGTTCATCAACCCCGAGGCCGATGGCGCCTTCAGTGAAGTTCAAGGTTCTCACGAAGAGCCGCATCGTCATCGCTGCCGTGTGCCACCCGCTTGCAATCAATCCTTTGAAGATTGTTCGCTCGGCGGCTTTCCTGCTGAGATGAAACATCTGTGGATCAAACTTGTGAGCGAACTCGATAAGCTGTTTCTCCGTCACGTTTTGCGTTTCGGACTTGAAGCGATCGCCGACTTTCAAATCATCGAAGTAATGCTCCTTCATTCCGCCGATACGTGAACCACATTCGTTAGCATTGAGCAACTCGTAACTAAGATTGCAGCGGCACATCCACCGACCGAGCTCAATACGAAATGTTTGTGCCTCGAGATTAAGACGATGTCCAAAATCGAGAAACATTCCTCGGAGTAGAAACAATGAACTGGAACGCGCTAAATTCTTTCAGACCCGGTTGGGTCGAACACGGCTTCAAAACGCTCGTCGATTGCAAGATTGTAGAACGACGGCGGGAGGAGCGGCGACTTGCCGAGCGGCGCGCCACAAAGCATCAATTCCAGGCAATAAAATCATGCATCGCTGATGCGCGAAATTACCGCGTCGCTCGAAAATTGCCCTCTCTGTCCATGGCGCACTTCGACTGAAGAACTAATCGGCTGGGATTGTCGGTTCGGCACGATTGATCAAACGGTGCCCATGCGGGTCGAGTTTTGCTCGCGTCACGCCGCACTTCCCGCTAAAATGAATTTAGATGATTTGGCTTTTCTCAGGCGGTCACAAGATGAGCCAAGCGGATTAGACTCCCTGGCAACTCTTATGCGAGAGCTCACTGTTGTACTGACCGTAATAACGGTTGCTACATTCCAAATGCGCGCTGGAATTCTCGACTGGCTTTTTGATGCTGCTAACAACGATGTTATCGCACGCGGACAAGCCCAATTCTTGGTATGGGATGGTGTGTCGCATCCCTTCTCAGCCAGTTTCGAGGAGGTAAACCTTGTAGACAGAGATGGGCCTTTTTATCTCTTTCACATTGTACTCACCACCCCAGGCGCCGGAGTAAAGCGTGATCGCAGCTCATACCTGGTCTGCTTCAAGCTGACTGAACGTGGAACCGAATTCCGCATAGTTCCCGTGATTCAATACGCTTCAGACCCGCCGACAGAAAACGAGATTGCGATAGATAAGCGTCTTAATAGATGGCCAGTTTCGCCGCCTTGGAAAGCAGAAGAAGATCTACCACATCATATCAAGCCTCCTGGCCTGAGCATCGTGTTAGACAAGGCTCGCGCAGGATCAGACCAGTAAGAGCGATACCATCGCTGCCGGTAAGGCAGATCCAATTCATCTCACGTAATGACGATAATGTTCGCTTTCATTTGCAAGCGGCCGGATTACGCAATCAATGGCGACTACGAAGTCTCAATCGCGATTGAAAAGGTCATAATCCCAGTGTCATCGAAGCGCGCGAGCTCAGGGGGGGAGCTCAAAACTGGGACGGATTGCTCTGTAGTTTAGGACCTATAGACTAAGCTCGCTGTGCCGAGGATTTTCCGCCATCAGGTCAGGCAGAGATCAGTCACCATCGTTGTCATTTGTGTCTTCCTGGCAACGATTACATGGTTGGTCTTCGGCCAGACCCTGGGTCACGGCTTCGTTAACTACGACGATCCACAGTATGTCTATGATAATGTAGAGGTGACCACCGGTCTCACCCTGGACGGAGTGACATGGGCGTTCACGCACAGCCATTTCAATAATTGGCATCCGCTCACCTGGCTAACCCACATGCTGGATTGGCAGCTGTACGAACGGAAGGCTGGCGGCCATCATATGACGAACCTGCTGTTGCACACAGCGGGTGTCCTTTTGCTGTTTCTCGTGCTCGCACAGATGACGGGAGCGCTCTGGCGCAGCGCTTTCGTGGCGGCAATCTTTGCGATTCATCCCCTGCATGTGGAATCGGTCGCATGGATCGCAGAGCGCAAGGATGTGTTGAGTGGCGTTTTCTTCATGCTGACATTGGGCGCTTACGTCCGGTACGTTCGCCGCCAAACCTTTGGCCGCTACGCGGTCATGTGGATTTTGTTTGCGTGTGGGCTGATGTCCAAGCCCATGCTGGTGACGCTGCCCTTTGTGCTTTTGCTCCTGGACTATTGGCCGCTCAATAGAGTCACAAATCAGAGATTAGGAGTCGCGAGTCGGGGATCAGGAGTGAGTAGTCAGCTACCTTCACAAAGCTACAGAGAGCCAGGCTGGTCATTGGTTGGCCATCTCATATTGGAAAAAGTCCCTTTGCTAGTGCTGTGTGTGGTCTCCTCTGTTGCTACTTTTCTCGCTCAGGGGAACGCGATCGTTTCGATCTCGCGGTTGCCGTTTTGGTGGCGGCTGAATAATGCTTTTCTGAGCTACGTTGTGTATGTGCGCCAGATGTTCTGGCCATTTCGTCTGGCGCCGTTCTACACTTATCCTCAAACATTTCCCGCCTGGGAAGTCGCGGCTTCCATTTTGCTGCTGATTGGACTTACGGCAGCAGCGATCGCTCTGAGACGAGGCCATCCCTACCTTGTAACCGGTTGGTTCTGGTACCTTGGGATGCTTGTGCCTGTGATCGGCGTCGTCCAAGTTGGTTCGCAGGCGCATGCGGATCGTTACACATATCTGCCGCAGATCGGCCTGTATCTTGCACTGACGTGGATGATTGCCGATCTGGCGAAATCCTGGCGTCGCCGATGGATTTTGACCGCTACAGCGACAGGTGTAATTGCCTTTTTAAGTTGGACTGCATGGGTTCAGGCCTCGTATTGGCGCGAGGGCGAATCGCTTTGGAAACACACGCTTGCCGTGACTGGGAACAACGAGACAGCGCATAGCCTGCTTGGCGACCTCGCTCTTGAAAAAGGATTGATTGATGAAGCCGCTGCTCATTACCAGGCGGCGGTGAACGTGTGGCCAAGTTCCCCGACGTTTCAAGCCAAGTTGGGTAAGGCCCTGCTACGTAAGGGCCTGAACGATGAGGCGATTGTTCATTTCCAAAAAACGATTGAATTAGCATCACATCGCACCGACACCGAGCGCGCCGAACTGCAGTCTGATATCGGCAATGAGCTTCTCCAGAAGGGTCTGGTAGATGAGGCGATTGTTCAGTTCCAACAGGCGTTGGAATTAGCCCCGACCGACAGAATCATTCACAATGATTACGGTAACGCACTTCTTCGGAAGGGCCGGGTGGACGAGGCGATCGTGCAGTTCCAAAAAGCGCTGGACTCAGGGGTCGAGGACGCTTATGCGCCCACTATTCACTACAATCTCGGCAACGCTCTTCGACAGAAGAACCTGCTGAGCGAAGCGGTCGCACAATATCGGGAGGCGCTAAAAAGAGCGCCTCGACTGGTAGCCGCCCAGGACAACTTGGCGTGGACATTGGCAACAGCTCCAGATGCATCGCTTCGGAATGGCTCTCAG
>Ga0137415_10007380_pt1 | contig 10893 bp, 6 predicted proteins | sample CZODoug3_1_1_16f_FD_183082 | JGI IMG/M metagenome (GOLD analysis project Ga0137415, IMG submission 183082) | Vadose zone soil fungal communities from Angelo Coast Range Reserve, California, USA - CZODoug3_1_1_16fungal (Hybrid Assembly) | ecosystem: Environmental > Terrestrial > Soil > Vadose...
GGCGAATGGCACGCGGCACTCGGCGCACGAGGAGCGGTCGCCCGATGAACTGCCATACCTGCGAGAACCCGGGCTCGCGCCAATCGACGCGCAGGCGCCTCGCCCTATCGATGGCGTACAGGAAATCGTCGCCCGCTAGGAGCATCTGCGGATCCCCCGCAAACAGGTCATCCCCGCCCGAGCCACCAAGAATGACCTCGGCCCCGCGGTCGCGTGCGGCGAGCAGGATTGCGGCCTCGCAAGACGCGTTCGGCCACGGGAACGGCGCGCCATCGAGCACCATCATCCGCCGCACGAGCGGCCCGCCCGCCGCGGGGGCCACGCGAATCGGAACGATACCGAGCGACTCACTGAGCGCGCGCAGGTACGGCCTATCGTCGCCTTCACTGGCAAAATGAAGCGCAATAGCCTCTACCTCCGGACGGCCTGCCCCTCGTGCGATGGCCAAGGATGTCGCGAGAATCGCGCTCGAATCCACGCCCCCTCCGGCGAGAATCGCAACGCGATGTTTGCCGGAGACGTGACGCGAAACCACACGAGCCACGAGCGAGCGGATCTCACGGGCTGCTTCCTTCGCACTGATGCCCGCAGCCGGGGAAATAGCGCGCGCGAAGAGTGCACTTTGGCGGCGACCGTCAGGCCACGCACGGACGCTGTGATGCGTCGGCACACGATAGACCCCCTCGTACGGGGTCGCAGACGGATCATCCGGCTGCGCCGCGGCCATAAGCGAGACAAGACGCGAAACGCAGACACTCGGTCGCGGCGAAAGAGAGGCCACGAGCGGCGCAAGACTCGACGCAACCGAGACACATCCTCCTCGGACCGCATAGAAAACGGGCGGCGCAAGCGCTCGGCGGTTCAGAACGATGTCTTGTCGATGAACCGTCACACTCCCGCACCGCTCGAGGGCGGGCGAACCGGTTGTGGTATCCAATCGATCGCCCCGAACCCCTGCTCCTAGCGACGGCTGGGAGCCACAGCTCCTGTTACCAGTACCCTCGCTCCGGTGCTGCCGTCCGACCGATTTCCGGTAAAGCCAAGCGTGAGCTGACGCACGGAACCCAGGTGAACGAGCTTTGGCGGCACGTACGCCCGACGAACAGGCGTCTCACCGGAGCAGATTTCACGCTCCCCGTGCTGAGAAGTGCCAAAAACTTGGTCTGCGGCTGCGAAATCCGCTGATCCAATCGAAGCTCGTTGCTCGGTGCCCATTCGTTCCCTCAATCCCTGGGTCTCGTCTCCGCGGTATGGTGCAGGCCCGGAAGCGAAAGTTCATCCCACGGGGCCACGAAAGTCGCAGCCACAAGTAGGTGGCGCGAGCAAAGCACGGGAGGACGCGGCGCGCAATCCCTGAGCACCTCTCGCGGGGTGCCTCAAAGGGGGCTGAGACGCGATCCCTCAGGCGCCCCGTGGCTCTCAAGGCCCTTTTTCCCGCCTCTCCTCCTTCGCTACGACCCAGGTTCCCGCACTGGCCGCGGCAGCCCGATGAGCAGCGATCTCCGCGCCCCCAACGGAAACCCCAGCGCCGCCACCGTTTCCCCCCGCTCCTCCACCCACGACAGCGAGCCGCCGCACTTGAGCGCGGTGCGCTTGGCGATGTCGACCCAGAGCCCCTGTCGCTCGGACGGCGCAGGTACCAAAATGACCAGACGATTCGCCTCGCGGCGCGTGCGCACGACGATGCGGCCACCGCTCGGCATGGCCTGGGCGCGCAGCTCGATGAGGGCGCGGACCACGACGGCAATCTCGCCCGGCGCCGACTCGACCGTCGCGCCGTTGACGGCGCCCGCGCCGGCGCCGGTTTCATTCGTGCCGTTGGTCGAGGAGCCGGCCACGGCAAACGTGTCCGACTTCATCCATTCCAGGGTCTCGTGCTCCGCCGTCACCTCGATGGCCGCCGACTCCGCGCTGGTGAAACGAACGCACCTCACGGCTTGCTCGACGGCACCCAATGGATCGACGTCGGCCAGCGCGTGGTCCGGTGGGAAGCGTTCGTGGAGTCTTTCGAGGAGCGCGTCGGCGGCGAACACCTCTTCGTCGATGAGCGAAAAAAAGGTGCCCACCCGCGGGTCCTCGGCTTCTCGCAAGCCTTCGAAGCGGCGGCGCAACCAGAACGCCGCGTTGCGGATGTTGCCTAGCCTGTTTCGCAAATCGTGGCGCACGGAGGAGGCAAGTTCCTCCAAAATGACGATTTGCTCGGCTGCACCGAGCGGGTCCTTCGTCAACATCGCTTCACCTCGACGAGCCGCTCCGTTTCTTTGCGCTCGTCCGCTCGTTCGCTCGTTCGTTGGGCGTGAGCACTATGCAAGGCGTCGGTCGATTGCGTCCAACGTACGCCTGATTTTAGCTCATCGAAGAGCACGCCGCCATCCCGGGTGGGCCAAGACGCGGGCCAGACCGGGAGTAGAGCCTGAGGCGCACCCGACGAGAAAGCCCAGAGCGGCGACATCGGGAAGGAAGACACCACGGCTCGTGTTGATGGGGCAGGACACCTCGAGAACCCGACATGCTCCAAATCAAGCGTCTTTGGCCTTTTTCCATCCTTCCGATTCTCTCCATCGTCAGCCTCGGCGCCCTGAGCGTCGGCTGCAAGCTTGCGGACGCTGCGGCGCCGCCGCCGACGGCCCAATCGGCACCGTTTGCCACGCCGCCCGTTCTCGCGGGCGCGCCCGACGTCGCCACGTTGGTCGCCAAAGTGAATCCGTCGGTGGTGAACATCACGGCGGTCCACGACGTGAAAGCGCCCCGCATCCCCATCCCGTTCGATTCGGATACGTTCGGCGGGATATTCCAGGGCCGGGCGCCGCGCGAACGCGACAGCACCGTGCGGCAGCGCGCGCTCGGCACGGGATTCATCGTCGACAACAGCGGCCACGTCGCGACCAATGCGCACGTCGTGGAGGGCGCGAATCGCGTGCGCGTGCGCCTGGCCGACGAGCGCGAGTTCGAGGCCAAGGTCATCGGGCGCGATCCGCGGCTCGATCTCGCGGTGCTGGAGCTTCAGGGGGCCAAGGATCTCCCGGTGGCGTCGCTCGGTTCGAGCGGGGAGATTCGCGTGGGGCAATACGTGGTGGCCATCGGCAATCCCTTCGGACTCGGCCACACCGTGACCATGGGCATCGTGAGCGCCAAGGGGCGCACGATCGGCGCCGGCGCCTACGATGACTTCATTCAGACCGACGCATCGATCAACCCCGGCAACAGCGGCGGTCCGCTCTTCAACCTGCAAGGACAGGTGGTCGGGATCAACACGGCCATCAATCCGGAAGGGCGCGGCATCGGCTTCGCGATTCCCGTCGATGCGCTGAAAGAAGTGCTGCCGCAGCTTCTGACCACCGGGCATGTGGCCCGCGGACGGCTGGGCGTGCTCATTCAGCACATCGATCCCACGCTCGCCACCGCCCTCGGGCTCGACCATGCCAAGGGCGCGCTGGTGGGCGAGGTCGAGCCGGGCGGGCCCGGCGACAAGGCCGGTTTGCGCTCCGGCGACGTGATCCTGGAGGTCGACAAAGACGCCGTCGACGATGCGCACGAGCTCCCGCGCATCGTGGCGCGACACGCGCCGGGCGCCAAGGTGGCCATCAAGATCTTGCGCGACAAGTCGACGCAAACGGTGAACGCCACGCTCGACCCCTTGAAGGACGAACCCACCGACGAAGCTGCGGGTTCGACCGCGCCCACGTCCGCGAAGGCCACGCCGGGGGCGTACGGGCTGGTCCTCGGCAACGCCTCCGGTGGCGGCGCGCAGGTGCAGCGCGTGCAGCCGGGCGGCGCCGCGGACGAGCTGCTCGCCCCCGGCGACGTGATCCTCGAGGTCAATCATCAGCCCGTCGCCAACACATCCGACGCCATCAAAGCGCTGCAAGCCGCGCCCAAAGGCTCGGTGCTCATCAAGCTCCGACGCGAAGGCACGACGACCTACGTAGGCATCGACCGCAAGTAACTCCTCCCCCTCCCCGCCTTCTCTGGTAGAGCGGGGAGGGTTGGGGTGGGGGGGAGCAGCGACTCACACCACGACCTTGAGCCGGGTGCGCGTTCGGAGCGCGTGCTGGCTGCCCTCGACGTCGGGCGTGCGCAGGTACGTGACGCTCGGCTCGACGGGCTGCGACGCCCGCGACAGCGGGCCCCCCGAGGGCGCGGCGCTCCAGGTTCGCCAGTCCTCCGGAAGAGGACCGGGGAGCGTGGGCTGCGCGGTGCGCTCGAGGAGCTGAAAATCGTGGCGCATCGTCAGCTGGAGCGGGAGGTTCTTGCCCGGTCCCCCCTGCTTGAACCATGCGCGCGCCGCGTTGACGTTTTGAATCAAGACGAAATGCTGGGGGTCTACCTTCGCCGCATGGCTGAAGTGATCCATCATCGCATCGAGCTCGCCGCGCGCGTGGGCGATGCAGGCGAGATGGTTGAACACGAGCCCTGGAAGCGGATACCCGAGCTCCAGCGCCCGGCGCACGTGGCGCTCTGCGCCCGCGAGATCGCCCTCGTGGTAGAGGGCGGCCCCGAGGTCCATGTGCGCGGCGTGGTAGTCGCCCAGGCGCTCGAGGATGGCGCGGTACTCTTCGGCGCCCTCGCGATGCACCACGCGCAGACCGCTGTTGGCGAGAAACCACGCGTTCATACGCTGCGTGTCCTCTTCGGAGGCGTCGAAAGGGGTCTTGAGCTCCTGGAACGTGTCGGTGAAGAAGATTTCGCGGTCGACGAAGCCGGCTTTTTCCGCGTCATGAAAATCGCGCGTGCCGGGATAAATGGACAGACAGGAAAAGATGTATTCGTGCGGGCGGGCGCGCTCCAGAAAATCGAGGGTCTCGCGGAAGGTCTCTGAGGTCTCTCCGCGGTTGCCGAGCATCATGTAGTAGCGAACCTTGATGCCCACGCGTTTGGCCATCTCGGTCGATTCGAGAATCTCGTCCGGCGTGATCTTCTTGTCGATGGCATCCAAGATGGCTTGCGAGCCGGATTCCACGCCGAGGCTCAATCGCTGACAGCCGGCCAAACGCATCTCGCGAAGGAGCGACTCGGTGAGCAGGTCCACACGCGTGTCGCAACTCCAGAAGAACCGAAGACCGCGGTCGCGGATGCCGCGGCAAAGCTCGAGGACGCGCTTCTTGTTGGTCGTGAAGGTGTCGTCCTTGATCTGCACCATCTTCACCGGGAGGCGCGCGAGCACGCGCTCGAGGGCGTCGAGCACGTAGCGCACGGAGTGGCCGCGAAAGCCGCGTCCCCAGGTGGTCTCGGCGCCGCAGAAGGTGCAGGCCCAGGGACAGCCGCGCGAGGTCATCACGATGTGCGTGTCGAAGTAATCGTGCGGCGATGCCAGCGTATCCAAATCGTGGATCGCGCGCCTCTCGGGTCCCTTTTCCACGCGATCGCCGGCGCGATAGACCGTCCCGGCGATGCCTCCGGTGTCTTGCCCCGCCTCGAGACGGGCGACCAATTCGAGGAAGGTGGCGTCGCTCTCGCCGAGCGACACGGTGTCGATCTCGGGATGGTGCGTGAGAAGCTCCGTGGCCAGCGGCGTGGCGTGCGGGCCGCCCACCACGACGTGTGCTTTCGGATGGTGAGCGCGGATCGCGCGGGCTGTCAGCGCCACGCCGCGCCGATTGGCCGTCCAGCACGACATGCCGAAGAGATCCGCGTCGAGCCCCGCAATGATCTCCTCGACGCGCGGCCACGCAAACGCCGACAGGTTGAGCACCTTGACCCGATGCCCCGCGCGCAGCGCCTCCGCGCCCAAGGTGAAAAGGCCATAGGGCGTCTGGTAAAAGTCCGCGTCGAGATCTTGCGGGCGATGGCCGGGCGGCGGACCGTCTTCGCCGTAGCCGTCATCGGATGCACGCGCGCTCGTTTGGGCCGTCGCAGCGTCTTCACGGGCGGCGATCTTCCACGGCGGGGGATAGATCAGGGCGATGCGCACCCTCCGAGTGTACCTGCCTCTGGCTAAAAGCCCAAAATGCGGGGCGCAACGATGGCGGCGAACAAGGCGAGGAGGATGGCCGGCAAGGCGTGCGAGAAGGCCATGTGCGCGACGCTCGCGCAGATGCAGCGCAGGTCGATCAACGTGCCTGCCCATGCACCCATGGCCGCCCCGAGCGCCGCGCCGGTCGCGCGCGGGTGAACGGGATCCGTTCCGCGGCGCGCCAGCACCAGAGCCGCGAGCGGCGCGAGGCCCATGAGCCCAGTCCACGCGAAACAGCCGAGGTAGTTCGACCAGTCTGAATCCAGGCTTCGCACCTCGGGCCAGGGGACGGTCGAAAGGGTGCCCCACGCGAAGAGCAGCGGTGCCGTGAGCAGTGCGACCGCGAGGAGCGCGCGCCGGGTGCGGCCGAGCATCGAGGGACCGCGCACGAATGCGATCCACGTGACCACCACCGACGCGGTGGCCCAACCCGCCGCCGTCATGGCCACGAAGCCCGCGGGACGGTGTCCGAGATGGAGCCCTCCAATGGCGAAAAAGATCGTCAGGGCCAAGGCCATCCCGAGCACGACGAGGGCGCGCGTGTTTCGCACCACTTGCACCCGCACGGGCGAAGGGGCTTGGCCCGTGGCTGCCAAAATGCGGTCACGCAGCGCGGATGGGGGCCCGGCGTGGGCCATCGTCGGAATCATCGAAATACCTGAGGATGCCTTCGAAGGGATCGGCATGTTCGGAATGCTGGGTGCCGTTGGCGGTCGCTGCGTCATCTGGGCATCTCTTGTTCGGCGGAGGGCGTCGAACGCGTTGGCCGCGTCGGGGGCCTCGGTGCCTGGGGCTCGGCCTTGGCGTCGTCCGGATCGCCCAAATTCTCGGCGCGCTCACCGAGCGCGATCCGCAGGGCGAGATACGCGCGATGCGCGCGCAGCTTGACCGCAGCAACGGTAGTGCCAAGCACCGCAGCCGCCTCGCGCAGCGACAGGCCTTCTTGTTTTACGAGCTCGAATGCGACGCGCTGATTCTCCGGAAGATGTGCGAGCTCGTGGTCCAAGGTACGCGCGAGCTCGTTGGCGTGGGCCCAAGCTTCCGGGTCCACCTCTGACGCGCCCCAGACCGAGGCATTCGGACCTCTTCCAGAACCTGCGTCCAAGCCAGCAGCCGGGTTCTCGTCCTCATCGAGGCCGATGACCTCACGCCGCCCTCGACGTAGCCCGTCGATGAGCAGGCGCCGCGCGATGGCGAAAGCCCATGGCGTCACTGCGGACCCCGCGACGAAGTGTCCCCGTGCCCGATGAATTCGCAAAAAAGTCTGCTGCACCAGGTCTTCGGCCCGCTCACGCGACCGCGTCTGTCGGAGAAGATAACCATAGAGCCGGGGCGCGAGCTCGTCGTAGACCTGCCCAAAGGCGCCGTCTTCGCCCTGGGCATAGCGGTCCATGGCAAGATCGAGCCCCGCCTCCCTTGCTCTTTGCTCATCCTGCACCCCATGCCTTCTACCACACGCACACCCTCCACTACGCAAAGACCCGCCCACTGGTTTCGCTCTCCCTCCCGGCCCCGGCATTAGACGCACCTTCAGAGCCGGCGCCGGGCACCAGCCGACCACCAGCCAGGCTGGCCCGTACGAAACCCCTAACGCTCGGCCGGTTTCAGGTGGAGGACCGGGAACTTCGTATGCTATTCTTGCGGATCCACCATGGCGTCGCGTTTAGAGTCTGGGCCGATCCCTTCGCCGAGTGCACATCATGCGCGGTTGCGCGTGCTATGCGAGCACGCAGAGCCATGTGGCGGATGTCCCGTCATCGGTCTCTCGTACGGCGAGCAGCTTTCTTTGAAGCGCGGGCGGGTGGTGCAGTCCGTCGCGCGCTATGCGGCGCTTGAGCTCCTTTACACTGAGCCCGTCGCGTACGCCGATTCGATCACCGAATACCGCACGCGCGCCAAGCTCATTGTCGCGCCAGGCGGCAAGATTGGGCTCTACGCCAAAGGCGGCGGGCACCAAATCGTCGACATCCCGCAGTGCCGCGTGCTCACGCCTTCGCTCGCCAAGGTGACCGCCATGCTCCGGCGCATCATCGCACGCGACGAGCAGCGCGGCGGACCGCTGGCGCCGTTCGACACCGCAGGCCAGGGCGCGGTGCGCGCCGTCGATCTGCGCGAGGTCCGAGACAAGCCCGAGGGACCGGCGCGCGTTCTTCTGACGCTCGTTCTCCAGCGCTCGAAGGTCGCCGATCTCACGCAGCTCCGCGGGGCGGCGGCCGAGCTCGTGGCCGAGGAGCCGCTGCTCATCGGCGTCGCGGCGAACTTCCACGAGGGTGAGGCACCGCAGATCCTGGGCAACGAAACCGTGGTGCTGCGCGGGGCCACGTCGGCGCCCGATCGTGTGGGCGATTCGACGCATCTGGCAACGTTTGGTTCGTTCGTGCAAGCCCATCGCGAACAGGCCGCACGCGTGCACCGCATGCTGGTGAGCGCGCTGCTCGGGGGGAAACAGGCGGGCACGCGGCCGCGCGTGCTCGATCTCTACGGCGGCTCGGGCGCCATCGCTCTGAGCTTGGCCGCGGCGGGAGCGGACGTGCGGCTGGTGGAGTCGTTTGCGCCAGCGGTCGCGCAGGCCAAGGCGGCGGCCGACATGCAGCGCCTGCCGCTCGAGACCGAGTGCGGCGATGTGGCAGGGACATTGCGCACGCTCACGCAAAAGGGCGCGCGCTTCTCGGCAGCGGTGGTGAATCCTCCGCGGCGCGGGATGAGTCCTGTCGCGCGCGAGCTCCTCGCGCGGCTCGAGGTCGACACCATCGCGTACGTGTCGTGCGATCCGGACACGCTGGCGCGCGATCTCGATCACTTCGTGCGGCTCGGTTTCACGGCGACGCATCTTCGTCCGCTCGACATGATCCCGCTGACCGACGAGGTGGAAACGGTCGCCATCCTGCGGCGCGGCGCGGTGCCGCGGGCACGCATCGTCTACGAAGACGACGAAGTGTTGGTCGTCGACAAGGGGGCCTACGAGCCGACCACGCCGCAAGGCGAATACAAAGGCTCGCTGGTGGTGCGCGTTCGCAAGATTCAAGGGGCCGAGGAGGCGGTGCCGGTGCACCGGCTCGACGTCGGCACCAGCGGGCTCGTTCTCTTCGCACGGAAGCCAGAGATGGTGCCGCGCTGGTCGCAAGCGTTCGGCAGCGCGACAGCGCGCAAGATCTACGTGGTCGGGGTGCGCGGTATCACGCCTTCGAAGGGCGCCATCACGCGCGATCTGCGCGAAGACGGCATCGCGCACCCCGCGCGCACGCGTTATCGGCGCCTGGCCGTGGCCAGCGGCCATAGCGTGCTGCGGGTGATTCCGGAACAAGGGCGCACGCACCAGATTCGCCGCCATCTCGCGGCCATCGGCCACGCCGTATTGGGCGACGACCGCTACGGGCACGCGCCCACGAACCGATTTTTCGAAGAGCGCAACGGGCTCGATCGGACCTTCATGCACTGCGTGCGTCTCGAAGCCGACCATCCGACCACGCGCACGCGGCTGGTCATCGAGGCACCGCTGCCGGGCGATCTCCGCGCGGTGCTCGAGCGCGCGGGAGGACCGGGCACCCTTCGCTTCCTCGATCACAAAAACGCCCTGGGGACGCTCTCGAGCTTGCCCCCGGCGCCGCCCGATTCGCGCCACGAGCACGGCGCGCCCCTCGACATCAACAACGTCAACGACACGGGCGCCTTGCCGGCCGTGAACTTCGCCGACATCAACGTCAATGACACCGGTACCCTCCCCGCCGTGATCATCCGTGGCGACGATGACGACGATCGTTCGAGCGGCAGCTATTAGTCTCTGGTGTCGCATTCTACCCGCCCAACGTAGGTCAAAGCCGAAAGCCGACGTCTCCCTCGGGCTCCTCGACGTCCATCTGGGCCTTCTGCAACTTGCCCGCGTAGTCCCAATTCATCGACTGCCACCGCGTGAATTGGTCGAGCACCCAAATCCCCGACTGCCGCGACCCATTGCCCGATTGACCATTTCCGCCAAAGGGCAAATGCGCCTCGGCGCCCGAGGTCGAGTTGTTGACGCTCACCATGCCCGCCGATACCCGTTCGCGGAAGCGAAACGCGTTCACCGGATCGCGCGTGTAAATCGCGGAGGAGAGCCCGTAGCCGTGGCCGTTGGCCAGATCGAGCGCCTCGTCGAACGACGAAAAGCGCATCACCGGGACCAGCGGCCCGAATGTCTCGTTGCGATAGAGCGCATCCTCCGCACGAACCCCGGTCACGATGGACGGATGCGCGTAGAGCCCCGTCTCGGGATCGCCCACGAAACCCGCCCGCGGATTCTTCGCCGTGATTCTCCCGCGCCCCGTGGAGCCGTGCACCCGGTGGTGCGGCTCGATCCGACCGAGCCACTGCTCGAACGACTCCAAGAACCGCGCCGACAGCATCGGCCCGTAGAGAACCCCGCGATGGGTCGGATCGCCCAAGACCGCTGACTCGACGCGCTGGACGAAGCGTGAAAGGAAGCCGTCGTAGACGCTCTCGTGAACCACGGCCACGCCGAGCGAGGTGCAACGTTGGCCGGCCGTTCCAAAACCAGAAAAGAGCGCGCCCTCGGCCGCGAGATCCAGATCGGCGTCGGGCATGACCACCAGGGGGTTCTTTCCGCCGAGCTCGAGACAGGGCGTCTGTAGATGTTTCCCTGCGAGCTCGCCGATACGCCGCCCCACCTCCGTGGAGCCGGTGAACCCGATCTTGTCGACGAGACCGCGTTCGAGGGCGAGCGAGAGACCGCGGTAGGTCGCCGCGCCCTCCGCGTACACGGTATTGAGCACGCCCGCCGGAACGCCACCCGCGACGAAAAGGCGGGTCAGCGCATTCGCCAACGCAGCCGCATACTCCGCGGGCTTCCACACCACGGCGTTGCCGCAGAGCAGCGCGGGGACCAGGTACCAAGCGGGAACGGCCACGGGAAAGTTGCCTGCGGTCACGACAGCCGCGACCCC
>Ga0137415_10007381_pt1 | contig 10893 bp, 7 predicted proteins | sample CZODoug3_1_1_16f_FD_183082 | JGI IMG/M metagenome (GOLD analysis project Ga0137415, IMG submission 183082) | Vadose zone soil fungal communities from Angelo Coast Range Reserve, California, USA - CZODoug3_1_1_16fungal (Hybrid Assembly) | ecosystem: Environmental > Terrestrial > Soil > Vadose...
CCATCCATTCGCGGCAGCACTTCCAGAAGCGCTTCGATCTCCTGGAGCGCGCCATCCCCGACGCGCTCGGCTGCGAGCCCGTCTCGGCCGAGGACTTCCAGCGCTGGCACATCGAGCGCTCGCTGCACGCCATGGGCGCGGCGACGGAGCTGGACCTGACCCACTACCTGACCTTCCCGCGCTTCGGGCCGGGTCCTCGCCGCGCCGCGCTCCTCGCCATGATCGAGCGTGGCGAGGTGACGGCGCTCGAGGTCGAAGGCCGGCCGGGCCGCTGGCTCGCCCTCACGCGCGACCTCCCCGCCCTCGCGCGGGCGCGCCGGGCGCCCGCGCCCTCGCGAGGGACGACCCTCCTTTCGCCCTTCGATTCGCTCCTGTGGTATCGCGACCGCGTGGCGCGCCTCTTCGGCTTCGACTACCGCATCGAGGTCTACACGCCCGGCCACAAGCGGGTGCACGGCTACTACACGCTGCCCATTCTCCATCACGGCCATCTCATCGGACGCGTCGACGCCAAGAGCCACCGCGCCGAGGGGCGGCTGGAGATCCGCCATGTCCACTTCGAGCCGTGGTTCGCGGCCGGGAAGACGCCGCCCACCGGTGGAGATCGCCTGGATCAGGACGAGGCGCTGGGCGGCCTGAGGGACGCCTTCGCGGCCCTGGGCACCTTCGTGGGGACAGACGAGGTGGTGCTCCGGCGGGTGACGCCCTCACGCTTGCGAAAGGCGCTGAGACACGCCGGATCCGCATGAGCGGCTGTCCGGCACAGGCGGCTTGATTGCTCCGGCCGCCCCCGGCTATATCGTGTCGATCGGATCCGGCGAGAGTAGACCGCGGAGGAGGCGGAGATCTCATGGCGAACGTGACCGGCGGCGCGACCTGGATCACCTGGATCATCGTCGCTTCTGTGCTCGCCGCCGGGTGCTCGTCCCTGGGCCCGGGGGCTCTGCACGAGAGCCGGCTCCAGTACAACGAGACGGTGAAGGCGAGCAGCGAGGAGGAGCTGCTCCTCAACATCGTGCGGCTGCGGTATACGGATACACCCAGTAGCCTGGCCGTCTCCGCCATCGCCGCCCAGTACGAGCTGACCAAGAACTTCCAGCTGACGCCGTTCTTCGTCGCGTCCGGGGCGGAAGTGGCCAAGAGCTACGCCGCCGTCCTGCCCCAGCTGGGCATCGCGGGCGCCGACCGCCCAACCTTCACCCTCACTCCTCTCGACGATCAGGAGTTCACGCGCAAGCTCTTCACCCCCGTCCCCCTGGACGGGATCCTCTACCTCGCCAAGACCACGTGGCCGATCGCTACGGTGTTTCGCCTGTATCTGGAGAACCTCAACTGGGTGCCCAATGCCCAGACGGCAAGTGGGCCCACCCCGAAGCTCTCGCCCGCTTACGAGGAGTTCTTGCGGGGAGTCCGGGCCATGCAAGTGCTCCAGGACCGCGGTCAGCTCGTGTTCGGCGTGGAGGAGCGGAGCGAAGCGCAGGGAAGCCCTCTGCCTGCCGGAAGCGTCACCGCTCGGGACATGGTCGAGGCTGCCAAGAGCGGCTACGAGTACCGGCTCGACGAGCGGGGCACCTCGTGGACCCTGTTCAAGAAGACCCCGCAGCCCGTCCTGTTCCTGGATCCGCGGGTCGTCGAGTCGGCCGAGGTGGGCGAGATCAGGGAGGTGTTCCGACTCAAGCGGGGGGTCACCAAGTTCCCCATCACCCAGGAGAAGCTCAACCCATTTCCGTCCACGTATCCGAGCGAGGGCGTGACCAGCATCGACCTGGAGACGCGCTCGCTCCTGCAGGCTCTGTATTACGTGAGCCACGGGATCGAGATCCCCCCGGAGCATGCCGCCGCGGGTCTGGTGACCGTGACCCGCGACCCGTCGGGCCTGCCCTTCGACTGGCAGCGCCTGACGGCCGACCTTTTCCGCGTGTACTCGGTCGCCAGCGACAAGCGGCCACCTCGTGCCCATGTCGCCATCCTCTACAAGGGGTACTGGTTCTACATCGATCAGACGGACCAGGACACCAAGGCCACCTTCTCGCTCCTGGTGGAGCTCGCGCGTCTCGAGCTGACGGGGAAGACCGGGGTCAGCCCCGTGCTCACCCTGCCGCTTGGCGGAGCGCGCTGACCGGCGAATCGATCAAGGAGCTTGAACTGGCGCCGGCAGGGGCGCGGTACACTGTCGGGGTCTGACCCGCGTCTGGAGGAATCCAAATGGCTCCGAATCTCTACGGGGCGCAGGACCGCTTCGACTGGTCGGGCGGCTACAGTGTGGCGGCGCGCGCGCTGGGCGGGGCACGCCTCAATACGTGGGTCCAGCAGCATAACCTTGCCGGGCTCGACCTCTTCGCCCACAGTCACGGGGGCAGCGTGTCGATGGTGGCCAGCCAGGCGGGGACGCAGGTCGGCCGCATGATCCTGCTGAGCTGCCCCGTGCACTGGCCGCAGTACATGCCCGCGTTCAACCGCGTGAACCGGGTCATCTCGATCCGGGTGCATCTCGATCTGGTCATCCTCGCCGACGGCGGCGGCCAGCGCTTCTACGATCCGCGCATCGAGGAGCACGTCTTGCCGCTCTGGTTCGACCATTCGCTCTCCCACGACCCAGCCACCTGGCAGCAGTACAACGTGCCGGCCTGGCTCTGACCATCAGGAACCAGGCGCCCGCGCGCTAGGATGATCGCATGGGGCCGTTGATCTTCGCGCGGCTCTACGCGCTCAAGTCGCTCTGGACGATCACCGGGTGTCGCTCCGCCGGCCGCGCGCTGGTCACGGCCCTCGGCTCGACCGACGAAGGCGAGCGAACCGTGGCCGGCATGCTCCTCGTACAAGGGGGCAAGCGTGCCGAGCCCCTCGTGGCGGAGGCGATTCGACGGCGCGAGCACCTCCCGATCGTCCTGCTCATCGCCGCCGATATCGGCGCCTCGAGCCTCGAGCCGGAGCTCCGTCGCCTCACCACGGACCCTGATCCCGAGGTCGCCCGCGCCGCCCACGACGCTCTCGAGATCCTCACGACCGGGCAGCGCTAGACCGGGCTGGGCGCGTTCTCACGCCCAGCCCGAGAAAGTACTCAGCGACTCGGCTGGCGCATGATCCGCGCTTCGATGCCGGTCCACATCAATTCAGCCCAGCGCGCGTACCCCTCATCCGATGGATGATAGTGGTCAGGGCCGATGAACTCCGGGCGGCCCGGCACCTCCCGGTGGCTCGCGGTGTAGAGGTCCACGATCTCCGCTCCGTGGGTGCGCGCGTGACGAATCAGGATTTCGTTGAAGGCGACCACACGCTGGCGCAGCCGCGCCTCGATCTCCTTGCCCCGGAACCGAGGCGTGAGGGTGAGATCGGGGATGAGATTCACCACTACGACGGCGGTCGTCCGGTCGGTGAGGGTGCCGAGGATCGTCTCGATGTCGCGGGCGCAGCTCTCGAGATCCCGCCCGCGTGTGATGTCGTTGGGGCCGACCGAGAGCGTGACGAGATCGGGCTGGAGCTCGAGAGCCCGCGGGAGCTGGCGACTCAGCACCCCGGCGGCGGTGGCGCCGCCGACCCCGAGGTTCACCAGCCGCGCCCGGGGATAGACGGCAAGGAGCCGCTCGTGGAGCCGGCCCACGTAGTTGCGGGCGGGCGCGCTGGCGCCGACGCCCTCCACCGTGCTGTCACCCAGCGCAATGTAGAGGACCGATGCCGCCGCCGCGGCCGGGAGCAGGCGCGGGGCGCCGGAAGGAGACTCGCGTGGCGGCGGGCTCGCGACGCACCCGGCGACGATGGCCGCCGCCGTGAGGGCGGCCAGCCGACGCATCAACGACGGTCGATGCCGATGCCTCAAACGGGAACAGCCCTCGACGATTGTCGGCGTATACAACCCTTCACGACTTTCTGGCGCGAACGAGCAGACAGAAGGGGCGGCGCCGCTCATCGACCCAATCCGGCCGGCGGCTCAGCTGCTCGTCATCAGGGACGGGCTCCACCACCCGCTCGATCGAGAGCCCCGCCTCGATCAGCACGTTGAGCAGGGTGGCCAGCGTGCGGTGGTATTTCTGCACACCATCCCTGAACCAGTGCTCCTCGCGCAGACCCTCCTCGGCGTAGGCGTCGACCGCCCAGTGCAACCGTTGTCCCGCCGCGTCCCGCACCCAGCCCTCGGTGGAGGCGCGAGTGAGATAGACCGGATGTTCGGTCGAGTACACGAGGGCGCCCCCCGGGCTGAGCCAGCCCGCGATGCGCTGAATGAGCCCACGGTAGTCCGCGACGTAGTGGATGGCGAGGGAGCTCACGACGAGGTCGAAGCGATCGGGTGCGAACGTGGCCTCCTCGATCGGCTCGTGCATGTAGGTCACGCGCGGGTGGCTCCGCTCGGCCCGGGCCAAGGCGAGCATCCGCGCGGAGATGTCGATGCCGATCACCTCCGAGGCACCACGCTCCGCGAGATGTAACGCGAGCTGGCCGGCGCCGCACCCGAGGTCGAGAACGCGGCGTCCCGAGACGTCGGGGAGGAGCGCCATGAAGCTCGGATACTCGAACGCCTTCGTCCAGCCGGAGCCGAACCGCTCCAGCCGCGAGTAGCCCGCGAAGAAGCCTGGATCGTCGTAGGTGTTCTGAGGCGGCGGGTCGGCCGTCACCTTGGTTTCGCTCTCATCTCGAACTCCTTCCCGCGCGGAGGTAGGCGCCGAGGGCAGGATGGGGGCATGTCGCCGGAGCTATCCGCGCAGGCGGGCCGCGATGCGCTCGACCGCCTCGGCACTCTGCGCGCGGGAGCCGAAGGCCGTGACGCGGAAGTAGCCCTCGCCGCTCGGGCCGAAGCCGGATCCGGGCACGCCGATCACCTGGGCGTCGGCCAGGAGGCGATCGAAAAAATCCCACGACGACACGCCGGCCGGCGTGCGGATCCAGATGTACGGCGCATTGCGCCCGCCGTACACGGTGAGACCAGCCGCCTCCAGGCCCGCGCGGATGATGCGGGCGTTCTCCATGTAGTGGTCGATCAGGGCTCGGACCTGCTCCTGGCCCTCCGGCGTGTAGACGGCCGCGGCGGCGCGCTGAATGATATACGGCGGACCGTTCGACTTCGTCGATTGACGGCGAAGCCAGAGCTGGTTCAGGCTCACGCCATGGCCGTCGGCCGTCCGCCCCTGCGCCTCGCGCGGCACGACCGTGTAGGCCATCCGCAAGCCGGTGAATCCGGCGCTCTTCGAGAAGCTACGGGATTCTATGGCAACCTCGCGGGCCCCCTCGATCTCGTAGATCGAGTGTGGGATCTCGGAGTCCCGGATGTACGCCTCGTAGGCGGCGTCGTAGACGATCACCGCCTCGTGCGCGCGGGCATAGTCGACCCAGCGCCCGAGCGCCGCGCGCGTCATCACCGCGCCGGTCGGATTGTTCGGGTAGCAGAGGTAGATCAGGTCGACGTGCCGATCGGGCAACGCCGGCTGGAAGTCGTTCTCCGCGGTGCACGGCAGGTACACGAAGTCGGCATAGCGACCAGTGCTGTCGGCGGGACGCGATCGGCCGGCCATCACGTTGGCGTCCGCGTACACGGGGTAGGCGGGGTCCATCAGGGCCACCACGGAGTCCTGCGCGAACAGCTCCTGGATGTTCGCGGCGTCACTCTTGCCGCCGTCACTCACGAAGATCTCGTCGACGCCGAGCTTGACGTCACGCGCGCCGAAGTCGTGCGCGGCGATCTCGCCGCGGAGGAACTCGTAGCCTATGTAGGGGCCATAGCCCTTGAGCGTCTCGGCCCTCGCCTGCTCGCGGACGGCCACCTCCAGGGCCTGGACCACCGCCGGCGGAAGCGGCAGCGTGACGTCGCCGATCCCCAGATCGATCAGCCGCGCATCGGGGTGCGCCTCGCGATAGGCCTGGCTACGCCGCTTGACCTCAGCGAAGAGGTAGCTCGCCTGGAGGTTCAGGAAAGCCTCGTTGATCCTGGCCACGCCCGGGCTCCTTTCCTCGAGTATGCGTCAGGAGTATAAGCGATGGCGCCGACCGTGAGGTCTCGCAGAGCGTAGCGCTAGAACCGCGGGGCACGCAGCACGAACCACCTCACGAGGGTCGTCAGACCAAGCACGGTGGGGACGCGGCCACTGCGGAGCGTCCGCAAGAGATTCTCCTCGCTCGGCACGGGGTGGCTGGGCTTGCCTCGACGGACGGGCCAGGCCACTCCTCAGTCGAAGGGTGAGGCGTCGAAGACGCCGCGGATCAACGGGCCCTCGGTGAGGCCAGCGAGCAGGCGCGCATCATGCACCCCGCCCCGGAGCCCCTCGATGGTCCGGCGAGCCGCCGCGAGAGATTCGGCCGCCGCATCACCCTTGCCTCTGGCGGCATGGAGTCGCGCCAGGGCCAGCTCGGTCTTCCAGGTCTGGTTGGGATGCGCGATCGCGCGGGCGACTTCGACCGACTCCCGCAAAGCGCGCTCGGCGTCGTCCCATCGCCGGTCCCGGCGCGCGACGTCGCCGAGGAGCCGCAGCGCCCGCGCGACGTACTTCAGCGACCGGGTCGGCCGCGACCCCGCCAGCGAACGCTCGGCGAACTCGGCGGCCCGCCGATGGTCGCCGCGCGCCAGCCAGTACTCGCCGAGGCTCGCGTGGAGGTGTAGCGTGTAGCGCCACTTCATCCACTCGTGGGTCTTCGGGTCTTCGGCGATGCGCCGCGCCTCGTCGAACTTCTCGCCGGCCAGCTTGAGATCCCCCTTGGCCAGGAAGGCGTCACCGAGGTTGACGGTGCAGAAGGTGTACATCTCGACGCCGAAGGCGTGGCGGATGTCGCGGGCGAACGCGGCCGCCCGCGCCGTCACATCGATCCCGCGTTCGATGTCGTCACACTCGATGTGCAGCCAGCCGAGGGTGTTCATCATCCTGGGCATGAAGCCGCGGTCGCCGATCCGTTCGGCCACCGCGATGCCTTCCTCGAGGTCACGCAGGGCGCCGTCCCAGTCGCCGATCGACGTCGACGTCAGGCCGCGGGTCCACAGGCTGCGCAGATAGAGGACGAGCAGGCCGTGGTCGCGGGCGAGACGGACCGCCTCGTCGGCGCTGGCGTGCGCGCGCCCATAGTCGCCGCGCCAGCCGTCGAAGACGCCACGCATCTGCAGGGTAAGGATCTCGCGCGCCGGATCGCGCGCGATGCGGCTGACGCGGAGCGCCTCGTCGAACTCCGAGCCCGCCTTGGCGTGCCGGCCGCTGAGGGCATTCACGTAGGCCATGGTGAGGTAGCCGCCCCCCACCGCGGCGGTGACGTCTGCGGCGCCGCCGACTTCGATGGCGCGGCGCGCATAGTCGCTGGCGGCGTCGAAGTCCTGCGCCCACATGGTGGCGAAGCTCGTCCACGCGAGGGCCGACGCTGCGGCAGCCCGATCGCCTGCGCGCTCGGCGAGCGCGAGCCACCGCTCTCCCTCGGCCCGGCCCTGGTTGAAGTCGCCGAGGAAAAACGCGTGGGACGATTTCGCCTGGTGAATGGCCATGCGGGCGGCGGCGGGCAGCGCGTCCCCGAGGCGATCGGCGACGGTCAGCGCCTGGTCGTACAATGCGAGCGCGTCACGCAACGCGAACGCCGCCGCCGCTTTCTCGCCGGCTCTCAGCAGGTAGTCGAACGCACGCCGCCACTCTTCGGCGAGCGAGAAATGATGCGCGAGGATCTCGTAGTGCTCGGTGAGACGGTCGGCATAGAGCTCTTCGATGGCGACGCCAATCAGACCATGCAACTCGCGACGGCGCTGCACGAGCAACGAGCGATAGGCGACGTCCTGCGTGAGGGCGTGCTTGAACCGGTACGCGACCTCGGGGAACACGCTCGTCTCGTAAATCAGCTCCACGGCCCGCAGCTCACGCAACAGGGCGTCGCTCCGGCCGCGGACCTCGCTCAGGCGCTCGACGAGACGCCGAGTGAAGTCGCGCCCGATGACGGAGGCGGTCTGCAGCGTCCGCTTCGGCGCCTCGTCCAGCCGGTCGATGCGCGCCATGATCACGTCGTGGATCGTGCCGGGGATGACGACGTCGTCGAGCCGCGCGGTGAGCACGAAGCGGCCATTCTCGACGCGGATGGCCCCGGCCTCGCGCAGCGAGCGTACGACCTCCTCGACATAGAACGGGTTGCCTTCGGCCTTGGCGGCAATGGCGCTCCGGAGCGTGTCGGGTAACGCGTCGCTGGAGAGAATGGCGGCGGCCATGTGCGCGCTTTCGGGCTCCGAGAGCGGTGCCGGGACGATCCGCGTGTGGTACGTGCGCTCCCCGAAGGGTTGCGCGTAGCCGGGCCGGTAGGTGAGGATCAGAAGGACCGGGCTGGCGGGCACGCTGTCGCCGAGCACGGCCAGGAACTCCTCGGTGGCCCGATCGATCCAGTGGAGATCTTCGATCACCACGATCTGCGGCCGCTGCTCGGCCGCACGCAGGATCATTCTACGGAGCGCCTCGAAGATGCCGCCGCGGCGCTCGCGCGGATCGAGCGCGGTGATCGCGGCGTCGGCCGCGCCGGGTGAGAGGAGGTAGCGCAGGTAGGGCGCCGCCGCGCGCACGTCGTCGCCGATTGCCGCGACCACACGCTCCACCTTGGTCGCCGCGACATCGTCGGCATCGCGTTCGTCGATGCCCACCCATCGCTTGAGAAGATCGACGAGGGGATGAAAGGCCGTCGCGCGACCGAAGGAGAGGCAATGCCCTTCGCGCCAGTCGGCGTCGCTCGCGCGCCCGCGGAACTCGTAGAGTAGGCGCGACTTCCCGATGCCCGGCTCGCCGACGACGAACACGACCTGCCCGTGCCCGGCGCGCGTCCGGGCGAGGGCGGCCTCGAGCGCCTCGAGCTCTCGCCCGCGTCCGACGAGTGGCGTGAGCCCGCGCTGGGCACCGGCATCGAGCCTCGTCCGGCCTTCGCGTGCTGCCTCGACGGTCCACGCGCGGATGGGCTCCGCCTTGCCGCGCACGGACAGCTCACCGAGCGGTCGGGTGTCGAAGTAGTCCGCGACGAGACGGTAGGTAGTTTCGCCGATCACGATGTGTCCGCGCTCGGCACCCTGCTGCAAGCGCGCGGCGACGTTGGTCGTGTCTCCGACCGCGGTATAGTCCATCCGGAGGTCGCTGCCGATGCTGCCGACGACGACGAGCCCGCTGTTGAGGCCCTGGCGCACCTTGAACGTCAGCGCGCGCTCGCGCTCCAGTTCACGTCGATAGTCCTCGAGGGCGCGCTGGATGCCGAGCGCGGCGCGCACCGCCCGCTGCGCATGGTCCTCGTGAGCGATCGGCGCCCCGAAGAGCGCCATGATGCCGTCGCCGAGGAACTGGTTCACCGTACCTTCGTACCGATGGACCTCGGCCAGCATGAGCTCGAACGCGCGTGTCATCAGTGTGTGCACGTCCTCGGGGTCGAGGCGCGCGGAGAGCGCGGTGAAACCGGAGACGTCCACGAACAGGACGGTGACCTGCTTGCGCTCGCCCTCGAGGGCGGCCTTCGAGGTGAGGATGCGCTCGGCGAGATGCTTGGGGGTGTACGTCGCCGGGCTCGCGAACTCCGCGGTGACGGCCGGGCGCGTGAGCGAAGCCTCTCCACACCGAGGACAGAACCGGGCGTCGGCGGGAAGCTCCGCGCCGCACGCCGAGCACGCGTGAACGAGACGCGCCCCACAGCCCGCGCAGAATCGCGCTTCCGAAGGACTTTGCTGCCCGCACCCGGCGCACTTCATGCGCGCATCATGAACGCCGACCCTCCGAGTATGATGCCCATCGTCGGTAGCATTTAGCCAGTTATGGAGGCAACGATCAAGCCACTCGGCCTCGCAATGCGGTGATGGGTACCATCGTCCGTGGCCCCGCGTCGACGCCCTTGGGCGCCGGATTGGCGGCAGTCTTCATGAAGCTGTGAGGATGATCGGGCACGCGCCGGCGCGCCGCCAACTCCGGGTGTTCCCGGACGTACTGGTCCCTCTGCGCATATACTGGTCTGCCGACCGAGAGATATGCTGAGCAAATCGTCGAGTTCGTCCGGCGTCGCCTTTCCTGGCCGAGAGTGCTGCCTGGCCGGCTGCGGCACATGATCATGTCCTAGGTGGCCACCGGCGTGTCCTTCCTCCAGTCGCGAACCAGCGTAGCCCGCGAAGGAATCGGCAAGCCCGTCCTGCGCCGGGAGGACGCGCGCCTGCTCGTGGGCGCGGGCTGCTACAGTGACGACGTCAACCTGCCCGGCCAGGCCTACGCGTGCTTCGTGCGCTCCCCGCACGCCCACGCGCGCATCGGGCGCATCGACACCGCGGCCGCCCTCGCCACGCCGGGGGTGATCGCGGTGCTCACCGGCGAGGATGCCGTCGCCGACGGCATGAGGCCGCTCACCCACAGCCCGATGCCGGGGAATCCCCACGAGGAGATGGTCCGCCCCGGTGACGTGTCCTTCATTGCTCCCCACCCGCCGATCCCGGCCGATCGGGTCCGCTTCGCGGGCGAGGTGGTGGCCATGGTTGTCGCCGAGACACCCGCTGCCGCCCGCGACGGCGCCGAGCGCATCGCCGTTGACTGGGTACCGCTAGCCGCGGTGACGGCGAGCATCGCCGCCGCCGCACCCGATGCCCCCGTGCTCTATGACGGCATCCCGTCCAACGTTTGCGTGGATTCCGAGGGGGGCGATGCCGCGGCCGTGGACGCCGCGTTCGGGCGCGCGGCCCACGTCGTGCGGTTCGAGACCTGGGTGCACCGCGTCACCGGCGTGCCGATGGAGCCCCGCGCGGCGGTGGGTGTCTGGGATCCTGCGAGTAGCCGCTACACCGTCCATGCGGGCGCCGGCGGTCTCGGGCGCACGCAGACGGGCGTGGCCGGAGCCCTCGGCGTCCCGGAGAGCGCGGTGCGCGTGATGGCGGGCGACGTCGGCGGGAATTTCGGGACGCGCAACAGCTGCTATCCCGAGTTTGCCCTGGTGGCGTGGGCG
>Ga0137415_10007382_pt1 | contig 10892 bp, 8 predicted proteins | sample CZODoug3_1_1_16f_FD_183082 | JGI IMG/M metagenome (GOLD analysis project Ga0137415, IMG submission 183082) | Vadose zone soil fungal communities from Angelo Coast Range Reserve, California, USA - CZODoug3_1_1_16fungal (Hybrid Assembly) | ecosystem: Environmental > Terrestrial > Soil > Vadose...
CCCAGCCCTTGTGGGTTGTCAAGGGTGGGGTCTTTGGTCCTTCCCGTGAGGTCGTCAACTCCTAGGGCGAAACACGCTCCCGCGCCCGTCTGGCGTGCCTACTTGTGGCGATCTCTGCGCCAAAGATGGCGCAATTGGCAGCGCGGATAATCAAGCGCGTTGCCGTTTCCGGTTAGCCCCCACCAACAGAGCGATGCCCGCAACAACTGCAATGCCGCCGCGCACCGCCCATCGCATTTGCCCTGACATAAAACTGCCCGGCAACACATTGACTCCCTGCAAGACCCATACGCCGCCAAAAAACACCAGCACTGCGCCCACAATGTTGAATGCGATTCTCATATTCTCTCCCTCGATCGGACCAAGAACCCCGCCCTTGAAAGACATCAAGGACGGGCCACTCTTTTCAACCATTACTGGAGTCCGAGCGCTTTCGCCGGATTGGTTTTGGACATGAGATCGATTTCCGCCTGGGAAATTCCTTCTTTGCGGAGCGCCGCGAAGAACAGGACCAACCCGTCAGGATGAAACGGATTTCCCACCTGGCCGAGGTCGGACGCGAGGATGCAAGAATTCGGGCCCACCGCGCGAATCGCCTTGGCGAAATCAGGTATGCTAACTTTAGCGTTCGGTCCGAGCGTGCCGCTATAGACAAATTCGATGTATGCGCCGTCGCGCGCGGCCTGCTGCATTTGTGGAATCGTCATTCCGATCTCAGGCGCCATAGCGTGCGTGACGACGATGTGCTGCACGCCCCGCCGACGGGCTTCCTGAATGATCAGTAATCCATCCTCGGCCGAGGAATGTCCAGTTTCGAGCGTCAATTGATGCTTCGCAACAATGTCGATCACCTGCAAAACTTCTGGGAGCAACTGGCCGCCCTTGGACACGGAAACAAACGGGCGGTTTTCCTTGCTGTACTTCACCTGGTTTTCATTGTCGAACGTGGGCATCCAGACGACCTTTCCCCAGCCGCCCTTCATGAGCACCATGCGCTCGACGGCGGCGGGATTCACGCCACCCACGGTAAGGTTGAGGTCGATGCCGCCAAAAATTTCGATCCCGGGCACTTCCTTGCGGACGATGTAGGCCAGCGCGGCCGTCGATTCGTAATGATTTTTCAGGACCAGTCCGCGCATGCCCCGCTGCTTGGCGAGCCGCGCCAGGTCGATGGCGTCGATGGAGCGCGGCATGCTGTCGGGATCGACGTGGGCGTGGATATCGATCACGCCGTTCAAATCCGACTGCGCGTGCGCCGTACATGCGAACAAACTGGAACAGAAACTTATCCAGATGATTCGCTCGATCGCGAGACGCCACGATTGTAAGTGCATCTCATTCTCCTTGTTGCTGATCTCTAGCGTTTCGGGCCAGCCGCTCGATAGGTTTGAAGTTGAGGTGCGGGCGCCCCATCCTTGCGATTTTCAGCAAGGCTGGGATCTTTGGTTCTTTTTGTGAGGCTGTCGATTAACGGCTGCCCATAACCTTGAACTTCTGCACCCGGCGGCCATCCACGGACTCCCCGACATAAATGTTCCCCTTGGAGTCGAGCGCCATCGTGTGCGCATGCATGAATTCCCCCACCTGGTGGCCCGGGCGGCCGAAACTCCCGAGCACCTGCCCACTGGCGCGGTCCACGATATCTATTTGCTCATCTATCTCATTGATTACGTACATGAACTTCTGGCCTGGGTCGCGGGAAAATTCGACGGAAGAGCACGATCCCACCAGCATCGCTTCCCTCCTCGATCCGGTTCCCGTCGCGGGAATAGGAGTCCACACCTTGAAAGTGAATGGGATGTTTTTTTGAAAGTTGCCCATGGTGTCGAACACCTGAACCCGATTCATCCATCGATCGCATACGTACACCAGGCCATCATTACTCACGCGGACGCAATGCACGGTTGGCGCAGCCGCGGTGCCTGCCTCCTCAGGCGATCTGTGCAATTTCCACTGGCGCAAGTAGTGTCCGGCCTTATCAAACACCACGATGCGAAAATTATTGCCGCCACGTCCTTTCGCATGTCCATCGGCGACGTAAACGTCGCCATTGTGAGGGTCGAATCCGATTTCCGACACCCGGAAAAACTGCGACGGGCTTGCGTTCAAGGGCGTGCCGGTGACGGTGCCGTCCGAGGAATCGAAAACGCCCCGCTTTCCGATCTGCAGCAGAAGTTCTCTCCCCTCGTGCGAATATTCCTGCACGATGCCGTCCTCGGATCCATCCAGCCACACATGGCCCTCGCGGTCGATCGCGCAGCCGTGGAGATCCTTAGGAAGCAGGCTTGAATCTCCCCACGAGTTGACCACATTGCCCTCGGCATCAAATTCAATCACGGGAGGCGCCGCTTGTCCGGCGTTCAGCTCGTCATTGGTCAATCCTTCCAGGTGGCCGTCCATCCCTCCGACATCATTCACGCGCTGAGCGATGAATATATGATCCTGGGAATCGGCACACACGCCCCCCATTTCCCCGGTGACCCAACGATTGGGCAAGGGCTTGGGCCATGTGGGATCGACTTCGTAGCGGGGCACATTATTCTGGGCTTTGGATGGCGGCGGACAAAATATTCCCAGCGCGATCGCCAACGCCGCGCAAATCCCCGCCTTCCTAATAAAACGTGCGTTCACGGCATCCCTCCGCGGCAATATGTAGCGCCCGCCTTCAGGCGGGCATTTGCGTGAGTCTAAAGTGCCCCGACAAGGTCGGGGCGCTACAAGTATGAGACACACTCAAGTCTTCTGCAGCAACGGCCGAAGCTCCCGGATGCTCTTCACGTTTTCGAGGCCGAGGATTTTCTCGATCAGGCTCGCCGTGCCCGCAGCGCCGAGGACGGGCGCCATGAGGTCGCGGCATTTCGCGATGATCTCGTCGCGGTTCATGGGGTTTTCGGGAGTGCCCCGCACAGCCTCGACACGCTCGGTGAGCTTGGTGCCATCGTTCAATGTGACTTCAACGATCGCCACGCGCGCCGGGATGAGGCGCTCGAGTTCCTCGTCGCTGATGAGCTGCACCTTCGCGCGCTGGCGAAGAACTTCCGGGTCCTGCATGCGCGGCTTATCGTGCGCCGCCTTGAAGGAAGCCGTCTTGTCGATCATCATCACCGCGACCATGTGCTGGAGACAAATATCCGGCATTTCTCGGTTGTTCACCGTGAAGGCCGCGCTTGTGGCAGCGCGCACGACAACCTGCTTCACCTGATCCGGTTCAAAGGGATGCCGCTTCAAAATAATTTGCATCGCGTCCAGCGGCGACTGGATGGGCCCGCCCGTGGTCCATCTCTTGATAGTCGTCTGCGTCACCTCGTAGCGTTCGCCGAGCTTCTCGGTCCACCCCGCCGGATCGGCCTGCGGGGAGTAGGCCTGCATGAAATTCTCGGAGCCGGAAAGAATGTCGCTGACGCCGGTCCAGCCCGACTGCACCAACATCGCAGCCATAACGCCGTTGCGAGCGCCCATGCCGCCAAATACGAAACCTTTCTCGATATGTTCGGTGTCGCGCCGCCACGCGCCGATCCCGGCTCCTGCCTGCTGCCCGGCGTAGTCCATTACCCAGCGCATCTGCTGAGGGTTCAAACTCACCACGCAGCCGCCGGCCGCCGCGGAGCCCATCGTTCCGACCAGGTTGTGCGTGTCCCGAAGCACCATCTTGGCGCCCAAGGTTTTGTAGGCGCGCATTCCGATGTCGTAGCCGAGCGCCACGGCGCGCACGAAGTGCATCCCGCTCACGCCATACTGCTCGCCGAGAGCCAGCGAGGCTGGCACAATCGCGGAGCCAGGATGCGCGCCTCCGCCGGTATAGTCGTCGTCGGTCTCATCGGAATGGGCGAGCACTCCATTCGCAACGGCAGCCTCGATCGGCCCGCAAACCACATTCGAAGCGACAACCGTCGCTATCTTCTCGCCGCCGTAGGCGCGAGCAAATTGAATCGCCAGGCGTCCGGGAGGCAGCTCGGACCCGGAAACCATAGCGGCAATGGTGTCCAGGATGTGATGCTTTGTTTCCTGCAACACTTTGTCGGGCAGCTCGCGATTGCGGGCCTCGCTCATGTAGGCGCTGAGCGCGGTCATTACTGGACTGACGTCTTGCGCAGCGACTTTCGCCACACCTGGAATCGCTGCGGCGGCGGTCATCCAGGCGGCTCGCTGCAACAGGCCGCGCCGCGTGAAATTTGTCCCACCATTCTTTACCAGCATCTGCGCATCTCGATCCCGTCTCATACCTAGTCCTCCCCCCATCGCAATTATGGTTTCCAGCGAGGCCAACGCCAGGCTATTTCCGGCGCAGGCGCATTGTACCTGAGATTTCTGCTCAGGGCGCGCGGGGATTGATTCCAGGTAGGGTTATGAGTTGAAATTTGTCGCGATGATTTTGCTCTTTAGGAGGTCGAGCTTCATCCCCTGAAGCTTTAGGGCCTAAAGGCCCTTTTTCTACTAAGCTGAATGCCGGACCTAAAGGTCCGGCCTCCTGAACTGCAATTCCGAGATTGCTTTCGCAACTATTTTGCAAATTGAGACACTGCTCGTGCCCATTTGCGCGATGGAAGCGCGCGATCCCAGAGTGGGAAACACCGTCGTTCTGCTCGCTGATTCTTATCAGCGCAGTGGTATCATCCCAGGCGCAATGCATACCAATCGAACCTCGCGCCGTGGCGATTTGAGAACCCCGTGGCGCCGCGCCGCCTCTTCTTTTTCGCCCCAGCTGCCAGCTTGCATTTTCTCCGCGGCACAATGACGCCAACTCGAGTCCCGCTCACACGAAACCAGGTTCGCGGATTTTGGGCCGCCTGGGGAGGATGGGTGCTGGATGGCATGGATTCATTCATCTACGCACTCGTTTTGGTTCCGGCGCTGCGGGAGTTGTTGCCTCGATCGGGAATTCCGGCTACCAATGCGAACATCGGATACTACGGCGGAGTTCTCTTCGCTCTGTTCTTGGTGGGGTGGGGAATGGCTTTGCTGTGGGGGCCGGTCGCGGACCGGTTTGGGCGCGTTCGCACGTTGATGCTCACAATCATTTGTTTTTCGCTCTTTACTTTGTTAAGCGCTTTTGCCACGAACATCTGGATCCTCGCCTTGCTTCGGCTTCTTGCCGGAGTCGGCATCGGCGGAGAATGGGCGATGGGCGCGACGCTGATCTCCGAAGAGTGGCCGGAAGACCGCCGAACCATGGGCGCGGGCATGATGCACACGGGTTATTACTTCGGTTTTTTTCTGGCCGCGCTGGCCAATTATTTTGTGGGCAGCCGCTTTGGCTGGAGATGGATGTTTGTCGTCGGCGGCATGCCGGCGCTGCTCGTGATTTTGATTCGCAAGGGCATGAGCGAACCCGCGCGCTGGGAGGCCAAGCGAGGCCCGCGCGGCGAAAAATGGAGTTTGAAGCGCACCTTCATGGAAATTTTCTCGCCGCGATATCGTTTCCGCACATTCCTCAATCTCATGTACCAGCTGGTCTCCACGATAGGTTTGTGGGCCGGCTCCGTGTACGTGCCGGCGGCGATCACGTATTTGGCCGCGAGGGCGGGGCACACCTCGTTTGAAGCGGCGCGCCTCGCGTCCTACGGCACGGCCATACTTTCCATTGGAACAATTCTGGGCGCGTTGAGTGTGCCTGGCATCGCCGACCGGCTGGGACGCAGAGTCAATCAGGCGATTTTTTATTCGCTGATGGGTGTGGTGATCGTAGTCACATTCGGATACGTCTTCTATTTGCAGACGGACGCGCTGAAATGGTTTTTCGTGTGCCTCTTTTTTCTCGGGATTGGCGGAGCGAATTACACCGTTTATTCTTTTTGGCTGCCGGAGCAGTACGAAACCGAATGCCGCGCCAGCGCGCTGGCGTTCGCGCAAAATGTCGGACGTTTTGCCGGCGCCGGCGCTACATTTCTCGTCGGAATCGGAGTGCGCCACTTTCAGACCCTCGGCATTCCGGTAGCGCTTACAGCGATTGCTTTTGTCGTCGGGCTCTTGCTCCTGCCTTTCGGCGTGGAAACCAAGGGCAAGCCTTTGCCCGCCTAATTGAAAGCATGAGGATTGAAGATGACTCAAGCCCGCGACGCGCAAGCAAGAAGTGAAATCCGCGACGGGATGAAGATCGATTGGGACGTGCCTATACCCATGGACGACGGCATCATCCTGCGCGCCGACGTTTTCCGGCCGGTCAGCGAAGGCCGCTATCCCGTGCTGCTGACGTACGGGCCGTACGCAAAAGGCCTCGCTTTTCAGGAGGGCTATCCCGACGCTTGGCAAACTATGGCGCGCGAGCATCCGGATGTCCCGGCGGGCTCGACCAATCTGTATCAAAACTGGGAAGTGGTTGACCCTGAGAAATGGGTGCCGCACGGCTACGTCTGCGTGCGGGTTGACAGCCGCGGTTGCGGACGTTCTCCGGGCTACGTCGATCCCTTTTCTCCGCGTGAGACGCGCGACTTTGCGGCGTGCATCGCCTGGGCCGGCGAACAGCCGTGGAGCAGCGGCAAGGTCGGCCTCAACGGCATTTCCTATTACGCCATCAATCAGTGGCAGGTGGCGTCGCTACAGCCGCCGCACTTGGCGGCGATGTGCGTCTGGGAAGGAGCGGCGGAGTGGTACCGCGATACTTCGCATCACGGCGGCATTTATTGCACGTTCTGGGCAAACTGGTACGACATGCAGGTCAAGACGGTGCAGCACGGGCTTGGAGAGCGCGGCCCCCACAGCCGCGCTACCGGTGATCTCGTGTGCGGGCCAGAGACGTTCTCTGAGGCAGAGCTGGCCGCCAACCGGTGCAATTTCGGCGCCGATCTCCTCGCGCACCCGCTCGACGACGACTACAGCAAGAGCCGCTCGCCCGATTGGTCCAAGGTGACCGTGCCGTTGCTTTCCGCGGCGAATTGGGGCGGCCAGGGATTACATCCCCGTGGCAATTTCGAAGGTTTCATGAGAGCGGCCTCCGCGCAGAAGTGGCTCGAAGTGCATGGGATCGAGCATTGGACTCATTTTTATACCGACTATGGCCGCGAGCTTCAGAAACGTTTCTTCGATCACTATTTGAAAGATGAAGAGAATGGCTGGGACAGCGAGCCGCGCGTGTTGCTGCAGGTCCGTCATCTCGATCGCTTCGAGCAGCGGGTCGAGCACGAATGGCCGCTGGCCCACACGCAATGGACGAATTTCTATTTCGATTTTGCGGGCGGCGCGTTGACCAAAGAGCCGCCGGCGCAACCCGCGAGCTGCACGTTTGACGCGATGGGCAGCGGCATCACATTCGTGACGCCGCCGCTGTCAGCCGAAACCGAAATTACAGGTCCCTCAGCCGTGAAGCTGTTCTTGTCGTCGAGCACTGAAGATGCGGATGTTTTTGCCGTGCTGCGCGTTTTCTCTCCGGACTTAACGGAAATTGTTTTCCAGGGAGCGATCGATCCGCACACGCCGATTGGCCAGGGTTGGCTGCGCGCTTCGCATCGAAAGCTCGATTCGACAATTTCCAAACCGTGGCGCCCTTATCATTCGCATGACGAGCTGCAGCCCTTGAAGCCGGGCGTGCCGGTTGAATTGGACGTCGAGATATGGCCCACCAGCGTGGTCGTCCCCGTGGGCTACAGAATCGCGCTCACCATCCGCGGCAAAGATTACGAGCACGCGTGCCGCGGAGGAAAACTTTCAAACTTCAAGAATGAACTTCGAGGCTGCGGACCGTTTCTGCATAACGATCCCACCGACCGCCCGGCAAATATTTTTGCGGGCAGGACGACGCTGCACGGCGAAAAGGACCAGCAACCCTATCTGCTGCTGCCGGTCATTCCAAAGAAATAATCACAGGAAAACGGCTGAAGCGAAGCGGGTTTTGGTAGCACAGACTTCAGTCTGTGCGCGTTTCTGCGTGGGCAAAAATCAAAATCACACAGGCTGTGCTACTCGGCTGTGCTCGACCCGCGCTCTGTCTGCATACAATGCAAGGAGCCAAAGGCTATAACAAGATTCTTGTAAGAACTTCGCATCGTTGCGCGTGCGACCGCCCATGCTGATTGATCGACTCGTCGACCGGTCATTTTTCTGTGGCAGCTACGCGTGTTGCAATAAAGGGCGCAGCTCTCGAATGTTCTTCACATTCTCGAGGCCCAGGATTTTCTCGATGAGGGTCGCGGTAGTCGCCGCGCCGAGGACGGGCGCCATGAGATCGCGGCATTTCGCGACGACTTCGTCTCGGGGCATGGGGTTTTCGGCGGTGCCGCGCACAGCCTCGACATGCTCGCTAAGGTTCGTCCCATCGGTGAGCGTGACCTCAACGATTGCCTCGCGTCGCGGAATCCGGCGCTGGAGTTCGCTATCCTTGATGAGCTGTACCTTCGCGCGCTGCCGGAGAACCTCCGGATCCTTCATGCGCGGCTTGTCATGGGCCGCCTGGAACGAGGCTGTCTTATCGATCAGCATGACCGCCACCATGTGCTGGAGGCAGATATCCGGCAATTCCCGGTTGTCCACAACGGATGCTTCGTCAGTGGCGACTCGCACATTCACGGTTTGCACTTGGTCCGCGTTGAACGGATGCTTCTTGAGTAGGTTTTCGATGGCGTCGAGCGGCGCCTGGATGGGCGATCCCACAGTCCATTTCTTGATGTTCGTCCGCGCAATCTCGTAACGTTCACCAAGCTTCTCGATCATTTCCACGGGATCGGCCGGATGCTGATTGGCCAGGAAAAAATTGTCAGCGCCGGAGAAGACATCGTCCACGCCGGTCCAGCCCGACTGAACCAGCAAGGCTGCGGTGACTCCGTTGCGCGCAGGTCCTCCGGCAAACACGAATCCTTTCTCGATGTGATCGGTATCGCGCTGCCAAGCCGCGATGCCGGAAGCTTCTTGCGAGGCGTAGTCGAGCAGCCAGCGCATCTGCTGGGCGTTCAGATTAGCCGCGCAGCCGGCAGCGGCAGCAGCGCCGAAATTTCCGGCGATGCTATGGGTGGCCCTGTGAGTTTCGACTCGATATTCCTGGCCACCCAGAGTCATCGTCACGCGCGGCCCGATGTCGTATCCCAGCGTAACCGCGCGCACGAAACGCGCGCCGTCGATGCCGAATTGCTCTCCCACGGCCAAGGCTGCGGGAACGGCCGAGCTGCCCGGGTGTGATCCAGATGGAGCGTGGGAGTCGTCGGTCTCATCGGAGTGTGCCAGCAACCCGTTTGCAAGGGCCGCCTCGATTGGGCCGCACAAGACATTCGAGCCAACGACCGTGGCGATTTTCTCACCGCCATAAGATCGGGCAAATTGGATCGCGGCGCGTCCGGGAGGCAGCTCTGATCCGGAAACCATGGCGGCGAAAGTGTCGAGAATGTGGTGTTTCGCTTTCTCGATCACTTCATCCGGCAACGCGCGGTTGCCTGCTTCGCTCATATACGCGCTAAGTTTGGCCATCACCGGGCTGCCGGATTCCGCGGCCAAAATTGTTCCAAACCTCTTTCCGCGTTCCACAACCGGCAGAAGTGCGGAAGCCGCAATGGTCCAGCCCGCGCTCTTCAAGAGGCCGCGCCGGGTCAGTGCGCCACAGTAGTTGAGCGACACACCCTTCCCTCGATCATCACCCATTCCAGTTGCCTCCTCGTTCCTTCCCGAAGTCACTGTCATCGACCTGCGATTGCGACTTTCCGTCAAGCACCGCTCGGCCCCGCGGCGTGAGAATCACCTTGGATTGACCCATTGTCTCTGCGCTCCCGACTTGGATGAGGCCTTCGGTGAGCGCATCTTCCCACACGGAGTTCCTGGGACACTTGCTCGACCAAGCCTCCATGGCTTCTGCGTAAGTCCGGGGACGGCTATCGAGCCACGTTAGGAACTCCAAAGTCAACAGGGTCTCGGGCTCAAGCATTGCAAGTTCGCTCATCCAGAGATGTAAACATGAATTGGTTCTGGCCCCATCTTACGCCGCTTTTCACCTAACGGAATGTGGAATGATGAAGCGCCGGGCGGCGAGTTCCTTCCACCGCTTCGGACCGATGTATTTCGATTTCGCTAACGGAATACGATGGAAGTATGCTCTTCTATCATTGGCCGCACGTTGACAGGCCAGCACGTCTTGGTATACGAATTGTCAAAGAATTAGAAGTATCGATGCTACGCTTTTACTTCACCGGCGCGCCCGTCCGGGGTGGAATGAGGTGGTTTATGAGGACGCAGATTTTGAAAACGATCTTGGCAGGCGGATTCCTGATTGTCACCGGGTTCTTGCTGTGGGCTTCACGCAGTTCGGCGCAGACGGCGAGCGGGCAGGGAGCCACAATTTCCGGAACCGTTACTGCCAACAGGGATTACGCGTTGAGCGAGGCGTCGGGGAAGCATATCCCGGCCCTGTACGCCGTTCGGGTCAGGGCCAGGGACGCGGAGCGGCATATCATCTACACTGTCTTTACAAATAAGGGGCACTATCAAATTTATAATTTACCCCCGGGCACTTATCAGATGTCCGCGCTGCAAGACGGGTTTGACTCAACGACGCCGAGTGTTGACCTGAAGGCTGGAGAGACAAAAACGGCCGACGTGGCGCTCAAAGTCAAGCCAGATAAACTGCGCGCCGAACTGGTTGACTTCGACACGCTGTATCCCCCCGGCGCAACGCGCGACTACCTCATGAACAATTGCATGGGCTGCCATGGTTTCGAGCATATCCCCTGGCACCGAATTGGCGGCCGGGATGAGGATGCCTGGAGACGCGCCGTGGGCCGTATGTTTGACATGGATGGAACCAGCAGACACACTGGCGTTCCTCAAGTGAATCCCGCGGCTATCCCTGAAGAAAAGCGCGAAGATATCATCAAATATTTTTCGGAAGCTTTTTCGCTGGATGGAAAGCCGCGCGACCTGAAGCTGGACGATCTTCCGCTGGACGAAGCGGCCCTTTCCCGCGCCATCAATATCGAATA
>Ga0137415_10007384_pt1 | contig 10891 bp, 2 predicted proteins | sample CZODoug3_1_1_16f_FD_183082 | JGI IMG/M metagenome (GOLD analysis project Ga0137415, IMG submission 183082) | Vadose zone soil fungal communities from Angelo Coast Range Reserve, California, USA - CZODoug3_1_1_16fungal (Hybrid Assembly) | ecosystem: Environmental > Terrestrial > Soil > Vadose...
TCCACCTCTTAAGCTGACAGTGCGCGCTCGAACCCGAAGGAGAGATTGCGCCCTACTCTACGACAAGGCCATTGGCCCGAAGATTTCCCACACGGAAACTCACGCGGCCGCCCTGTTTCACCAATTGGCCGGGGTTGCCGAAGATCATGAAATAATTTCGCCCGGACTCCGGCGTTGCCCCAGGTCGCAATTCGCCGATATTTTCCATCGCCGGCACGGCCAGCACTGTGCCCGTGGCCTCATCGATCAGGTAGGCCTTGGATTTGCGATCGTTGAGCACCTTGGCCAGGTCAGGATCGAGAACCCGATACCGCAGCGCGAGCATGTAGCCGGAGGAAACCGGCGTGACATTGATGAGCTCCACGCCCCAATTGCGCTTGAAGTAAAGCCCTTGCCGGACTCGCCAATCACCTGCTTCGGATCGTGCCGCCGCGGCGGCGTGAGATGCCGGCTCAGAAGATGTGCGCGCCTTGGTCGCGGTGCAGGCAGCGGCAAAGACAATGCCGCCGGCGAGAACGACCGCGAGCATTTTCTTGGCAGGGAGAATGGCTCTCGATCTCGTCATAGAAGGTATCTCTCTCCGTCGACCTGATGTGTGGGCAAAAAACGGGGGCGCGCCCCGTGGCGCGCGCCCCCCCTCATTACTCCCTATCCCTACTACGTGCCGGTGCCCGTCAGGCTGTCCGTGATCGCACCGCCGCCTTGCGCGAACACGTTGAGTGCAGCGCTTCGCGGGTTCATTGCGGACGGAGTAAACGTGACGCTTATCATGCAACTCGCGCCGGTGGCGATCGTCCCGGTGCAGGCATTGTTGGTAACCGCGAAGTTACCGGCATTCGTGCCCGTGATCGTCACCGGATTGGTTGCGCGGAAAGTGAGCGCCGCACCCGTGGTATTGGTGAAGGTCACCTGCTTCGCGGCACTCGTCGTGTTGAGTGCCTGACTGCCGAACGCCGCCGGGCTCGGGTTGAAGGTACCCGCCGCCGTGACTCCCGTTCCCGTCAGCGTCTCGGACACCAGCGCCGTGGCTTGTCCGGCGATGAACACACTGAGCGTCGCCGGCCCACGAGTTCCCACCGCGCTCGGGGTGAATGTCACGGTGAAGGTGCACGAGGCCCCGGCAGTAACCGTCACACCGGTTCCGCAGGTTGAGCCCGCGGGTGTGCTCCTCACGAAGTTGCCCGCATTGGTACCCCCGATGGTCGTAAACCCACCGTTTGCGTTGGTCCGAAGCTGGACTGAGCTAGTGCCGCTATTGGTGAAGGTGAACACCACCGGTAGACCCACGGCGACCTGCTGATTGCCGAAGTCGTAGGACCCCGCCGCGCCCGGTGCGAGCGAGCCCGAGGGCGCGACTCCCGTACCGGACAGCGACTCGGATACGAGCGGCGTTACCTGACCCGTGATGAAGACGTTGAGCACCGCCGTCCCGCGCAGTCCCAGCGCACCAGGCGTGAAGGTCACCGTAAAGGTGCACGAAGCCCCGGCGGCGACGGCCACACCGTTTCCGCAGGTTGAGCCGGCCGGCGTGCTCCTCACAAAGTCACCAGGATTGGTGCCCGTGATGGTCGTGAACCCACCCGCTCCAGCTGTGCGCAGGGTAACCGCGATCGGGCTGGTATTGGTAAACGTGAACACCACCGCGTGGCCTGAGCCAACCTGCTGGTTGCCAAAATCATAGGCCAGCGGAGATCCGGCCCCAGGCGCCAGAGTGCCAGTCGGCGGTATGGTGGGAGCCGTGAGCGTGAGCGGACCGTAGCGCAGGCTCACGTAGTTGTTGCCCTCATCGATCGTGGCCGCCACCTGCAGGTTCTTCGGGCTCGGCGGATTGATGACAGAGGCCAATCGCGGGTCGCTGCGTGCGCCGTTGCACAGGGTGACCGGCGGGGCATTGTACGTATTTCCAGCATATGCGGTATCGGTCGGCGTCAGGGTGACTCCCGCCGGAGCGAGCGCGTAGGGGCCCGGAACTGTGCTGTTGTCCCCCACCACCCCGAAATCCCAGTACGCAGGCGCGCCGGCGGTGGTGTTGGTGCACTGACCGAAGGTCGTCTGGTCGTTCAACGTCGTGCACGCCCCACCGGTCGCATCCGCGATGTTGTTCGAGGAGCACAGCGTCGAGCCGGTGGCCAGGCTGCGATAGAAGAATGACCGGTTGTAGGACACGGTACCGCCCGTCAACGTGGGCGAGGAGATCGCCTTTTGGGTGGCCGACAATTGAGCTGTCGGAGCCACCACCGCCGCCAGTGGGGCGCTCGTCAGTTCGGAACTGACGCCGGCCGCATTCGGCCGGCCGGTATCCACCGAAGTGGTGGTGCTCGGCAGCGTCTGTCCGTTGAGCAAGGGCCCGGCAATGCCGGTGCTATCGTTCGAACGGATGGTGTTGCCTGTCATCCGGGTGACCAGTGCATCCGACAGCGAGACACCGGCGCCCGACCAGCCGGAGACGTTGTTCTCGATGGTATTGCCCTGAATGGTCACTTGGAACCATCGATTCTTCTGAGCCGCCGCGTTGTTGCCGGTGGCCGGGAACGCCGCGACCTCCGCGCCGTTCACCTGCTGCAGACGGATACCGCCACCGTGACCAGCTTCCGCGAAGTTGCCATGAATCACATTGTTGCGGACCGTGACATTACCCGTGCCCAGCGTGAGCGTACCCGCGATCGGCGGCTCACCCTCGATGGCGATACCGCCACCATGGGTGGAGGAAGTTTGCTGGAAACTCTGGTTGTACAGCACGTTATTGTTGCTGATCACGCCACCCTGGCTGAAGCCTATATGGCCGATGCCGCCGCCGTCCGCGCTGCTGTAGTTGCCGCAGATCCAGTTGGCGTCAACCAAGTAGCCGTCGGTGCCCGAGCAGATCGACACGCCTCCGCCCGCGCCGCCGCCGCCCAACGGCGCTTCTACGGTGCCGTTCTTGGTCACGGCATTGTTATGGATCTTGACGTTCTTGTCGTAGCCGAAGCCCACGAGATTGTTGCCGGAGAGCGTCGGCGAGCCGACGAGGTTGCCGTTCGCATCCTGGGTCTGCCCCGGATAGGCTTCGTCCTCGAGGTAGGGCACGCCGATGCGTATGCCGCCGTGATAGGCGCCGGCATTGCCGTACACGCGGTTGTTGGAAATCTCCAGGCCATGTGCCCAGCCGTTGACGAAAATGCCGCCGCCGGCATCGCCGCCCGTCACACCGACGCCATCGATACGCGAGGACGCGCAGGTGAAGTTGCTGAGCGACATGGGGATATTCGTAGGAATGATGGAACCCGCTTTGCCGGTCAAATCCAACACCGTCGGGTCGTAGTAACTACTCGTATGGATGATATCGCCGCACGCCGCACTGTTCGGATCCTTCGCGAGCACGGTAATCCCCGCGCCTTCCTCGGTTCCAAGCACGGTGGGCTCGAGCAGCACGATGCCGCCCGTGACCGTCTGCGAGGGCAGCGGGTCGACCTGGGGATTGGGCACACCCAAACCGGATACGGTATCGACACCGAACAACCGGTTGATCTCCGGGCGCCAGACTTCGAGCTTGCTGGTCGGATACTTGGCGGCGTTGATGATCACCGAGCTCGCACCGACGCCCTGCAGGCGCACCGGCTTCCACATGACCACCAGCTCGTTGTAGTGTCCCGCGTCGACGAGCACGAGGTCGCCCGGAGCTGCACCGTCGATCGCGCCTTGGATGGTGCCGCCCGCCGAGGTTTGTACCCGCACCGGAGTGCGGTCTTCCTGGGTCACCGTCACCGCATCGATGGTAGTACGCCCATTGGTGTTGCGTACTTCCAATTGGCCCTGCCGAGACGCCGTTGTCGACGGCACAGTCACCGTAATGGACAGGTCGCTCCAACTCACGATCGGGAGGGTTACCGCGGTACCGGACGGCAGGATCATCCGGACCCGGCTGCTTCCATTTAGCGTGGCGCCAAAGCCGTAGTTGCGGGTGATCGATCGCGTACTGGCAAGACCGGAGGTAGCAAACGGTCCAGCATAGTCCGGGTTCTGAACGCTCTGGTTCCCCAGACCGGTGATCGTCAGCGTACCGCCGGCAAGGGGCAGATAGGGGCCGAAGTTGGTCGGGCCCGGCAGCGTATTCGCTCCCACCGCGTCGACACGGCTGATGGCCGGCGTCAAGTTAGGATAGGCGCAATCCACGGGATTGTAGCCCTGCGCAAAGGCGGCAATCGGCAGTACCGGCGTATCGAGATACGTCGCCTGACCCGGCATGAACGGATTCGTATAGCAGAAGTTGCTATACGCCGGGTTGTAGGCCGGGTCGGTGATCTTTTGCACCTTGCCGGTGGCCGGATCGATCTTGCCGCTGGGATCGTCGATGGGACCCGGATCGTTGATGCAGTTCACCAGCATGTTCGGGCCGTAACCCGACGGAGTCGGCGGGTTGACGAGCCAGCTCGAGGGCAGCATCAAGTTGTAGGCGCCCCACTGGTCGGAGTAGGTGCGGCTGATTTCATTGCCGGCGAAGTCCTTGGTCGACACCGGAACGAAGGGTACTGAAGCCTTTTCGCCGAAGTCGGGCGAGGCCGAATTGAACTCCGCCGACGCGTCGTCGAGGATGATGCCGGTGGCATTCGCCGCGACCGGGCTCTCGGTGAATACGAAGAAGTCGGCACCCGTCTGCATCTGATCGCCGAGCTTCACCAGCTTGCGATCGCACAAGGGTTTGTCCATCCCCGCGAACGGTGCGACCTGCTGCGCCTGCGGGTACAGGCTCAAGAAGTCCGGTACTCGATGGATGGCACCCACGCATTCCGACGGCTGCTGTCCGCCCGCGCCGATCGAGGCGATCACGCCGAGATTGGAAGTCGGATTGGTCTGGAAGCCCGCATCGCCCGTGCTGGGATTATAGGGGTTCGCATTATTCAACGTCGCTTGGTCCGGCAGGATGAAGATGTTGCTGAGGCCGCCGAACTGCTGCACCACCGGCGCGATGAACGCGTCGCCGATCAGAATGTTCTTGTCCTCTTCCTTCACGATCTCATAACCCGGCGGCGTCACCGCTTCTACAACGTAGTCACCGGTATCCAAGCTGACCAGCGTCTGGCCGGCAGCGATCTGCGCGGCGGTCAGAGGATGAGCCTTCACGTAGGCCGCGCTCGGGAACTGGTAGCGACCGTCGTACGGTGCCGGTTGCACCTGATTCCAGTTATGGAAACCGTCATAGCAGCGCGTTCTGTCGCCCAGGAGCGTGTAGTTCGTAAACGGATCGACCTGGGTCATATCGAACGGCGGCAGGGCGCCGGCCGCCGGACCCGGCAGCTGGCCGGGACAGTTCATGTTGACTTGGGCACCCGCCGTCACGTTGGCCGGGGCCAAAGCACCGGTGACCACATCGCGCAGCGACCCGTCGGGACCTAGGATGTAGTTATGGCCATTCGGCGCTCCGTTGAGCATACCGGCGACCGTATTGACCCAGTCATCGAAGCTCGACGTCGTGGTGCTGTCGACCCATGACAGAGTTTCCGTACCGTCCGGATTGCGCACGCGCTGGTACAGATTCATGGTCACCCTGGGAACTAGGGGCTCCCAGATGGTCTGCACGTTGAAACGCTGGTCGTCGAACGGCCGCGTGGACGAGAAGATCACGTGACCCTGGATGCCGCCGTTTTCCTTGGGTGCGTAAGGCGTGCGAATCCAATTGATTTGGTTTCGCTCGCTGATGAAGCCCTGGATGCCGTAGGTGACGGAACCTGGCACATCGGGCCGGAACGTCGATTCACCGGTCGGGTAGGTAGAACTCCACAGATGCGCACCCGGACCACTGGTGTCTACGGTGCCGCCGCCATCCACCGTGATGTTCACCTGCTTCTGCTTGAAGCGCGTAGTGTCGGACTCCGACACGTACCAGTTAAACAGCGGGAACAACTCCACCAGAATTCCGTTGCCGTTTACATCGGTGAGCGTCTGGTTGGACATCGCGCCGTTGCGGTAGCGGACCGACATCAGCGCGTTCGGAATGCCGGTCAGTTTTCCGTTACCGTCATCCAGGAGAAGGTTTTGGTCGTGCTGAGTGAACCAACTGAACACTTGACGGTGGCCCATATCCACAGTCCCTTTACCGCTGGCATCCGCGATGCTCACGGTGACAGCCTCGGCCTGAATGATCTGATCCAGCCAGTCGTCGAAGATCTGCACTTCGTAGTCCCCGGCCGCAACGTTCTTGAACGTGTACGTGGCATGCAGAGCACCATCGGTTCCGGTCGCAGTGTCGCACTCGACCACCTGCACCGTCGGGCCGTCGCCGGCCAGCGAGTTGAGAGCGGCACGGCAGCTGGTCGAGGACAGAAGGTCATAGCTGCCGGCGTCTTTGAGGTCGGTTTGAGACGGCCGCGACATGTGCTTGCTGGTCACTTCTCCGGTGACCGTGGCGCCGCTCGCCGTAGCGGGTGCCGCCATCGGTTGCACGAAGCCAATCGTCGTGTGGAAGCCCGGCGGTCCGAATTCCTGGAAGTACACCGGCTCGTTGATTCCGGTGAAGGCGTCCTGCGCCGGCGTTCCCTCGAGAGTCTCGGTCTGCCACCAGATCTCGCCCTTGCCCTCGCGCTCCGCACCTGGGTGCGCGAGGACGTCGTAGCGAGCCGGTGTGACGTTTTTGATTAGCGCGTGACCGGCCAGGGCATAGTCAGCGGGATTGCCGGCGTAGTTGTCCGGCATGTTCGGGCAGGTGTATACGGCACCCACGATGTGCTTTGTCGCAACGTTGCTGGCCGTGTTCTGCGTGTTCTGGTCATCCGGACAGCCGGGCTGGCCGAGGAGCGAGTTGGTCAACGGCATGTTGAACGAGTCGTACGTCTGCTGGCCCGCCGGGTCGCCGGAGCGGCCTGCCGGATCGAACAGGATAAGGTTGAAGCCGCCCAATCCAACTTCGTTCGCGTCGATCTGGCCATTGGCAGGGTTGTTGTCGTTATAGATGAAAATGCTCAGCTCCGCGGGCACCAGCGGTGTTCTCTGTACCTTGATGGTTGCCGCTTTGACGGCCGCCGTAAGCTCCTTGGGACCGATCTCGACACCGCCCATCATGTGACCGCACGGGTCGGCGGGAGCATTGATCGAGAGACAATCGTCGGGAACCTTGAACGCGCGTTGACCTGTGACATTGCCATTGACGTCAGTGATGTTGATCGGCCCGCCGCCGCCGTTGGTCACTGGATTCTGGGCGTCACCCGGGAGAATCGACACGTAGTAATGCTTGGTTGGATCCAGGACGACATCGCCGACGTTGAGGGGAGTCTTGGTGCCGAGACCAGTGCCTCGAGATTGCTGTCCAGCGCCGCAACTCGGCGATACGTTCGTATCCGCGGGATCGTGCCAGCACCCCGTCGCCACCACGATGTTGTGCGCGCGGTGGAAGCTCGTGCCGACCGTGCGCGTGCTGAGCGAGGGAGTCTTGGAGGTATCGTGTTTGAACGTGAGATCTTCTTGGATGGTCCAACGATAGTCGGTGAGCCGCGTCTGCGTCGCCGCATCAAGCACGTTCAGCCCCAGGCCGCTGCCCTGGGCCGGGAAGTTGACCGTCGCGGTATAGGACGCTGCGCTCAGCGTCCCTTGCGAGTTCTTCACATTGAAGGTGAACGCGCAGGGTGCCGTGCCGTTGCGTACGGCGATGAACGAACCGTCCGGATTCAGTTGCGATCCAAGGCCGCAGTTGTTGGTGGCGGTGCTGACGTCGACGGATACCTTGAGGCTGGCCGGATCCGAAGCCGCCGCCAGGACACCCGGACCGCCAACGGCGAACTGCGAGGCGACATTGACGAATGGCAGAACCGGCAGCTGCGGCCCGGAAGGCGCGGGGACGCAACCCGTATTGCCGAGCGCGCAATAGTTATAGTTGGCCGATTTGGGAGCGCCTTTCGGACTTCCCACCGTCAAGGAGACGAGTGCGGCATTTGTCACGGGGCCATTCGCGCCGCCATTGCCAGTGTAAGTAAAGGTATCTGTGACGCCGGTACCGGCGCCGGCGGTGTACGTAAAGGTGCCGTCCGTGTTCGGCGTTAGGGTACCGCCGTTCGTAGGGCCGCTCGCAATCGCCGCCGTCTTCACCGCGATGTCATTGAGCCTCACATCGAACGTCAACGAACCACCGGCGGGTAACGCATAGAAGTCCGGTACTGCGACCGCGGTTGCGGGAGCGGGTGGTGCGCCGTTGGTGCCGCCGGCCACTACGAGATAGGCCTGCATGCCGCCGTCGGGCTGATTGGCCGTCGTCAGACTTCCCTGGCGATCGAACAGAGCAAAGGTCGCTCCCGTATAGGCAGCCGGCGTAGCGGGCGGTCCTGCAATGGCCGCTGTAAACGGGGGACGCACCACCACGTCATAGGTCTTTCCGGCGGTGAGCAGGGCTTCGCTCTGAACTTTCGGCAGTCCCGGCGCCAGATGGCCATCTTCAGCCACCAGCGACATCGGCAGCCCAACAATTGATGGGATGTGGGTTCGCAGGCCCGCGTTGGCCAGGCGAACGAGCACATTGCCGCCATATCCTGCCGCAGGGATGTTGAACGACGACAGTTGCGGCGCCGTCCGATCGAAGGCTTGGCCGTTGACCATGAAGTAAGTTGGCGTGTAATTCACAGCCGCCGGGTAGCAATTTGCACCACAGTGTGCGGTGTCGTTGAACCGATAGTTAGCCGCCATGTTCGTGCCGGCCCGGGAGGCCTTGTCGATCTGCGCGTTCATGACCGGATCGATTTCGCTGAACAGCAGCGCAGAGTCGGCGTCGTAGGGAACCGTTGGCAAGCCCGCGCCGTCCAGGTATGCGGACCCCGGCGTTGTGACTGCCAAGGTCGTCGGGTCTCTTACCGGCGACGTCGTGACGATCAGCAGACCGTACAAACCCATCGGCGCCTGTAGAGACGGCATGGTGCCGGTTTCATAGATGTAGGTGCCGGGTTTCAGAGCTGGAAAAGTCAGCGTCGCACTGCCGCTGACAGCGCCCACTTCGGTGCCCATAGATTGCACGCGCATTGCCTGATTCTGCGGCGGCACGAATACGGGAGTTCCGGCAGCCCCGGCATTACCCGGAAACGTCGAAAAGGCCTGACCGTTGTGCGCAGGACTGGTCATGCGCGTGGGTACGCCCAAGCCGCCGCCCAGCTGTCCCAGCACGATCAGAGACGTGGGGACAGGAAGATTGTTGGTCAGGGTGACCATCAGTGTCTCGCCGACGGTCACCGTGATGGTCGGACCCGGGGCCCACGTGGTATTCGTGGTAACAGCCCCGGATGTCGTCGTGCATGCGCCGTTCGTGACCGTTCCGGTGCTTCCTGCCGCGGCAGTACCGCAATACTGCCACATGGGAACGATCACGCCGTCGGGCATGGTGACCGTGCTTTGCCGCGCAGTCAGGTTGACCGTCGTATCAGCGATCGCCAACGTGGTGCCCAGCAATGCGGAAGCGGTCAAGACCGTCTGCAGCAACAATTTCATAGGATTCGTGCTCATGGTTATTCCTCTGCGCCTTGATCGCTTTACAGCGTCTCGTCAATGAACCACTTGGGCGGATCGACTATCAGCATCATCATCATGCCGCCCGGAAAAATGTCGTTCGTGGTGATCTCGCGCTCGTTATGCGAATGCCACATATAGGCATAGCCGGCGCCAGGATTCTGATTCAACGTGCCCGGAGGCAAGTTGACCGGGTTGAAAAAGTTGAGACCGATGTACGGCGTACCGCCATACCACTGACCGTTCGCAACGATCTGCGGATCGGGTGGCGTCACGGGAATTGGTTTGTTGTGGTCCGCGCACCACTCGCCATAGTTCGGATCGGTCGGAACTGAGTGGAATCCGTTGGCATCCGGCGTGCACGTCGAGCCATCGCCGACGGTGTGGTTGTACACGTCCCAGTTCAGACCCTTGCCCGTCCAGGTGAAGATCGCATCGACGCTCTGTCCCGACACCGTGGGAATGGTGAAGAGCAGCGGCCCGGCAAGCGAGCTCGTAGCCGTCGGCGCCACGTCGGTCACTAGCAAGTTACCGTCCCGGCCCAGCACGCGCGCATGATTGCCGTGAAAATGGAAGGGATGCTGATAGCGGCCCTGTCCGATGACCCGCATCAGAAGCTTCTCGCCCGGATGAATTTGCGGATTGCCGTTGTACGGTTGGTGCGGATACGCGGCCGCGAACGGGGTATCCATGAGATCTGGCATGGACCGGCCGTTGATCAAGAAATAGTTCGCGCGATACGGCTCCATGGTGGCGGTGAGCTGCGGGCAGGTCGCGGTCTTGGCGAGCGTGCACGCATTCACCTGAGTCAGGACCTGATCGTGAACGAACGAGTTCATTTCAGCGAACTGGAACAGGAACTCGCGGTCGTAACACGTCGCATCGTTGTCGTACGCGGTCTTGCCCAGCGCAAATGGTCCTGGTGCGCAGGTGGCGGGCGCAGTGTAGTTGTTATTGGCGGGAGTCGCCGACGGAAGTACCACGACCGCACCATACAGCCCCATCTCGATCTGCAAATCGGACTGGGAACCACTGTAGTACGCGTAGGTTCCCGGCTTTTTTGCCGTGAACGTGTACGTGACGCTGCCGCCGTTCGACGCTTCCCGGGCACGCAATCCTTGGACACCGGTTCCGCCGTCGGTCACGTCGAAGCCCGTAAAGATGATCGACGTGTTGCCTGCAGCGGACGGCAGCGCATTCGTCAAAGTGATCGAGACGGTGGTTCCCTCCGTCAGAATGAGCGTCGGACCCGGAATCTGCATGAGCGGGCATTTGGCGGCAGGGCCCTTGCCGCTAAAGCCTTTTACGTTCGCGGTGGGCGGGCTCGTGGGAGTGGCCAGAGTCGTGCAGCCATAGCCCCACGAGTAGATGGCGGCGCCGTCAGGCTGGCTAGTGTAGTCGGCGCTTGCGGTGAGCCCGATGCTGTAGGGAGGCG
>Ga0137415_10007385_pt1 | contig 10890 bp, 12 predicted proteins | sample CZODoug3_1_1_16f_FD_183082 | JGI IMG/M metagenome (GOLD analysis project Ga0137415, IMG submission 183082) | Vadose zone soil fungal communities from Angelo Coast Range Reserve, California, USA - CZODoug3_1_1_16fungal (Hybrid Assembly) | ecosystem: Environmental > Terrestrial > Soil > Vadose...
TCGTAGGGGGTCGTTTTCACTGTGTGCATGTGCATTAGTGTTTGCCGGTCACCTGCTGGGAAACTGATCATCGCAGGTCCTAAAGGGTAGGTCTGTTCCAAAAGGGACATGGGCTTCCGACGCCAGGAATGCCCGCGTTCGGGGCGACAAGCACCAAGACCGTGCGGGCTCTAAGAACATAAGCCGGCAGCAAATTTTTCACTTTACAGACTTCGGAAAACAGTCAGCTGGATATCTGAAATGACCCGCTGTCGGTTGGTTCCGGCGGATTCGGGATCCCTCACTCAACGATTTTTCATTGGTGTGAAATCGTTCCTCTGGCCACTCACCCACTGCTTCCAAAATGGCTCCAACTACCTGGTCATTGCGGTCGTAATCGACATGATATTTCACCGGCACTTTCTTGTTTCCAAACGACTCAACGTAGTCTGCAAATTCCTTCGTTCTGGTTATCTTGAAATCATGGGAGCAAAAACAACCAGGCTCCGTGTTGCCGAGACAAGGCGACTCCAGTTGAATGAAATTCGGACCGTAGTAAGGGTCAGCGCGCTTCCACGACATTTCAAGGAGAACGGTTCTTCTATGAACGGCGCCGTTACTTTGCGCCAGTAGGAAGTGGGCTACAGGCGCGACGAAGGCCCCTGACAACACCACTCCAAGAATCGGCCAAATCAAGGATTCACGGAGTATTTTCCTGGCACTGGTGCTCATAACCTGACTCCGGAACGGGGCAGCACCCTGCCCTCGTAAAGAATGCTCCACCGTCCTCCGATAAGCTACAAAGGATTGCGGTGGAGGCGGGGGAGGATGGCGGTGGCGAGGGACTTGGATTTGGCGATGCGGGTGGATTCTTTGGGGATGCCGCCCACGCTGATGCGCAGGAAGAGATCACCCTGCAGGACGTACAGCGCACCCGCCAACGAGCTGCCGACCCAGTAGGCTTCTTCACCGAGAGCGGAAATTGGGCGCGGTTTACGGGCGCCGTCTTCCGCTTCGCTGTGGGACTCGCGATCCGATTCGCTATTGGGGACGGCTCGTGATTCGGGGGCTTCGCGCGGGGAAGTGAATGCAGATTTGGCGGGGCCTTTGATGGAAGCGGGCTGCCTTTCCTCTTCTTGCTTGCGGGGCGAGTGGAATTGATTGCGCCAGAAGGCGCGCAGGTTGCGCGCTCCGGAATCCTCAGAGCTGGGCATGGCCACGAGCAAGCTCGCCGATTTCGCGAAATTGCTCGTGACGAAGAGGCACTGCGACATGTTCATGTTGCGCGTCGCTTGGACGCTGGGCTTGAGTTCCTTAAGCGGCTCGCCGAGGATGGCGGCAATCTCGCCGCCAGTGAGGAGCGCGCACGCGTCAAGGGCGTTGGCGTTGTGCGCGTTGCTCAGGGTCCGATCTTGCGCTTGCACCTGGTCCTGGTGGTTGCTGCTGAGTTTTGCGTTTTGCGGCGAACCCGCCGCCAGCCAGGACAGCCAGAAGGCGGAGCAAAGCATTACGCACAACGAAGTAAGAATCTCCGGGCGGAGGCTCATGTTTTCTCCCGGGCGAAGAGACATCGGATGTGGCGATCAGTCGACATTAGTGGCGATTGCAGTTCTGATCGCCGGCGACTCCGGTGGCGGGGTCGCCATAGCAGAGCTGGCCGCCGCCCTCGTAGTCGCCGGTGTTGGTGCCGAATTGCGTTCCGTCGAAAGCTTTGAAGAGGCCGCGGCCGCCGACTTGACGCGCAATAGTGGCGAGCGCGTTCTGAGCAGTAGCGGGGCCGGACGTGGCGTTCTGCGTGGGATCCGTCACGCAGGAGCCGGTGCAGCCGTCGGCATAGCCAACGAGGACGCGGCCGGTTTTGTCCACCGTGATGTCGTTGAAGTCGAGCAGATTGCGGCACGGATTGCTGCCGCCGCCGTTCCAGATGCAACCGCGTTGCACGGGATCGGAGGGCGTGGCGTCGACGGTGGTCCAAATGCGGCCGGTGTCATAGGTGAAGGCGACGTAGAGATGCCAGACGCCGAGGAAGTCGGCGGACTGCGTGTCGCCGGAGGTTTGCGTGCCGAGGAAGGCGAAGGCGGCGCGGTTGTCGTCGCCGGCCATTACCTCGGCGAACTCCGCGTTCTGTATGCCGAAGGGAGTGCCGGCGTCTTTGGATTTCAACCAATGCAGTCCGCGGTCAGAGGATGCAGCGATTTTGGCGTGCCCGTCGGTATTTACGTAGCCGAGATAAATGGTGTTGTTCGCGCCCGCCGCGACGGAAGGATCGCTGCCGGGGCTGATGCTCTTGGAATCGGGAACCGTGCGCACAGACCAACTAAGACCGTTGTCGGTGGAGACGGCAACGCCGATGCGGCTGACGCCATTAGCGTCCATGCAGCTTTTGTTGGGGACGTAGGCAGTGCCATCGGGCGAAACGCGAACGTGGCCGTGCAAGCCGCCGCAAGTGCCGGGGGCGACGGGGAGGTCGACGCCGTTGACGGTAGTGAATGTGTAGATCGGGATGCCGGGGCCGAAAGTTAGGCCGCCGTCGTCGCTGCGGGAGCAGAAGGCGGTGGCGATGTCCTGCGAGCAATAGTAGATGGCGTGAGGATACGTGGTGCGCGTGGCGGGCAACGGAGCGGCGTATGGACCGCCGCCGACCGTTTGGTGGTCGACGCCGGCCGGCTGGCCGGAGCCTTGCGTGGGGAGCCAGGTGTTGGCGTCGTCATCGGTGAAGGAGAGTTCGCTGGTGGCGCCATTGAGTTGCGAGGAAAAGGTGCGATTGGTGCCGCCGAAATGGCCGTCGTCGGTGAATAGGATGGGATCGAGACTGACGCGGGCGAAGGGCGAGCGCTTGTCTTCCCAGAAGGCGGAGGCGGGTTTCAGGGAATCGTTGAAAGTGACGCGGAGCGTGTGGTTGCCGGCCTCAATGAAGACTTTGCCAGTTTTCCAGTCGACGCCGATGGAGGGCTCGCCGGCACCGTTATAGCTAGAGGTGGTAGACCCAGTCGAGGGAGTGATGCAACTTGGAGGCTGCTGGGAGCCGGCGCAGTCGGGAGGAGCGGGATAATTCACGAAGGTGGGAGAGCCCGGAGCTGGAGGAGGTGGCGGAGGAGTTGTGGGGCGCGGGGCGACAGTCATTGTGACGACCACGTGAGCGGCGGTGGGAAGCGGAACCAGCGAGGCGACGGAACGAATGTGCCAGAGACCGGGGAGCGGATCGGTGAGCGTCAGATCTTCTTCTCCCGGGCCGGTGGAGGTGTCGTCGGGAGAACCGGGGCCGTGGTCAGCGCCATTCGGGCTGATGGCGAAGATGTCGAGGTCGGTGGGCACCGTGCTGGTCCAGGTGTACTTGAATGTGACCTGAGCGGTCATGGTTTGATAGAAAGTCGCGGAGGGCAGCACGATGTTCAAGTCATGGTCATCGCACATCCCAGGCGGACAGATATCCTGAATGCCGACGTTGGTGACGGTGCCGCCGCCGACAGGAGCAAAGTCCCACGCAAGCGGACCAGTGGTGCTGCTGATGGTGCTAGAAGGAGGTGTAGTCGTCTGCGCGGAGGCGGTCGGCGCGCTGCGGAACAGGAATAAAGTTGCGGATGCAAGGAGTAGAAAAGCGCCGGAAACGAAGGTCAGGAAACGAGCGAGTCGCATGAAGCCTCCGCGAGAATGCGCTCAAGGAGCGGCAAAGCACCTCGAGTTTTTTGTCACTGGTATGTGCTGGTTTCTTGCGGCACGCGCAGAAATGGCCTGCGCCTGCATGGTCAACTTCTACGGGCCGGGAGGTGGCGGTGCAATCCGGGGATTGCCGGAATTGGGGATTGGGTAAAGACCTGAGCAATCTCAGGAGCGCTTTCAGGAAGGGAGCATAACGGTGAAAGGGGGTCGCGCATCCAAGTGGCCATCTACCCGGGTTGGGCGGAAAATACCACAACGAGGTGCGACCGATGAGTTCTTACTCTTACGGCGGTAAAGAACTGGCTAGTGCGTTTCGCACGGTACGCAAGAACACGATTCAAGTGGCGGAGGACATCCCCGAGTCGCAGTACGGGCACGTGGCGGCGCCGGAGTGTCATTCCGTGGCGCGGATGTTGACGCACATCGCCCTCGCTACGCGCATTTGGGATGAGATTCACAGAAAGCAACGGCTGACGACAATGGCGGGCATCAACTTTTTGGAGAGGCGAGACCGCTTTGACGCCGAGGAAGCCACGCCGCGATCGAAAGCGGAGATCGTGGAGCTGCTGCGCAGCGAGGGAGAACAGTTTGCTGCGTGGCTGGAGACGCTAACGCCGGAGTTCCTCGCGGAGATGGTGACCGAGGCGGACGGTAAATCCGCCAAGTCGCGCTTTGAGCGGCTACTCAGCGCCAAGGAGCACGAGATGCACCATCGCGGGCAGCTCATGCTGATCGAGCGGCAACTGGGAATGGTGCCGCACATCACGCGACAGTTTAATGAGCGGGTTGCGCAGATGCGCGCGGCTAAGGCCTAACTAGCAACGATGACGCTGTATGCGCCGGCCTAGAGGCTGCCGTCACTTGGGCTAGTGGCTATGCGACCGCGGGCTCTAGTTCTTCGAGAAACTCGTCGTAATCGTCGTCGAGCTCCGCCACTGCGGGCGGCAGCTCTTCGAGGTACTCGTCGTCCTGCCGCCACCACTCCGGCATTTGCGGAGCCTCATGAATGGAGAAGTGCGCTACTAGTGTTTTCGTTTCCTGATTGAAGATGATGTATTCGCCGGGAGAATCGGCGAGCAATTCCCGAACGCGAATTCTGGCGGCGCTGAGTTCTTCAGCGGCTTCCAGCCATGCCAAACTGTCGTCACTCCGCACTTTCATAATGTCGAACGGATTTTCCAGGTTTTTCACCGAGCATACCTCCCTGAGTTAAGAGATCCTCAAGCGACGCGCGTGCAAATTAGTTCGGCCCGGCCATCCGCGCCATCCGGTAAACCGTTTAACGCGAAAGAGGAATTGTCGTAGAGAGAAGCGCAAGGATTTGCGACTCAATACTTTACCTGCATGAGTGGGAAATTCCCGCGAATAAAAGCGAGTGTTCACCTGATTGCGGGATTTGCGGAGCTGAGTAAGCTCTCATACTAGGAGGCCCGGACCCATGAGGCAAACTGACTCGCTTGTGGAGAAGGCTATAGAACGAATCCTCGAACTTTCCGCCGATGTGCAAATCAAAAGGCGTGCCACCAGGAACGGGTCACCCGCTTTTCGCGAATTTAGCGCTGTGATCGCCGCCTATGGCGACGCGCTCGAAGTGCTCACCACATTGCAGCAGCAAGGCGAATACTGTTCAAGCCTCGGTCTTCTCGGTTCATTGGAATCTTCGCGAGAGGCGCGCGCAATTCTTTAAGTACGCATCCCGATTTAGATAGAGGGTCCGCTTTACGACTAGTGAGCGGTGACAATTCAACTAGGCTTTTAGCTTCCTTTCTCGCGTTGACTTGCTCCCAGTGGCGGACTAGGATTTTCCGCAGGTCCATATTCCTCACAGAAGAGGCAGAAATGACCCGCCGGAATGTCCGCTGCTGGCCGCTAGCAGGATTTCTGCTGATCGGTCTCTTCCCTCAACATGCGTCTCCTCAGGACACACAAAGGCAGGACCGCATAGACGCTGCGCGTAAGGCTCTTTCCGAAAATAGGCTAACCGACGCGGAGAAGATGTTCCTTGCAGCTATACAAGAAGCTCAAGAGCTTGGTTCGGCGGGTGTGTACCTCGGTGAGGCCCAAGAAGGATTGGCCATTGTTTACAGCATGCAAGGCAAGTTCACGCAGGCCGAGGCGGTTCACAAGAGCGCAGCGGAAATCTTCGAAAAAGCTTACGGGCCAAACAGCCCCGAGGCCTGGGGCGCGTGGAACAACCTCGCACTTCTTTACCGTGCTGAGGGAAAGTATGCCGAGGCCGAGCCACTCTTCCGTAAGAGAGTGGAAGACGCGAGGAAAAGCTTCGGCCCCGAAAGCGCTGTCGTAGCGGCCAGTGTCGAACAGTTGGCGGACCTGTATGTAGACCAAGGCAAGCGTGCGGAGGCGGAGCCCCTGTACCGGCAAGCGGTAACAATGTGGGAGAAAGCCGAAGGACCTGACTACCCGTATGCAACCCGTATGCTGTTTCGCCTGGCTGAAATTTGCCGCCGCCAGGCAAGAACTGCCGAGGCGGAGTCCTTCTATCAGCAGGTCATCTCGATTTATGACAAACATCCCGTAATCCGCGACCGGACCCTGCCCAAGGTGCTAGAGAACTACGCTGCTCTATTGAGGGATGAGGGCCGGAGCGTCGAAGCGTCCGAAGTCGAAAGCCGCGCCAAGGGACTCAGGGCAAGTGAAGCGCAGAACCCGCCCAATTGACATCCTCCGCGCTTCGTGCGTGCAGAAACCTGCTAGAATCTCGGGCCATGAAAAGACGCACACTGCTACAATCGCTTCCTGCTATGGCCCTGCTTCCAAACGCCGCCTGGGCTGCTTCGCAACCGAAGGCGGACCCATCATCAACCGCTGTGTATGAGCTTCGCGTGTACCACGCGTATGAAGGCAAGCTCAACGATTTGTTGAAACGTTTCCGCGAGCACACCACGAAACTTTTTGAAAAGCACGGGATAAAAAACGTCGCCTACTGGACGCCGCTCGATGAACCGGCGAAGAGCAGCACGCTTATTTATATCCTCGCGCACCCTAGCCGGGAAGCCGCGGCCGCTAACTGGAAAGCCTTCCAGGACGATCCGGAATGGAAGAGCGTGCGCGATAAGTCCGAAGAAAATGGAAAACTCGTGGTGAAAGTGGACTCTACCTACATGGCTCTGACGGATTTTTCTCCGCCAGTGCGCTAGGAAGTGAAGGCGTTCCCGGATCTTCATCGATAGACTGATATTCCAATACGCCCAGGATTTCAGGGTTCAGACGGTCGGCGGCTCGATTGATTCGGTCCAGTTCCGAAGCGGGCAGCGCAGACCCCCAGCGGGCACCTAGAAATTTGCGGAGTGTGCGCCAAAGGTCATGTTGGCGTGGCGGTTGGCGGCCTGCTCGCGACGAATCGTGATGCCCGCGGGGTTGGGCTGATAGCCTTCATCGCGCACGGTTTTCTCGGCGGCGGCGCGCAACGTTTGCTCGTCCGCGCTTTTCGGCGCGTCACAATAGCGGCGAATCACTTCTTCGCCACTCTGCATGCGCACCAGCCACTTGGATTTGCCGGGGTCCCAGGAGACTTCCACTCGATCGGCGGTCATAAATTCCTCCAGGGCGAGTCGCGGTACATTGTAGTCCAAACTGCCGATTTTAATGGATGTAGTGTAAAGAAAGAGGGCCGAAGGCTTTATCACAGAGAGCGCAGAGTGAAGAGCAGGACGCCGAGAAGAAGCAACGGAGGAGAGAATGAAGAAGGTGAAGTGGGGAATCCTGGGAGCGGCGTCGATTGCCGTGCGCAAAGTGATTCCAGGGATGCAGAAGGGCGCGTGCAGCGAAATTACCGCGATTGCTTCGCGCGACAAGAAGAAGGCGGAAGAAGCGGCGGGGAAGCTGGGAATTCCGAAGGCCTACGGATCGTACGAAGAGCTGCTTCAGAACGGCGAGGTTGAGGCGATTTACAACCCGCTGCCGAATCATTTGCACGTGCCGTGGTCCATCAAAGCAGCGGAGGCGGGGAAGCATGTGCTGTGCGAGAAGCCACTCAGCCTGAACGTGGCGGAGGCGAAGACATTGCTGGCGGCGCGCGATCGCACGGGTGTGAAGATAGGCGAAGCGTTCATGGTAAAAACGCACCCGCAGTGGCTGCGCGCGCGGGAGGTCATTCGCAGCGGAGGGATCGGGGAATTGCGGTCGGCGACGTGCGTCTTCAGCTATTTCAATCGCGATCCCAAGAATGTGCGACATAAGGCGGAATGGGGGGGCGGCGGGCTGCTCGATATTGGGTGCTACCCGATCACGATGTCGCGATTTATTTTTGAGGAGGAGCCTCTGCGGGTGACCGGCGCGCTCGAGCGAGACCCGGATTTTGGGACCGACCGCTTGTCTTCCGCAATTTTGGAATTTCCGTCGGGGCAGTCTGTGTTTAGCTGCGGGACGCAGACGGCATACTATCAGCGCATGCATTTTCTGGGGACGGCGGGGCGCGTGGAGATCGAGGTTCCGTGGAATGCGCCGAACGACCGGCCGTGCCGGATTTTTGTCGGGGATTTGATGGGCGCGATAAGGGTGGAGGAGTTTCCGATTGTCGACCAGTACACGATTCAGGGGGACGAATTTTCGCGCGCCGTACGCGGTGAGCGCGAGGTGCCGGTGCCGCTGGAGGATGCGATTCGGAACATGGCGGTGATCGACGCAATATTCAGGGCGGCGGAGTCCGGGCGGTGGGAGAGGCCGGAGAAGATTTAACACAGAGCGCTCAGAGAAAAGAACACAGAGGGCACGGAGAAGAGGGAACGACGCGTGCTGCGGAGTATTTTGCAGTTGGGGGATCCGGGATTGCGGGCGGTTGCGGCTCGCGTTGCCGATCCCGCTGCACCCGAGATTCGCTTCTTGGTTGCGGATTTGGCGGACACGCTCGCGCATTGGCGCGCGAGCACCGGCTACGGACGCGGAATTGCGGCGCCGCAAATCGGTGCGGCGCGGCGCGTCATTTTCTTGCAATTGCCGGGCGCGGAGCCGTGGCCGCTGGTGAATCCCGAGATTACGTGGCGGAGCGAAGAGAAGATTGTGGTCTGGGACGCGTGCCTGAGCTTTTTGTCGATTTTCATGCAGGTGGAGAGGCACCGGGAGATTGTGGTGCGTTATCAGGATTTGCGGGCCGAGTGGAAAGAAGTTCGCGCGGGGGAAGAGCGGAACCTCTCGGAATTGTTGCAGCACGAGATTGATCACTTGGATGGAATTTTGGCGGTAGATCGCATCACCGATATTCGGACGCTGTGTACGCGCGACGAATTCGAGAAGAGATATCGGGCGCAGAGTCCGTACGCCGTGGCGGCGAAGAGTTAACACGAAAAAGTACGCTGCTTGCCGAGATGGGACGCAGCAGTGCTGCGCCCCTACGTGGGACGTTGCGACCAGACTACGGGTTTGATGGGGCCTACTACGAAGACCCAGGCGGCTGCGCCTAGCAGAGTTACGCTGCTCGTGATCACGAAGACCCAGAAGAAATTGCCGGTGCGCTGAACGATCAGGCCGATGAGCGCCGGCGCGATCCATCCTGCCAAGTTGCCCGTGAAGTTCTGAAGGCCCGTCCATCGTCCGGACGTCGCGGGTCCCGCGAGGGTTTGCGTCACGGACCAAAGATTGGACGTACCCATGCCGAGACCAATGCATGCAAGCATGAGGATGGCCACGGCGAGGCCGTGATTGGCAACGATGCCGACAAGCACAATGCTCGAAGCGATTGCGGGGCCCGCGCCGGTAAAAGTTTTGCGCACAAGCGTAGGAGTGCCGCCCGCAGCGATCCATTTGTCGGAGAGCCAGCCGGACACGAGGGCGGAGACCGCCAAGACAAGGAAGGCCAGGCCGCTAACGATGGACATGCCTTGGACGGAGAAATGGCGCTCGCGAACGAGATAGAAGGGCAGCCAGGTAATAAAGAAATACCAGATGTAGTTGTAGGCGAAGAGGCCGGCGAAGGTGCCCCACGCGGAGCGCTGCCGGAGGATTTGAAGAATGGTCGCGCAGCCGGCGGGAGATTCGACGGTATCTTGAGCCGCTGATTCGCGCGAAAACTTGGTGCTGGCGCTAAGAGACTCAGGTGTTGGTTTCAACTCGTGGCTTCGTGCGGTTCGAATAAACTTAATCCAAGGCAATAGCCAGAGAGAGCTGGCGATGCCCAGTACCACGAAAAAGAGTCTCCAGCCGATGCGGGCCATGAGCATGCCGCCGAGGAGCGTGCCGAAGGCGGGGCCCAAGGCCTGTCCGGCGGAAATGAGCGAGTTGGCGCGGCCGCGCTGAAACTCGGAAAAATGGCGGGAAATGATTTTGCTGTAGGAGGGATAGGCGACCGACTCGCCTATGCCGAGGATGAGGCGCATAGCGAGCAACAGCTTGAAACCGCGGACCAACCCCGTGCCGAAGGTGGCGGCGGACCACAAAAGAATCCCGAGCGCGAGGACCCAATTGACCGGCAAGCGGTCGACCAGCCAGCCGGAAACGATTTGGAAGATGGCGTAAGTCCAGAAGAAGGAAGAAAAGAGGATTCCGAGTTGGTAGACCGATAGGCCGAGATCGTCTTTCAGCAGCGGAGCGACGATAGCGAGATTTCCGCGGTCAATGTAGTTGATGAAGATGGAGAGGGCGAGGAGGAAGGCGAGGCGCGAAAGCTCGGGGGACAGCCGCGAAGGAGGCTTGGCAGAGGCCAAAACGTGTGAAGGCGCTGTCACGCTTTCGCTCATCGGGAGGTCATTCAACTTCGAGTACGAGAAGAGTGATGTCGTCGTCCTGCGGGCGTCCGGCGTCGGCGCTCGACCAGCGGCGCAGTTCGAGCAGCAGCGCGTCTGCCAGGTGAGCAGCCGATTTCGAGGAGTCCGCAAGGAATTTCTTCAGGCGCGATTTGCCGAACTCTTCGCGGGCGGCGTTCATGGCTTCCAAAATGCCGTCGGTGTAAAGGAGAATGCGGTCGCCTGCGCCGAACGGGATTTCCACGGCAGCATACGCGGCATCTGGAAAAAGGCCGAGCATCAAGCCGTTGGCTTCGATTTCGTGGCTCTCCGAGTCGAGCCCCTGCGCGCTGAGTGAGGCGAGAAGCAGCGGCGGGTGCCCGGCTCCAGCGTAGCGCAGAACGAATTTGTCCAGATCCACAAAAACGTAGGCCGCAGTGACGAAGTGTTCCTCAAATTTCCCGCACAGCGCGCGATTCAAGCCGGCCAGAACGCGCGCGGGATCTTCCGCGTGAGCCGTTTGTCCGGCGAAAGCCACTTTGAGCATGGAGGCGATCAGCGCGGCAGGCACGCC
>Ga0137415_10007386_pt1 | contig 10889 bp, 6 predicted proteins | sample CZODoug3_1_1_16f_FD_183082 | JGI IMG/M metagenome (GOLD analysis project Ga0137415, IMG submission 183082) | Vadose zone soil fungal communities from Angelo Coast Range Reserve, California, USA - CZODoug3_1_1_16fungal (Hybrid Assembly) | ecosystem: Environmental > Terrestrial > Soil > Vadose...
CGGAAGCCGAAAATGACTGTCCGTTGTGGCCCTTCCATGGCCGGGAATATGCTTCAGCACCGACAGGACGCCGCCCTGCTCCAGCCCTTCGGTGACCGCGCGGGCAATGGCGGCCACCTTGCCCGGCTCGGTGCCATAGGCCCGGTTGCCGATCACGGCATCACTGCCCTCGACCGGCACGTCCGCCAGCGGCAGGCAGTCGACGGTGACGCCAAGGTCGATCAGATCGGCCGCAATCAGCCGGGAACTCAGCCGCGCCGCGCTCAGGCCGAGCCTGGGATCGATGTCGTACAGCGCGCCGAACACCGCTCCGGGGGGATAGACCGGCCAATGCGGCGGCCCTAAGCGCTGCACGCGCCCGCCTTCCTGATCGATCAGGACCGGTGCATCCGCGTCGCCACCAACGCTACGCAGTTCCTGAACAAGCTTAGATACTTGGTCCGGTGCCTCAATATTACGCTTGAAGAGGATAAAGCCCCATGGCCGCTCCGCGCGGATGAATTCGCGCTCGGCGTCGCTGAGCTCCAGTCCGGATAGGCCGATGATGAATGCGCGGCAGTTCATGCCGCCGATTACGCCGCATGCACCTCAGGGGTCAAGGAAGGAAACCGCCGTTAATTCCTTTGGACGAGGCACTGCGGCCCGCCGGCCGCCTTGAGGTTACTACAAACCTGCGTCGCCTGATCCACGGAGCCGAACGGACCGGCAAATGCCCGGTAATACACGCCCTTTTCGCCGAGATCGACGCGCTTCACCAGCGACGATTGTGCGCCGAGCACACCTGGATACTTACCTTGCAGCGCCCGGTACGACGCCTGCGCGTCGGCTTCGTTCTTCTGCGACGAGACCTGAACCAGATACCCGCCCCCACCGCTCGCCGCCGGTGCCGGATTGGTCGAGGCCGTCCGGGTGGGCGCCGGATCGGGCGCCTGCGCGCCCGGCGCCAGGGAAAGCGGCGCATTGGCGCTGGCATTCGCCGCGGACGGATTGCCGCGCGGGCCGGTGGGCGCCGCGGCGGTCCGTACAGCCGGCGCCGGTTTTGCAGACGGAGGTGCTGCGCCTGCCGGCACGCCAGCCTCGGCGGCGTCGCCCTTGACCGCCAGCGTCCTGACCTTGCGCGGCTCGTTGTTCGGCATCGTGCCGTTCGGAGCCGTTGGCGGCGGCGGAACCGAGGGCGTAACGCTCGCCACCGGCGGCGGGTTGGCATTCTGGTTCAGCGGCGGAAACACCACGCGCGGACCGCCCGCCTTGCTGTTGACGTCGACCGGCGTTTCCTCACGCGAGACGATCTTCTCGCCGCCATCCCCCGCTGTCATGCGATCCGGCGTCTTGGCGATGCCATCGGCCGGCGCCGGCACCACCTTGGTCGGGCTGTTGTCGGCCTTGATGATCGGCGGCTCCCCGCTGCGGGGCGAGCCGACATAGGTGCGATAAGCCAAGGCACCGCCGGTCCCGACCACCGCGAGCGCCAGCACCGCAGCGACCGTCATCAGCCCGCTGCTGCGCTTGCGCGGCTCGGGCTCTTCCTCGTAGCCGCTTTGATAGGCGTAAGGATCGTCCGGATAGGCCGGATCGCGCTGGAATTCCTGTTCGCCGGATTCGATCTGGCCGTACAGCGCATCGTCATAGCGCGACGAATCGGGCTCCTGGCCGGCCTCCGGGAATGGCGGTTCTTCCTGATATTCCGGCTCGGGTTCGGGCTCGGGCTCGGGCGCCGCGTGCTGGGCCGCATAACGATGCAACGGATGCACCGGGCTCGGCTGGTAATCCTGCTCGGGCTCCTCGTATTCCTCTTGCGGCGGCGCTTCCTGGCGCGCGCGCTGCATCCATGGCGGCGGGCCCGCGGGGGCGGCCGCCTCCTCTTCCTCGGGCGGTTCGTAGGCCTGCGGGCGCGCATTAACCCGCGACTGCAGCGGATGCGGCGCCTTGTTCGCCGTGCCGAATGGATCGGTTTGCCCGATCAGGCGCGCCAGTTCGGCCAACGGATCGCTTTCGGCCTTGGCCGGGTGCGCGCCGCGATCATGATCGCCGCTGTCCTCATGGTCGGCGGGAAAAGGTCGGTCCTGATATCGATCAGCCATCGTGATGATGCATCCCCTTCGGGACAGCGCCAGGTCGCTCGTACTCAAAACCGCTGGTACAAACGAATTGGCCCCTGCCAGATACCCTCACAAATCCCCACTTGTGAGGGCCTTCGCCCCTGCCTACCGCATCTCGGTTGGGGCTTGGACGCCGAGAACGGCTAAGCCCGATGCCAGAACCGAGACGACGCCCTGAACCATTGCCAGTCGCGCCTTCGTAATCTCTGCATCATTATTGATAATGAAGCGTAAATAGGGCAAATCGCGCCCCTTGGTCCAAAGCGCATGAAATTCGCTGGCCAAATCATACAGATAAAAAGCGATTCGGTGCGGCTCATGTGCGATCGCGGCGGCCTCGATCATCCGGGGATAGAGTGCGAGTAGCCTCAGCAGGTCGAGTTCCACCGGGTCGGTCAGCCGTTCCAGGGCGGCATTGCCGAGATAGGCCCCCCGGGCGCCATCATCCTCCGGCAGGCTAGGCACCACCTCCCGGGCGTTCTTGAATATCGAGTGGCCGCGGGCGTGCCCGTACTGGACGTAGAACACGGCGTTGTCCTTGGATTGCTCGATCACCTTGGCGAGGTCGAAATCCAGCACAGCGTCGTTCTTGCGGAACAGCATCATGAACCGCACCGCATCGGAACCGACCTCGTCGACCACCTCGCGCAGCGTGACGAAGTCGCCGGAGCGCTTCGACATCTTCACCGGCTCGCCGTTTCGCAGCAGCCGCACGAGCTGCACCACCTTCACATCCAGTGTCGCCTGGCCTGAGGTGACCGCCTTCACCGCCGCCTGCATGCGCTTGATGTAGCCGCCATGGTCGGCGCCGAACACGTCGATCAGGTTGTTGAACCCGCGGTCGAACTTGTTCCTGTGGTTGGCGATGTCGGCCGCGAAATAGGTGTAGCTGCCATCGGACTTGATCAGCGGACGATCGACATCGTCGCCGAATGCGGTGGCGCGAAACAGCGTCTGCTCGCGGTCTTCGTAATCCTCGACCGGCTTGCCCTTGGGCGGCGGCAGACGGCCTTCGTACACGTCGCCCTTGGAACGGAGATAATCGATGGTCTCGGCGACCTTGTTGTTGCCGGTTTCGATCAGCGACTTTTCGGAGAAGAATACGTCGTGCCTGATATTGAGCGCGGCGAGATCGGTTTTGATGATGTCCATCATGACAGCGATGGCCATGTTGCGCACGATCGGCAGCCAGGCTCGTTCCGGCATCGCGAGCAGCCCGTCGCCATGCTCGGCGGCGAGCGCCTGCCCGACCGGCTTGAGATAGTCGCCGGGATAAAGCCCCTCCGGAATTTCGCCGATGTCCTCGCCGAGCGCCTCGCGATAACGCAAATAGGCGGACCGCGCGAGCACATCGACCTGCGCGCCGGAGTCATTGATGTAATATTCGCGGGTCACGTCGTAGCCCGCGAACTGAAGCAGGCTGCACATCGCGTCGCCGAACACCGCGCCACGGCAATGGCCGACATGCATCGGCCCGGTCGGGTTGGCCGAGACGTACTCGACATTGACCTTCTCGGCCTTGCCGATTCCGCTTCGCCCGTAGGCCGCGCCCTCGCGCAAGACGGTGCGCAGCGCGGCCGCCCAGGCCTGCGGCTTCAAGGTCAGATTGATGAAGCCGGGGCCTGCGACCTCGACGGCGGCAACGAGTTCGTCCGCGCGCAGCCGCTCGGCGATCTTGCCAGCGAGATCGCGCGGCTTTGCTTTGGCCTCTCTCGCCAGCACCATCGCGGCATTGGTCGCCATGTCACCATGACTGGAATCGCGCGGCGGCTCGACCACGACGCGCGAAAAATCGATGCCTTCGGGCCAATTGTCCTCGATCGCGAGCGCGGCGCAGATCGCATGCACACGCGTCAGCACGTCGGCAAAAAGATGCGGAGAAGCTGGTTTGTCGGCCATTTTTCAAAGTACCTGGGCCGCCGCCTAACGCAAATCCGGGGTCAAGTCAAAAAGCCTTTGATGCTCGATCAGGGCGTAACGGTCGGTCATCCCGGCGATGAAATTGCCGATCCGCCTGATACGCTCGGCCTCCGTCTCGCCCTCCCTGCCCTCGACCCATTCGGCCGGTAGATCATCAGGCGATTTCTGATAGCGCGCGAACAGGTCGAACAGGACCTGTTCGGCTTCGCCCATCACCCGCATCACCCGTTCATGGCGGTACATCCGCTGCTTGAGGAACGCCTTGATCGCGGCCTCCTCCTGCGCCACCGCGGGCGGAAACGCGACCAGCGGCGCGTGGTGATGGCGGACGTCGTGGGCCGATTGCGGTTTTGCGGCCGCGAGGCGCGTGGTCGTCTCAGACATGACCGCCCCGATCAAATAGGAGATCAGCTCACGCACCAGCTCCGCGCCGCGCCTGACGTCGTCGAGCCCCGGATAGTGTCGGTCGATTTCGGCAACGATGTCCCGTATCAGCGGTATCGCCTTGCCGAGATCGTCGATTTTGAACAATCCGGCCCGCAGGCCGTCATCGATGTCATGGGCATCATAAGCGATGTCGTCGGCAAAGGCCGCGGCCTGCGCTTCCAGCGAGGCGAAGCTCCACAGCTCCAGATCGTAGGTGCCGACGTAATCGGCGATGCCGACCGGAATACCGCTGTCGCTGTAACGCCCGGCCGGCGCACCGCCGCGCTCGGTCAGCGGGCCGTTGTGCTTGACGATGCCCTCGAGCGACTCCCAGGTCAGATTGAGGCCGTCGAATTCGGGATACCGATGCTCCAGCGAGGTCACGACCCGTAGCGCCTGCGCATTGTGATCGAAGCCGCCATAGGCTTTCAGGCATTTGTCGAGTGCCCGCTCGCCGGCATGGCCGAACGGCGGATGGCCGAGGTCGTGGGCCAGCGCCAGGGTTTCGGTCAGATCCTCGTCCAGGCCGAGCTGGCGGGCCAGGGCACGGGCAATCTGCGCCACTTCCAGCGAATGGGTCAGCCGGGTGCGGTAATGATCGCCCTCATGGAACACGAAAACCTGGGTTTTGTGCTTCAGGCGACGGAATGCGGTGGAATGGATCACCCGGTCGCAATCCCTGCGGAACGGGCTGCGGGTCTTGCTCGGCGGCTCCGCAAACAGCCGTCCCTGGCTGCGGTCGGGGTCGCAGGCATAGGGCGCGCGGGGGGCAGCCATTCCGACTGACACAGTGTTTTAATCCTTATCCAATTGATTCCGCAGGCTTGTGCACTTAACTATGGCGGGTGCGGGATACCAAATGAATTGGGTAGCCGCGCAGGCCGTGATGACCATTCTTCGAATCGGCATCCCGCTCTAGCTTCTTGTTTGAGCATGATCTTTTCGGAAAACCGGCATCTACTTTTCCGGATCATGCGGTAACGGAGACCAGTCATGACTGCTGCCATCACCGTCAGCGAGCGGGCCGCCCGCCGCATCGGGCAAATCCTCAGCAAAGAGGGCGACGGCGCCAAGCTGCGCATCTCCGTCGAGGGCGGCGGCTGCTCCGGCTTCCAGTACAAATTCGATGTCGAACACGCCCAGGCCGAAGACGACCTCGTGATCGAGCGCGACAGTGCCGTGGTGCTGGTCGATCCGGCCTCGGTGCCGTTCCTGGCCGGATCCGAAGTCGATTTCGTCGACGATCTGATCGGCGCCTCATTCCGCGTCGTCAACCCCAATGCCACCGCCTCCTGCGGCTGCGGCACCAGCTTCTCGATCTAGATCAATCGAGGCAAACTTTCACTTAGCCTCGCCAATTGCCGGAAAAGCTAAATCCGGATAGTTTCGCCGCGGTCACGAGCGTGGCAACTGGCGCGACAATATTTCTCGTCGCCAACAACACAAAGTTGGGGGGCGGCATGGGGCGAAAATACCAAAACATTCTCGAAACGGTCGGCAACACACCGGTGGTGCGGATCAATCGTTTGGCGCCGAAGGGTGTGAACCTTTTCGTAAAGATTGAAGCCTTCAACCCCCTCGGTTCGGTGAAGGATCGATTGGCTCTCGGGGTCATCGAAGCGGCCGAGAAATCGGGAGAGCTTAAACCCGGCCAGACCGTCATTGAGGCGACGAGCGGCAATACGGGAATTGGGCTTGCGATGGTCTGCGCGGCCAAGGGATACCCGCTCGTGCTTACGATGGCGGAACCGTTTAGCGTCGAGCGGCGCAAGCTCATGCGATTTTTGGGGGCGAAGGTCATCGTGACTCCCGCCGCCGAGCGCGCGGTCGGAATGATCAACAAGACGATCGAACTGGCCAAGGCGCATGGCTGGTTCATGACGAGACAGTTCGAAAATGAGGCCAACCCCGACATTCATACGCGCACGACCGCGCGTGAGATACTCGACGATTTCGCGGGAGAACGGCTGGACTATTGGGTTACCGGCTACGGCACCGGCGGAACATTAAAGGGGGTCGCGCGGGTGCTTGCCAAGGAGCGCCCCGAAACGAAGATCATCGTTTGCGAGCCGACCGACGCGCAACTGCTGGGCAGCGGTATCGCGCAGTCGCGCAATTCAGACGGCACCCCGGCGGCGGCGCATCCGACATTCAAGCCGCATCCAATGCAGGGCTGGACGCCTGATTTCATTCCGAAAATCACTGACGATGCCGTGGCCATGAAGGTGATCGACCGCATTCTTGCGATCTCCGGTCCCGACGCCATTCGCTACAGCAAGGAGCTTGCGACGCAGGAGGGTATCTTTGTCGGCATTACCTCCGGCGCCACCTTTGCAGGTGCGCTCAAGGTTGCCTCGGAAGCTGAGAAGGGAGCCAATATTCTCTGTATGCTTCCCGATACCGGCGAGCGTTATTTGAGCACGCCTCTTTTCGCCGACGTATCGGCCGACATGAACGAGGAAGAGCTTAAGATCGCCCGTTCGACTCCCGGCGGACAGCTCGCTCCCCCACCGGGGTAACGACCGATCAGGCTACTCCGCCGCGACCACGTGCGGCCGTTCGACATCGCCGGTCGCCTCGGCCGGCGGTTCGAGCTGGCGCTTCAGGCGGCGGTCGATGCGGTCGAGATAGATGTAGATCACCGGCGTGATGAACAGCGTCAGCAATTGCGAGACGCAGAGGCCGCCGACCACGGCGACGCCGAGCGGCTGGCGCAGTTCGGCGCCGGCGCCGGCGCCGAGCGCGATCGGCAGCGTGCCGAAGATCGCCGCAAACGTCGTCATCATGATCGGTCGGAATCGAAGCAGCGCGGCCTCGCGGATCGCGTGCTCGGCGCTTAAGCCCACGCGGCGGCGCTCCAGCGCGAAGTCCACCATCATAATGGCGTTCTTCTTGACGATGCCGACCAGCATCACGATGCCGATCATCGCGATCACCGACAGCTCCATGCCGAACATCATCAGCGTCAGGATCGCGCCGATGCCGGCCGACGGCAGGCCGGAGATGATGGTGATCGGGTGGATGAAGCTCTCGTAGAGAATGCCGAGGATCACGAACGCCGCAAATACCGCGGCAAGGATCAGCACCCCCTGCCCGCGCAGGGAATCCTGGAACACCTGCGCGGTGCCGGAAAAGCCGGTGGCGATCGTCGCCGGCAGGTTTGATTTCTGCTCGATCTCGGTGATCTGGTCGACCGCATAGCCCAACGAAAAGCCCGACGCGAGGTTGAGGGAGATCGTCACCGCCGGCTGCTGGCCCTGGTGGTTGATCTGCAATGGGCCGACCGACGGCACCAGTTTCGCCACCGCGTCCAGCGGAATGGTCTGGTTGTTTGCAGTCTTCATATAGAGCTTGGACAGATCAGAGGGATCGACGCGGAACTGGGGCTGCGCTTCCAGGATGATCTGGTAGTCGTTGGACGGCATGTAGATGGTGCCGACCTGGCGTGCGCCATAGGCGTTGTAGAGCTGGTTGCGAACCTGATCGACGGTGATGCCGTAGACCGCAGCCTTTTCGCGGTCGATATCGACGGTCATCTGTGGATTCTTGATGTAGAGGTCGGTCGTGACGTCGAGCAGGCCCGCTACCTTCGCGATCCGGTCGCGCATTTCCGGCGCCAGACGATAGAGCGATTCAGTATCGCCGCTTTGCAGAACGTATTGGTACTGGCCCTTCGAGATGCGGCCGCCGATGTTCAGGTTCTGAATGCTCTGGAATATGGCCTGCAGGCCAGGAACCTCGGTCGCCTTCTGCCGCAAGCGCGCCATCACGACAGCAGCGCTATCGCGCTGCTTTTGCGGCTTCAGCGCAATGAACAGGCGGCCGTCTTTACCGGTTGGATTCGGACCACCTGCGCCGACCGTGCTGTTGATATAGTCCACCGCGGGATCTAGTTCCAGAATTTGGACCAGCGCCCGCTGCCGCTCCTTCATGGCCTCGAACGAGGTATCGGTTGCGGCTTCGGTCATGCCGGTCAGGAATCCGGTATCCTCCTGCGGGAAGAAGCCCTTCGGCACGGCCGTGTATAGAAAAATAGTTCCCCCCAGCGTGGCCAGCGTGACGACCAGCATGATCGCCTTGCGCGCCAGTACCCGGTCGAGCGCCCATTCGTAACCGCGCAGCCACGAACTGAACATCGCCTCGAACCAGCGCAGAACGAAATTTTCCTTCTTGCCGGGATCGTGAGCCTTCAGCACCCGCGCGCACAACATCGGCGTCAGCGTCAATGACACAAAGCCGGACACCACGATCGCAGCGGCAATGGTCACCGCGAATTCGCGAAACACCCGGCCGACGATGCCGCCCATCAGCAGCACCGGAATGAACACGGCGATCAGCGAAAAGGTGATCGAGATGATGGTGAAGCCGATCTCGCGCGCGCCCTTCAGCGCGGCCTCAAAGGGCCGCATGCCATGTTCGATATGGCGGACGATGTTCTCGAGCATGACGATGGCGTCGTCGACCACGAAGCCGACCGACAAGGTCAACGCCAGCAGCGTCATGTTGTTGATGGAGTAATCCAGCATGTACATGACCGCGCAGGTGCCAAACAGCGAGATCGGAACCGCCAGCGTCGGGATCAAGGTCGCCGACGCCGAACGCAGGAACAGGAAGATCACCATGATCACCAATCCGACGGCGATCAGGAGCGTTTCCTCGACGTCGCTGACGGCCTGGCGAATTGAAATGGAACGGTCCATCATCACGTTGATCGAAACCGATGGCGGGATCTGCGCGCGCAACGCCGGCAACTTGGCCAGCACGCCATCCACCACCGCGACCGTATTGGCATCCGGCTGCTTCTGGATCGCGAGCACGATGGCGCGCTCGTCGTTGAGCCAGGTCGCGATCTTGTCGTTTTCGACGCTGTCGTAGATCCGCGCGACTTCATCCAGCTTGACCGGCGAGCCGTTGCGCCAGGCCACCACCACCTGCCGGTAGTCGATCGCCTTGTCCATCTGGCCGGAGGCCTGCAACGCGACGTCCTGCTTCGGTCCGTTCAGAGTGCCGACCGGCGTCGAAGAATTGGCCCGCGACACCGCGGCGCGGATGTCCTCCAGCGATAGCCCCCGCGCCGCCGCGGCTTCCGGGTCGGCCTGGACACGGATCGCGAATTTCTGGGCACCGTAAATCGTGACCTGCGCTACGCCGGGAATCTGCGACAACGCCTGTCCGATGGTGATGTCGCCATATTCGTTGACCGCCGACAGCGGCAGCGTCGCCGAGCCCAGCGACACGAACAGCACCGGAAATTCCGCCGGATTTACCTTCCGGAAGCTTGGCGGAATTGTCATCTCGATCGGCAACCGGCGCTGCGCAATGGTCAGTGCGGTCTGTACGTCGAGGGCTGCGGCGTCGATATTGCGGTTGAGGTCGAACTGGATGGTGATCAGGGAGGTGCCCTGGGACGAACTCGACGACATCGAGGAGATGCCGGATATGGTCGACAATTGACGCTCGATGATACCGGCAACCGACGCCGCCATGGTGTCCGCGCTCGCCCCCGGCAACGTCGCGGCGACCGCGATGGTCGGAAAGTCGACCTTCGGCAGCGCCGATACCGGCAGCAGACGAAAACCGAACAGGCCGAACGCGATGATCGACGCCGTGATCAGCGTCGTCATCACGGGCCGGCGGATGCAGAGCTCGGAGAGCGTCATCGCCTCACGCCCCGGCCTTGCGGGCCCGCGGTTCGACCCGCGATCCGTCCGACAGCAGCAATTGCCCGTCGACCACCACATCCTCAGCGCCGGACAGCCCTTCCGATATCACCGAGGTGCCCTGGAAGGTGCGATCGACCTTGACCGGCTGAACCTTGGCGACACCGTCTTTGACGACGAACACGTAGTTGCCGTTCTGGCTGCGCTGGACCGCGACGGTTGGCACCACGACGCTGTCCTCGCTGCGGATGATCAGCTTGGTGGCGACCAGGATGCCCGGCCACAGCGTTTCGTTGGCATTGTTCATGATGCCGCGCACGGTGACCATGCCGGTGGTGGAATCCACCGAATTTTCGACCATTGCGACCTTGCCATCTTCAGATCGCTGGTGGCCCGGGATCGTCGCAATCACCTTTGAGACGCCGGCCGCCATGGCTTCACGGAGGTCGACCAGGACGCGCTGCGGAATCGCGAAGGTCACATAGACCGGCGCCATCTGGTTGATGACCGCGAGCGGCGCGGTATCGGCCGGGCGCACGAAATTGCCGACCTTCACATTGGCGGCGCCGATCCGTCCTGAAAACGGCGCGCGGATAATGGTGTAGCTTTTCTGGACCTTCAGATTGTCCAGCGCAGATTGATCCGCCTTGATGGTGCCGATCAGGATATCGGCCTGGGTTTTGGCATTGTCGACGTTGACCTGGGTGGTGGCGCCCTTGCCGATCAGATCGCTGTAACGCCTGAGGTCGCGTTGCGCGCCTTCGAGCTGCGCCTGGTCCTTGGC
>Ga0137415_10007388_pt1 | contig 10887 bp, 13 predicted proteins | sample CZODoug3_1_1_16f_FD_183082 | JGI IMG/M metagenome (GOLD analysis project Ga0137415, IMG submission 183082) | Vadose zone soil fungal communities from Angelo Coast Range Reserve, California, USA - CZODoug3_1_1_16fungal (Hybrid Assembly) | ecosystem: Environmental > Terrestrial > Soil > Vadose...
GAATGTCGGAGCCGCGTGATAGGGTGTTTCAAATCAACGAGTCGCCGCTCGATTTCAACAGCGAACGGGGCAATTCCTCCCCGAGGGCGAGTTCTCGATTCGTTATCTGCCGCTCGCCGAGGCGCGCAAGCTCGCGGCTCAATTCGCGCACGGCTCTGTGCTCTTGATCGTGCGCGCCGCCGATCCCGAGCGCGTAGTTCGCGTCAGCCACATGGCGCTGGTCGTGCGCACGGAGCGCGGCCTCGTCGTCCGGCACGCCTCGTTCGGCAAGGAGCGCGAGGTGATCGAGGAGCGCGTCGGGGATTTCCTCGACCGGCAGGCGACCTACCGGAAATGGCCGGTGATGGGCATCGCGCTCGCTCTTCCCCTCGACGCGCGCCCGCGCGCCGAGCAGCTCCGCCAGCGGTAGCCACGAGCGGCGGAACTTCGTTCGCGGTACGCGACGTCTACTCAGCGAAAGCCCACGATGACTCGAGGGCCTCGAAGGAGAACACATGAATCCCAAGTTGAAGATCGCGGCCCTCGTATGCTCGGCGGCGTCCGCGTGCGCGGGCCTCGGCCGGGAAGCCCGGCATCAAGCGACGGAGCGGCTCGAAGAGCGGGGAGTTGAAACGCGCGCGCTGGCTGTCGAGTCGGGCGGCACGCTCACCTTCGTCAACGCTGATGCGCGCCCGCACCAGATCTATTCGCCCGACTGCGCAGAGCTCTCGTCGACGCCGCTGCCGCCGGGGCAGTCGTACGCGGCCCGGCTTGGCGCCGGGCCCAACGTCTGCCATTTCCAGGACCTGTTCGCGCCGCTCGCCTCGGACTACTTCGGCGTGGTCGAAGTGTCCGAGGACCCGCGCGACGCGTTCCCGGCGGGCTAGGCAGGGGAACCTCCCGGGCTGTTCGCGACATCTACCGTTCGAGCGCCACGATGACCGAGACCGAGCTGCTCAACCTCGCGCTGGCGCACCTGGATCGCATGAATCGCTTCGCGCTGCAGCTTTGCCGGGACCGAGACGCGGCGGAGGACCTGGTGCAGGAGGCGTTCGTCCGGGCGCTGGCGGTGCGAGATCAACTGCGCGATGCGAGCCGGGCGCTCCCCTGGCTGCTCAGCATCGTCCGGCAATCTCGAGGAAGAGCTCCTGCGCGGTGTGCTCTCCGATGAGGTGGCGCGCGCGGTGGCCGCGCTGCCGGAGGAGTGGCGGACCTGCGTGCTGCTCTGCGACGTCGAAGGCCTCTCCTACCAGGACATCGCCGAGGTGGTCGGCTGTCCTCCGGGGACGGTGCGCTCGCGGATCGCACGCGCCCGGGCGCGGCTGATGGAGTCGCTCGCCCGGTACGCGGCGGAGCGCGGCATCGGGCGTGGAGGGCGGCAATGACGTGCGTGGCCTTCGAGATGCTCAGCGCGGGCGTCGACGGAGTGCTCTCCGAGCATGAATCGCACGGCGTGCAGGCCCATCTCGCCACTTGCGAGCGCTGCCGGGCGCTGCGAGCGGAGCTGGTGCTGCTCAAGGCGTCGGTCCGCGACGGGGCCCCGGCGCATCCTCCTTCGGAAGCGCTCAAGGCGCGCCTCGTCGCCAGCGTCGTGCGCAGGCGGAGGCTGCAGTCCTCGGCGATCTGGGTCGCGGCTGCCGCCGCGGTGGCCGGCGTCATAGCCCTCGGCGTCGGCCGGCCCTGGCGTGCGAACGACCTTCTCGCGCAACTCGTCGGCGATCACGTCCTCATCACGCTGAACGAGGCCAAGCCCCTCGAAGTCCGCGATCGCGATGCGAGCGCGATCGAGCGCTGGTTCGGAGGCAAGGTCGACTTCGCGCTCCGCTTGCCGCGGCTCGATGGCGCGAACGTTGTCGGCGGGCGCGTGTGCAACTTCGCCGGCCGGCGTGTGGCGCTGACGTTCTACGACCTGCAGGGCAAGCGCATGTCGCTCTTCGTCACCGACCGCGAGGACCAGGTCGGGGAGGGCTGCAGCGAGGGCGTGCGCGGCTTCACGGTCTGCCGCGAGCCGGCACACGGCCTCGCTTACGCGCTGGTGACCGATCTACCCGCCGCCGAGGCGCAACAGCTCTTGCGGACGGGGCTCGAGCAGCTTCACTAACCCCAGTGATCACCTGGGTCGAACATGGAATTAGGCCGCGTAGCCGGCATGGGCGAACCATTGGCGACAATGGCGAGGAGTAATGCGAAAGCGCGCGCGGCGAGCGACGCGGCGCAGAGCGACCGCATCTCGCGGAGCGTGCCGGCGGACCTGCTGCTTCTGCAGGCCCCAGCCAGGCTCGATCGGATTGAAGTCATGCGAGTACGGCGGGAGGTAGATGACGCGGACGCCGCGGGCCGCGCAGAGAGTGACGACCCGCTCGTCGTGATGCGCCGAGAGATTGTCGAGCAGCAAGACGTCGCCCCGCTGGAGCTTGGGGAGCAACTTCTTGGCGAGCCAATCGACGAAGCGCTCCTTGTTCGTGCTGGCAAACATCGTGGTGAGGAGGACCCAGCCGGTCAGCCGCATCGCGCCAAGCAGCGTGAGGTTCTTGCCCCAGTTCATGGGCGTGCGCTCGATGTATTCGCACCCCTTCTTCACCCAGGCGTGGCTCCGAGTCATCGAGACGTTGAGCCCCGACTCATCGAGGAAAACAAGCCGGCTCGACGACACGCGGCGGATCAGGCGCCAGAAGGCTTTTCGCTTGGCGACGACGTCGGGACGGAGTTGCTCAAGCGCACGAAGGCGTTTTTTTTCACGACATATCCAGCCCGATACAGCGCGCGCTTGATGCTCGACACGTGGCGCCGCTGCTTGCCGCGCCTCTTGCGGTTGTACTCGGCGGCGATTTCTCCGGCGTTCCCGTCGGGGCGGCGGGCAAGAATCGCCTCCAATTCCTCGCGCGAGACACTGGAGGGAGTGCCGCCACCCTTCTTGCGAGGCTTCACGTGGCCCTCGCGCCGGAACTGCCACACCCAGCGCTTCGCGGTCGCCTCGCCAATACAGAAGCGCCGAGCGAGGAGGATGTATCCGCCCTCTCCACGCTCGTGCGCTTCGACCAGCCTTTGCCTCAATTCGATAGGATGGGCTTCTGCCATGCCGAGGTTAGATCAAACCCTGATCCGAGACGCAACCATGCTCAGCTCAGCTGAGCAGTGGGGTTAGTCGTGGAGTCGCCAGATCGAGTTTTGGCCAACGACAGCTCCTGTCAACGTTCGTTTTCCGGCAGGAATACATCGGAGGGTCACCCGAATGGGTGTCCCTCTCGGCACGGATCATGCTGATTCCTCCGGGCCTCGCGATTCCAGGACCGGTCGGAGAGCAGGTTTTCGAGTCCGGGCGGTTTCGAGCAGCAAGGGGAATCGTCCGGAGTGGCGGCGTTCCCGCGCTACTCGACGGGTTCGAGCGCGGCCGGCTCCTTCCCGAGGGACTTCCTGAAGGGTGGAAGGAGCCGATTGCGCTCGCCGTGGGTCCTCAATTGGAACACCGCTCGATAGACGAGCCTCGTTTCGTCGACCGTGGGTATCGCCCGGCTCACCTCCCGTGGCAGGTATCCGGGTACGAGGTTAGCGACCTCGTACACGTGACGAGCACAACAGACTCCGGGTTCTGGAGCGCGTTCGATCGGATGCAAAGAGAATTGACAGCTTGGGACCCGCCGTACCTGGGAGTCTCAGGTCTCGCGCGAGAGCTGCTTTTGCCGACCGTGCCGGCTCGGGACGTGGTCCGCGTCACCGAGGTGGTGTCGCCCTTCTGGATTCAGTTGGTGAACGTGGCGCCTGCGCCGGACCGACGGACCATACACATCACCGTGCGTTCGGAGTGGAATCCGGTACCGCCTGAGGCCACTCTCTCGGTGATCCCTCACCGAACCGGCTCAAGTGGCCGCCGCATGTCGTTGACGGAGTCTGGCTGGGCCGCCACGATTCAGGAACCGGCGCTGATTCTCCGACGCGAGCTTCCGGCCGGGGACGGGCCAACTTCCGTGTGCTTGAATTTCGGAAATGAGTCGATCGCAACTCACGTCACCGGTCTTGCCTCGTCGAGGGTCGTGTCGCATTTGATTGCTGATCCAGAAGCCGCTTGGTTGAGGTCCTGTTTGACCGGCAAGGACAGTCAAACCGCAGACGTATTTGAGGCGGCGGTCACGTGGCTGTTGCATTTGCTCGGATTCGCATCTGTGCGATACGGTTATAAGCGTCTGCAGCGCTCCGTGGACGTGCAAGCCTTCCTCGATGACGCGCGAGTCGTCTTTGCCGAATGCTCCGTCGAGCTTCCAGATTCCACGAAGCTTCAGGACGTGAAGCACCGCGGCAAGTCTCTGGAGGCTACGGCCGCGCTATCGGGACGGTTGGTGCACGTGGTACCAACGATCTTTACGAGCGCGTCCTCGGCGAATTCAGAACGTGCATCGGATCCGGGCGTCGTCGTGTTCGCACGAGAAGAGATCGGTGAGCTCCTCGAGCGCGCTCTTCGCGGCGATTCCCCCCATGAAGTGTTCGAGGAAATCGAGCAGCGGCGCGGGAGGCAGATCACAATCGCCGCAATGACCTCGTAGTCTCGTGCGTCACCGGCACAGCGGCCGACCTAAACCGGCAGTATGGGGCAGCGCCTCCGGTCGAACCGGCTGCGTGAAGATGTCCCGTCGCTACAAAAATAGGGTGTTTTGAGACAAGGTCCGATCGGCGAGCCGATCCTGGCGCGGGGACCGTGCCCGGCCTCTTCTACGCGACCGGCCACACCCGGAACGGCATCCTGCTCGCGCCGATCACCGCCGCGCTCTTCCGATTGGCGCTGCTGCTCGCCGCGGGGCAGCCGGCACTTCGCCGCCGCCAGTCAGCTGCTGGAGAAGCTCGTTCTCCGCGGCGAGCGATGCGCGCGAGCGGAAGAGGGCCATCTCATCGCGTCCGGCGGGACTCAGATTGCGCCAGGTCGCGCAATCCTCCCTGTCTTCCCTGCTCCGCGGCGCCCCCCTTGGCGTCGTGCAGCCGCGGAACTAGACTGCGACCACGTCCGCGGGGGATGCCATGCGCATCGAGTTCGAGATCGTCGGACCGCAGGAAACGACCAAACCCTACTACGAGGCCGAGGCGCCCCTGTCTGTGTTGGCGGTCAGGTCGGAGTGGAATAGCGCCCTCGTCGATGGGCAGTTCACCATCAAGATCGACGATGCCAACCGACGGATTGCAGTCGTGCCCGGAAACGGGACCGTGTACCTCGCCGGTCATGAGCCGCTGACGCCGGGTCAGCCTCTCTATCTCTCTCCGCATCAGGTATTCCACACGGTGCGGTCGAATCAACCCGAGGTCGCGGTCAAGGTGGTAGCCATTGCATGGGGGCCGAGGAGAGTCGAGACGGTAGCCAGTCAGGAACCATCTGAGCCGAAGCAAGTACGCGACGTTCGGATCGAAGAGCCTGTGACACCCAGCGAGCCTCGCCGTCCCGCCGAGGTTGCGCCGCAACGGCCGGTTCCTGGTCGAAGAAACTGGAAACTGCTGACCGCGGTGGCGGTCACTGTTGTTGCCGCTCTAGGAGCCATCGCGCTGAAGAAACTCCTGGAGGGGAATCAGCCGCCGCCGTCAACGACGAACCAAACTGCCCCGCCGCAGCCGTCGGCGTCGCCGCCGGTTGTGCCCAGCGCCCTCCCTGCGGATCCGGCGCAACCGCAACCTGCGCCAACCGCGACCGGCGCTGCCCCCGAGAACGTCATCATCGCACACCCGGTGGCAACGCCGCCAACCCGGCGAGTGACCACTGCCCAGCCCCCTGAAAGACGAACGACCATCGCAAGACCTCCGACAAGGGATGGCAAATAGATCAGAACCCAGGGGCTCGTGGCCTGGGGCGAGGGCTACGCGGCGGCGGTGGCCGACGCCAAGGCCAGGTCCGGTGCCACCCAGGGTATTGGGGGTATCCGGAAGAATCCGCCTGTCATTCGTATGGCCGGCGCGATGCAATCTGCTACTTCTCGGGGAAGTATACTCTCCGAAGAAACGCGGCGTACCGGTCCGCCATCGCTCTACTCGTACTCATGACCGAGCTGAGCAACCCTGCAACCCGCAGGGGCAGCCGTTCCGTACTGCGTCGCGTAGTGCGTGATGTAGAGCCGCAGCGACTTGTCGTGAGAAAAAGGTGAGAACATGAGCCGGCGCATGATCGGAGCCAGGCAGTTCTTTACATCGTCGCCAGCGCCGGTGAAGAACTCGATGTCGGAGACGTTCCCCGATTCGGAGAGGATCAGGGCGGAGAAGGGATCCCGATTCTTCGGATTGCGCGATGGCAGGCCGAATTTCGCGTAGCAAGCCTCGAACTCCGGAAGGTGGTTCACCAGATGGTCAGTGCATTCCCGCATGATTCGATCGTAGCTAGCGCGCTTCTCGGTCGCGATCCGTCGCTTCTCCGCGATGGCACTCTTTTCTTCGGGCGTCGCCTCTTCGTTCAACTGCCGCCAGAAAACGTCGATGAGATGCATGCTCATCGCTTCCGGATCCGAGATCCCCTTGTCCCTGAAGAATTGGACCAGCTTCGGGTCCCGGTCCCCCCACAACCATTTGTTGCGGATCCACTGGCCGAGGCCCAGGTGCAGCGCGATCAGATCGGTCTCTCGCTTTGCCCGGATCTGCGCGATCTGGTCTGCCGTCAGTGCACTGCGCAATTCGGCGATGTACGGGCCGAGAAACGTCGATTCCTCGGATGACGATATGCCGCGGGACGGAGTCGTCGCTGCCGAGCAAGCGCAAAGCGCCAGTGCTGTGAACACGGCGGTTCTCATGACCGCCCTTCCGGCTCCTGCGGATTGAGTCGCTCTAGAGTCGTTCGAAGGAGCGACCGCCAGCGTTCCATGCCACGCGATGCTAGCATGTCTCAGTGGCGCGGGCAGCGCAGCATACTTCCCTTCTGGTCTTCCGGTCGCGCTCCCACGGCCTGGGCCAGGTTCTCTACCCGCAGTGGCCCCACCAACTTTTGGCCGCGCCCCGCCCGCGGCAGTGCCGCTCAGCGCTCCTCCCTGCCGAGTGACTCGCGAGAGACGCTGAACGGTGTCTTCAAGGTGGCTGCGCTCCGTCCCGGTTTTCCTCTCGATCTGAAAATGCTCGCCGAGACTAGACGCTACACGCGATGTGAGCTACTAGAAACTGGAAAGACCGGCGCGGGTTGGGTGAGACCGATGGCGATCTGCGGCCGCTGCGGCGCGATGTACGCGGGCAAGGGATCGGTGTGCCCCCATTGCATGGGTCGCCCCCTCTCACCACCAGAGATCAAAGCAATCAACGCCGGAGAGGAAGGAGTGCAAGGCTCCACGCTCGACCTCGGTCTGGCGATGAACCGGAGTGATACGGAGTCGGGAGCGAAACCCAGCCGGAGCGGTGCAATAACGACCGTCAAGAACGTGGCGGCGCGCACCACAGGCGAATCAGTCGGAAGACACACGCCACTCTTGGGGACGGAGTCCGATGCAGCACGTGAGAGAACATCCACCGAGCTTACGGACCCTCTGATCGGCAAAACGCCACTCGGCCAGTACCGGATCCTTCAGAAGATCGGAGAGGGAACATTTGGTGCCGTTTACATCGCTGACCAAGTCCAGGTTGGCCGCAAGGCCGTCATCAAAGTCCTCCGGCAAGGGCTAGCGGGCTCAGAACTCTTCGTCAAACGTTTCCGGCGCGAGGCGACCGTACTGGCCGCCCTCGATCACCATCATCTCGTTCGCCTATATAACTTCGGAGAATTAGAGAATGGCCAAGTATTCCTAGCAATGGAATACGGTGGCGATCGTACGCTTGCCGACGAGATTCAGCTGAACGGCAGGCTCTCTGTCGAACGTGCTCTCCGTATCACTGAACAGGTATGCTCCGCGTTGAATGAGGCGCACAACAGAAGCGTGGTCCACCGTGACCTCAAGCCTCCTAACATCATGCTGGGCCGTAAGGCGGGCCAGGACTGGGTCAAGGTTGTCGACGTGGGTATCGCGAAGATCCTTGATACCACAGATGTGGACGATAAGCAGTCCAAGTTGACCGATAGCGGGGTAATCATTGGGACGCCCGCGTATTTCTCTCCGGAGCAGGCGAGAGGTTTTCAAGTCGATGGCCGCTCCGATATTTATGCCATGGGATGCATTCTATACGAGATGCTCAGCGGAAGACTACCAATCGAGGCACTATCGCCGAACGATTACATCCGTGCGCATACGGTGGAACCTCCGATTCCGCTCAAGTCGCGCGGTGTACACGTTCCTTCGATCGTAGAAGACATCGTCAATAAGGCACTAGCAAAGGACCCCGGCAAGCGATTCCAAACTGCTTCGGAAATGGCGGCGTGCGCCGCAGAAGCGCGCCGCAGGCTTACATCGAACGGGGAGAAGGGCAGGCGTTTCCCTGTTGCTCCGCTTGTTTCTGTGGCGGCTTCGGCTGCGGTGGTCATCGCGTACTGGTGGTGGCGGGATAGACCGAAGGCAAACACAGTTGCGCCTTACATGCCCACCGGGAACGCGCCTGGTCCGCTGTCGCCACCCCAGATTCCTGCTCCGGACGTAGCACCTTCGCCATCACCTATTGGGCCTCCGAAACCGCCTGAAGGCACTCTGAAGCCCCAGCCGCTGCCTGTGCCTCCGGTACACCCGATTAAGCGTAGCCGACGAAATCCCGGCGACATTACTCGTGGAACGCCGCCCCCGGCACCGAGGCCATCGGGACAGGATCCTGCTACCAACGCTCCTCTTGTACTCGGACGCTTGGTGCTTGTCTCTCCGAACCTAAGATTCTTCGCACTCGACCCGTCAGCGCTTAAGGTGGTTGGCAGGGGTGCTGCCCGCTTTCGCAGCAAGGAGGCGAATTGGGAGATCGATGCTGACTACACACCAATCCGCAATGGCATCGAAGTCCGGCTTCATTTTAGTCCGTCCGCGATCGCCTATCGTGGTGACGTTCCGGTCGGTCCCTCGCTGCAACTTCTCGAGGATGAGCCCGTGCAACTTGAGTTGCGTAGTTCAGACGGGTCCAGTGCTCTCATCGTTCTGAAGTTCGTCAAGGCGACCGAATGAGGTGGTACCGTGCGGATGCATCGCCTCGCCCCGGTATTGCTACTGTCTGTCTCCTCTGCGCTTGCGGCGGAGCTACAACTCCAGCACGAACCGCCGACGATCACTGAGGGCGTCGATGTAGAGTTTCGCGCGCAACCTCTTGATAGGCAAGACGTTCACGCCATCCATGCCAACTTGTTCTGGCGACACAAAGGCGAAATCAAGTACCATTTCATGCAGATGCAGGTGAGCGGGGGTACTCTTGTAGCAAAGATCCCAGGCGGCGAGGTGACCTCAGACATCGAGTATTATCTGCACGCCTTCTATGGTGTTGCTCTCGATCATGAAACGAGTTTTTATGATGAAAAACATCCCTACTTGCTCACGTGGAAGGTGGTGATCCACTACTTCCGGCCCGACGGCAGCTACGACGGCTGGGGCCTCCATGTCTGGGAGAGCTTCCAGAAGAGGGACGAGGCCGGAGACGAGTTCGCGGCCAAGGAGATCAACGACCGGGTGCTCAAGGGGGTCACCTGGTTCAAGCCTATGGCGCAGTCGGGCAAGGACGATTTCGGCGTCTACTGGTTGCTGGACGCGAAGGAGTTCGGTAACGGCCGCGTCAATTACATCATCCACATGGGCGACAGGAAAGAGCAGTGCAACAAGGTCATCTTCTGGCTGATCACGGACAGCAAGGAACTCTGGGTCAATTCGGGCGACTGCAAAAGCTACCAGACCAAGTATCAGGCCCTCAGGGCGCGAAAGTGAACGGCGTCTGAATCCGCGGCACCGCGGTAAATCAAAGGACGCCGGTGAGGTAAGCCCATGCTGAACAAGGTCGCGCCTTTTCTCTCGATCCTCGTCGCTTGCGCAGGGAATACCTACAAGAAGATTCTCCCGGCAGTCCCTCCACTTCAACGGGTGGACGCCCGGCACGAGCGGTCCGCCAGCGCGAGGGAGGCCCAGTTGACGGCCGTGATCTTCGATCTGCCGATCGGCTACGCAATGGGCGAGGCCGCCTCTGGATATTACGGCAGCTGCAACAAGAGGCGGCCCATGGTCAATGCGGCGGGGCGCTTCGAACTCGAGAGCAAGAAGTATGCTGACGTCTTCAACGCCGTCATGAAGAAGCACGGCTACGTCGTCGAAGAGCAGGTCGAGCTGTTCAAGAATTCCAAGGAGCGGGTCGCTGATCTCCAGGTGGGAGCCCGCGTCATAGATGCGGCACTGAACGAGTGCTATCCCAACCTCGCCGAGAACAGCCTGAAGGCCAGCGGCAGCGCCTACCTCAAGATCGAATGGTCAGTCTATTCGATGCTCGAGAAGAAGGTCGTCTTCGTGACCACCACTGAGGGCAGTACGTACCGGGAAATCGAGAGCGCGATCGGCGAGGACGGCATCTTGCGGCCCGCGCTGGCCGACGCCGTGGAGCGACTGGCTGCCGATCCCGGATACCGGAAGATCGTCGACCCGCCGAAGGCGGGCGCAGTCGTCGATCGGGCCGGCCGTATCAAGATCAAGCGTGCTGCGGCATTCACGGGCGACCTGAAGGGCAACATCGAGAGCATTCGCAAGGCAGTGGCGACCGTGACCTGTCCCTTGCCAAAACTCGGTCCCGAGGCTGGACGATGGGCGACCGTCATGAGAGCCATGGAGCGCAATGTCCCTCGTACTCGCTCTGTTGGGTGCTCTTCGCGCGGCGCTCAGAACCCGCACCGACCTCACACTCGAGAACCTAGCGCTCCGGCAGCAGCTCGCCCTGCTCCGCCGCAGATCGAAGCGACCGAAATTCGGGCTACTCGATCGCGCCTTCTGGATGTGGCTCTCGCAGCGGTGGACACGGTGGAGCGAAGTGCTCCATGTCGTAAAACCGCAGACGGTAATTCGCTGGCACCGGCAGAGCTTTCGC
>Ga0137415_10007389_pt1 | contig 10887 bp, 9 predicted proteins | sample CZODoug3_1_1_16f_FD_183082 | JGI IMG/M metagenome (GOLD analysis project Ga0137415, IMG submission 183082) | Vadose zone soil fungal communities from Angelo Coast Range Reserve, California, USA - CZODoug3_1_1_16fungal (Hybrid Assembly) | ecosystem: Environmental > Terrestrial > Soil > Vadose...
CAACACCAACTCCGACTCCCACGCCCACTCCAACACCAACTCCGACTCCAAGTGTTCAAGGAAGCTTCGTGATCGGCGATGGCAATGCAGTAGTCGGCGATCACGTGACATTTTGGGGCGCGCGCTGGGCGTACGTAAATTCACTAAGCGGTGGCCCCGCGCCCACCAATTTTAAAGGCTTTGCAAGCGCCACGAACCCGAATCCACCGACTTGCGGCGGCACATGGACAACTAACCCAGGTGATAGCTCTGCACCACCAGGCACGGTTCCATCTTACATAACGGTCATTGTGGCCAGTTCGATAATACAGTCGGGTCCAACGATCTCGGGTAACATTCCAGAGATGGTGATCGTTCAGACCGATCCAGGCTACGAGCGGAATCCGGGTCACCCTGCGACCGGCACGGTAGTAGCAGTGAGCTGTCACTAGCCGCAATAGCTCCACCGAGCAGCGTTGTCGCCCCGGAAGCATTTGGGGGCTGGTCGGGCTCGCCAGGGGACGAGTCCGTCCGGCGGACCGGGTTAAGAAGCTCAGCGGAGTCTCTGTGGAGGGGGCATGCGCCGCCATGCCCAAGAAATAACCTGGACGCGACGGCGCGCCTCCCTCCATCAAATCAAGACGGTGTGGATCATCCAGACACTGCGCGGGAATGGATTCGTTGATACCTGTTCCATCGGCGGAGTTTCATTGTCATCATCACTTGTGCCGGCCGAATCATCATCTCCATTGGTATCGGACGGCGGCGCGACTGCCCGCAATTCTTCTTCCTGTAACTTGTCGTAACGCTGGCGAACCTCTGCCGGGATTTTATCGATATCTTCCTTTGTCTCGACCGGACCGCTGAAGAGCAGTTTGCCTTGCGGATCTTTCGCCGTGAGCAATTTCTTCCCATCGACGGTCTCCAGTTTCATCTCGCCTTTGTCATCAGAGAAAACGATCTGCGCTTTGCCGATGTCAATCTTGGTCGTCTTTAATCCGCCGTCCTCATTGGTTGTGATGTTCCATCGACCGGCGGCACGGCGCGCTTCTTCCACTGCGCGCCTGGCTTGCTCGCGGGCCTGATCACGCGCACGCATCGCTTCTTCACGAGCTTTTACCACGGCGTCGTGGATCATTCCCTTTTGAGCGCCCAATTGCTCCTTCAAGTTCTCCATTTGCTCTTTGAAGTCGCCATTCATTCCGAAATCGCCGAACGGGAAATCTTCGTGCCGATGACGACCCGGACCGAACTCATGGCGCTGCGGCACTTCCTTTTTCGTCAACTTGACAGTGATTTTTTGCTCCTGCCCTTTGCGCAACACCGTGAGCGTGACGTTTGTTCCTTCTGAATAACTGCGCACCAGTTTTGCCAGTTGATCCGGCTCGGTCAGGATCTGGTCGTTCAACATTTTCAAGATGTCGTTTTGCTGCACGCCCGCGGCTGCGGCCGGACCATCGGGAACAACGTAATCGACGACGAGGCCGAAGCCTTTTGCCAAACCCAACTGTTCGCTCACGACCCTCGGAACCTCGGATGTTTCGACGCCAAGAAATGTCACCGGAACCTTCGGCATTTTTTCATGTCGATCCGGCGGACTCGGTGGGACCGGCGGCGCGGGTGGCGCGGGTGGAGTTTGCGCAAATCCTGCAATCGGCAGGAGCGCGATGGCTGCGATGGTGGCGATGGATTTTGTGTTCATGGTTTGTTGGTTGGTTGAATTTTGAGAATCATTGGCCGGGAACGGGAATGAGCTCGACCTGTTCGCTCGGATAAGAAACACGCAACGAGGCACCGGTGGCGGCGTTACGCCATTGCAACGTCTCGTGCGTTTGATAGCGCACGCGGCGCATTGGCTGGACCGCGCCATCGGCGAAGTGCAAGCCCTCGTCCCGTGTGTTGTAAACAACTTGGGTGAACCCGGCGGGCACAAGTCGGTCATTGACCGCGCCGGCGCCGGCCTTGTCACGCGACGCTGGAGTAAGCGACGCGACTGCCGGGATTTGTTTCGCCGGACGATTGATCTCGATGCGCGCGACGATCAGCAACACCGCGGCCGCGGCCAGCCCGAGGCCAAGCGAGACCCAGTTGATTCGGAAGCGATCGGGACGAACAATGTTATCGGTAGATTTATTTTCATCCGCAACATCGACAAGCGCACGCTCAACCCGCGAAAAAAGCTCCGGTGAAGGCGGCCCCGGGCGCAGCTTTCTTAGCTGGTTTTCGAGTTCGGAAAAGTCGTTCATTGTGGGGTAAAATTCTTTCGTAACGCGCCGAGGGCGTAGCGGTAACGGGACGCGGCCGTGTTTTGCGAAATGCCGAGGACGCTACCGATCTCGGTAAAGGTGAGTTCGTTCCAAATTTTCATGACCACAACTTCGCGTTGCTCGCCCGGCAAGTGATCCACGGCCGCGGCCAGGGCCCGCTGAGTTTCATCTTCGGTCGTGAATTTTGGCTGAACGGAGTGTTCGATTTCAGAGACAACGTCAGATTCGCGTCGCGCCCGGCGGTGATCGCGGCGAAGAAAATCAAGGGCGATGGAACGCACCGTGGCGTAAAGAAGGGCGCGGTTCTCGATGTTATGATTTCGCCGCCAAAAGCGAACGAATGCTTCCTGAACAACGTCTTCGGCGTCAGCCGATGAGCGCAACCATTGCCGCGCGAAAAGCAGCAAACCGGGAGCAAGCTGGGAAAAACAAACCTTCCAATCTTCATCAGTCGCGACATTGTCCATGACCTCTTCACGGTCTTTTATAATCAAAACGCCGCCAAATAAGGATTTTGTCTAAATCGCGCAATTTTTTCTGCTGTAGCCGTTGGTCGCCGACCGTGGCCAGCGGCAGTCGAAGCCGACGTCAGCGACCTCGGCTACAAATTTTCTTGCGCCGAAAAGTCGCGGCTGACACAAGAGCACGTATGAACTGGTTAGCAATTATTTGCGCGGCAGTCGCCTACTGGATTTTGGGTTGGCCTTGGTATTCAGCTTTGTTCGGCAAGATCTGGGTCGCCGGCCTGGAACAGCATGGCGTGAAACTCGAAAAAGGTGGCATGGCGCCGAAGATGATCGGCACTTTTGTCGCCAACCTCGTTGCAGCCGTGATCATGGCGCGGCTGATGGCACGAACCGGTATCATGGATGTGGGGCACGGATTGAAGCTGGGCGCCGGCGTTGGGGTGGGCTTCTCAGCGACGGCGATCACTATTCAATATCTCTGGGAATCGAAGCCGTTTAAGGTTTGGTTAATCGACGCGAGCTATCATTTCTTTGGCTGCATTCTGCTCGGCGCGATTCTTTCGGCGTGGCATTAGAAAAATTGTAGGGCGTTTGTATGAACCCCGAAAGCCTTCGGGGCCGTACAGACGGCCTACAATCATTTAGTTTTCCGCAACGCGCGCAGCATCAGATTGCCTAACCAATCCGGATGCGCGACACCTTCGCGATATGCGTTGAGTGATTCGACGGAAGAATTTACGCGCAGGTTGCTGTACGATTGGTTCGGGTTCTGCCAGCGTTCGTGCCAGTAAACGGCCGCTTTGATCCGCGGATAGCGCGCACGAAAAAGTTCCAGCGCCTGTTTGATCCATTCCGCTTTTCCAATCCCGCCGTGCTCGTCGATCGAGTGCGGAAATTCGCCGGTTGCCCATTCGGCGATCATGATTGGTTTTTTCGGATCCAGTCCGCACATTTCCTGATACGGCCAATCCACGAGTGAACCAATACCCGGATTCGGCTCGTCTTTGAATTGCTGCCCGTAAACGCTCAGGCCTAACCAATCGACATAATCGGGGCCCGGATAATAGGCCGGCGCAAAATTCCAGGTATCGAGCGGGTAGGAATAATTGTTCGTGTGAAACATCCACTTGATATTGGTCGCGCCCCGTGCCCGCACGCGATCAACCACGTGACGATATGCGGCTTTAAAATGCTCCGGGCCTTCCCAAGTTTCGCCGTCCTCAATCCATGCATCGCCGCCGTAGTAAATACCAGACCACGGAAACCAATCGCCGTTCATTTCCACGCCAAACGCCACGATTATCGGGTGACCGAACGCGCGCGCGGCGTCGCCCCACTTATCGATGTACGCGTCCCACTTGCCATTGATGATCTCGAATAAACTGAAACGATCCGGCCCGCGGTTTTGTGCGTAGGGTTTGTCCCACGGCGACCAAAAGACGAGCGGCAGCGAACCATGCCGCCAGATGACGTTTAAATTGGCGGTCGGAAAGCTTTGCTCACCCCAGTAACTCGAAGAGGCGATGATCGCCTGGTGTTTGCCGACCATCTGCTCGAAATCTTCGATCGTTTCCAGGCTGACATCGTCTTCTTCATCACCGAAATCCATGAATGCGCCGGTGTAAGCGCCGTGTTCTGGAATCACGACCTCGACCGGACCGTTTGGATCGATGCGTGCATTCGTTAGGCCAGGCTTTTTGCACGAGGCTAATCCGCCGGCGATGATAAACAAAATGACGAATGAATGCAAAACGCTGAAATGACGACGGATCAACCGGACTACGCTCTTCATCATTCCGATTTCGTCATTCCTTCGTCATTCGTCATTCCTGCTTCGACATTCCTCCGCACCTTGTTCACACGCGCACCGGCACACTCGCAGTGCGCTCGAGTTTGCCCCAACTAACCCATGCCCCTTTCACCGCGCGCAAGATTGCTTTCCAAATGCAATAGCTGAGCATCGGGCGATAGATCAGACGCATCGGCAAAATGCGCCAGGCGCGCGTGATTGGTTCTCGCTCCAAAATGCAAGCGAGCGTGGCGAGAATGACATCCATCGATAAAAAGGTGATCACGAATGGCATGACCGCGCGCCATGCCCCAAATGGAAGCGAGGCGAGCAAAAACAAATCCACCATCGGCGTGACGGCCACGAGGACGATTTGGAAAAACCAAACGCTCGGCAGACTGAACCAGCCGAGGGCGCGATAGTTCCAGTTGAAAACCATGTCGCGATGTTTCCAAAGACATTGCAACGTGCCGTAAGCCCAGCGAAAACGTTGTCGCGCCAGCGTGCGCACGCTTTCCGGCGCTTCCGTCCAGCCGATCGCGCCGGGCACGTAAACGATTCGTTGTCGATGTTTGTGCAACGAAAGTGTGAGATCGGTGTCTTCGGCCAGCGTTTGCAAGCTAAGCCCGCCCACTTGATCGATCGCATCCTTGCGGATCGCGCTAATGGCGCCTGGCACGACGGTGATGCAGTTCCATCGCGTGTAGGCGCGCCGGTCGAGATTGAATCCGCAGGTGTACTCAAGCGATTGGCAGCGCGCGATGAATGTGCGCAAGTTCCCCACTTTCGCGTGACCGGAAACCGCACCGATGCTTCCATCCGCGAACGGCTCGAGTAACAACGAAAGCGTATTGCGTTGAAAATGCGTGTCCGCATCGACAAAGACGACGATGCCGTGCCGCACGGCAGACAGCGCGCGCTGCAACGCCCGCGCTTTCCCGTGATTTTCCTGTTGCAACAAACGCACGCGAGGATCGACCTCTGCAACGCACTCGACTTCTGCGGCAGTTTCATCACGCGAGCCGTCATCAACCACAATCACTTCGATCTCGCCCTTGTAATCAGTTGATAATAGCGAATGCAAAGTGCCGGTGATCACTTTGCCTTCGTTGTAAGCCGCCATCACCACGCTGACCGCCTCTGCGAAATCCTTGCTCGGCTGCCGGCGAAAACGAGACGCCAGCCAGATGACAACCAACGTACGCAGAACGACCAGCGCCGTCGCCACGATCATAAAAGCCCAGAGAAATTCCTCGAGCGCGTGATAAATGCGAAAGCCGGTGCTGCTGACAAAGCGCGCGAGTGATGGACTGCTTGCCTGCAACGCCGGCATAACCGCATCGCGCGTTGTCCCAAGCAGCGTGCTCAACGGCACAACGGTGTCGCCGCGGGTATGCAGCCAATCGAGAATCCGCGGCAGGGCAGCAACAGTTTGCGAACGGTCGCCGCCCGCGTCGTGCAATAAGATAATGCTGCCATCGCGCCGCTGTTGTTTCACCCGCTGAAGAATGACGTCCGCGCCCGGTTTTGCCCAATCCTGCGGATCGATGTTCTCAAGGACGACGAGATAGTTAAGATCTTGCGCGATTTGCAGCGGCGCGAGCTCACTCATTTGTGATGGCTGCGTATCGGCCGCGTAAGGCGGGCGAAACAATGTCGTTGCGCGACCGGTGATGCTCTCGATTAAAAGCTGGGTCGCATTCAATTCCAGCCGGACGTGTTCGGGCCAGCAAAGCGCCAGGTTTGGATGATAATAAGTGTGATTGCCGATCTCGTGTCCTTCATCGACAATGCGGCGCACAAGGCCGGGATGATGCTCTGCGTTTACGCCCACGAGAAAAAACGCCGCTTTCACCTTGGCCGCTTTTAAGATGTCGAGGATTTTCGGTGTCCACCGCGGATCGGGACCGTCATCGAAAGTGATCGCGACCTGATGCTCGCCCCCGGCGCCTTGATGATAAAGTGTGGGAAACTCCGGGAACTTCGTGTACTTCGCCGTCAGATAACCTTCATGATCGACCGCCAGATTTCGCATCCCATCCGAGCGGCTCTCATCCACCGTGACGATTTCGCCGTCGCCCACGTCGGTGATCGTGTCCGTGCCTTTTAACACTTCCAGTGACTCGCGTGTTTGATTGTCGATCTTGAAATCGCGCGAGACGTTGAGCGCATCCCAGATCGCGGGGTCTTCCGTGCCGAGCCGGTAAAGCGCAAATCCGCCAGCCTTCTGGTCGCGCACTTCCCGCAGTTCATTCAAGAACGTGACCACGTCGAGAAACCAGACCGCGTGCTCTTTGTCGCCGTCCTCAAAATAAAAATAGGGATTGTAACCGGGCGCGCTCACTTCCGCGGTCTCGACTTCCGCGTTGTTCGCGCGACTCATCGCCTCCGGAAAACTGATCAAATCGGCTTTTTTACCACCAATCGTCCAATCGTATCCGTAACTGCCGACCGCGATGATCCATTGCTTGGGGTCCGTGTCTTCGAGCAGCACGTGCAGCCAGCCTTCAAACCACGAACGCGACCCAAGCGGTCCCGGCGGATCGATATCGGAGGTTTCGTCAAAGAGCGAGGCCACAAACCGGTCGACGTTGTCCGATAACTCATCGAAGTCGATGTAGTCGAGATCTTGTCCGGGTTGAACACAGAGCCAAAGCTGCTTCTCATCGTTGTGCAAGGCGTCGGCAAACTTGTCGATGAACGCCGTGATCTCTTTCTTGTAAACGGGATCGATCTGTTCCCAATCGACCACTACCCCGGCCGCCTTCGCGTCGCGCAACGCCGAGACCACCTTCGCGATAAAGCGATCTCGTCGATCCGCCGGGCCGTGCGCGAGATTTTCGACCGCTTCCGGTTGCCACGTATCGCCCACTAAATTAGTCAGCAACGGCATGAGCGCGACTCCCTTGCTGGCCGTGAATTTTGGAAGCCGATTGTCGGCGTCGATCTGTAAATCACCCGAGCCGTTCACCACCGTCATCCACTCCGGACAAAGATGCGTAATCAGCGCCGCGTGTTTTTCGAGCGATGTATAGCTGTAGGGGTCGCCGTTTGTGTAGAACGCAAGCCGGACCTCGTTCGGCGGCGCCTTCTTGCGCGGCTTTGCCGGAGGCGGCGGTGCCGCGCCGGCGAGTTTCTTTGCCGCCTGCTTGGCTGCGCCAAATTTTTGCCAGAGCAGCGAGCTCGGCGCGACCATGCCAGCCGGGTTCGCCTTTTGTAATGCCTTCAATTGCCCCTTCAACTGCCGCAGCGAAAATGGCACGCGCATTTGCGGCGCCACGAAAAGCGTTTGCACGAACAGCACCGTCCCGAGAAAAGCCAGCACGCCGAGAATGAGCAACCTCAGCCGGAACCGCGGCCAGCGCTTACCGCCCGGATCGGAGAAAACAAACGGCGTGACCGTGTCTGGAGGGATGTCCTGCATGAAGTAGCTATGATCGTTCAGGCGGCGGAAGAAGAAAATCCCATTCTCCTAACTATCCTCGTACTCTTTCTTTTGCTCGCGCTCTTGCTCTCACTCCCACTCATGTATCGTAAGCCGCTTACGATGAGGGGCGCGGGCATCTTGACCGCTGTCCGGCGCATTTTGCGACGCACTCGACGCCGGGTTCGTTCGTTTGTGCGTCTCGCGGGATGGCGAATGCCGCAGTCTGGAATTCTGCCCTCCCATTCACTCGATGTTGGTCGCTTTGCTCGCGAGAAGCATTCGCTGTTGAGCGTTAGACGTTGAGCGTTCAACGTTAAACCATAATGCCGAAATGAATATCGATCCACACAACGTGCCAACTGGACATGCAGGCATCGACGCGCGTTTAAAAAAAGGTCCGGCCATTCATCCCACCGCCTGGGTTATGCCCGGCGCGACCGTCATCGGCGACGTCACGCTCGAAGAAGAATCGAGTGTGTGGTGCGGCGCCGTCTTGCGCGGCGACATCAACCGCATTGTCATCGGCCCGCGTTCAAACATTCAAGACAACGCCGTCATTCATCTCGACACGGATTATCCGACGACCGTCGGCGAGCTCGTCACCATCGGCCACAGCGCCATCGTGCATGCGTGTAACATTGACAACGAAGTGCTCGTTGGCATGGGCGCGATCATTCTCGACGGCGTCGAAATCGGCGCACGCTCTATCATCGGCGCAAATGCCCTCGTCACGCTCGGCACGAAAATTCCTCCCGGCTCACTCGTTCTCGGCTCGCCCGCGAAAATTCGGCGACCACTCAGTCTCGACGAACAAAAAGACATCGCGCGATGGGCGTGGAGCTACGTCGAGACTGCGAAACATTTCCGCGAATTTTATAAAACTCTGTAGCGGGGGCGCTCTATGAGCGGCGCATCATTCGTCCGACGGTCATAGACTGCCGCTACAAACTTTCCGCCAATTCTCTCGCGCGTTCCCGCAACAGCTCCGCTGCCCGCGCAATATTTTCTTTCTCACTTGTTCCCGGTTGCGCGAGAACGTAAACTTCATCGAAAAGTTCTCGCACTTGTCGATCTTCGCTCGCGCGCCCCACAATGCCGAAAATCCGTTTGCGAGTCCGAGCACGCGGACAAAGAAGGATCTCAGGCGAATTAACTCCCTGGAGAATGGGATATCGCTTATATCGCTTTGCTTGCAGCATCATAGGGATTATGACTATTTCCGCTTTTCGATTCATGCTGATGTCAGTAAGCCTTGCCTTCCTTGTACTGTCTCTAACCCTTCTTTTAAGTAGACCCATGAAATATTTTCTTTCCATCCTAAAACCGTCGAACTCCAGGGCATCAAAGTGAAGGTGCCATGGGAAAGCCCAGATGTGCTCTACCCTCCTCCACACCCCTCTTTTCTGGAGATGCACTACTTCACATCCATCGCCAAGGCTAAGGTAGGCCACATTGAAATACGACTAGATCACGTGACGAAAGTGTTACATTCTGTGACAGACTGCCGTTTTGTGTATTCAGCTTGCATCTCGTTGAAATAAAATATTTGGCTCACAAGGATTTATGTATTTTGACATTCCTGAGAGATCTGTGCAAGCAGAATGATTTATTAGGGCAATTAAACCCTGAAATACACGATTTATGATCTAATTTAGCAAAATACTTCATTAAACCCACAGCATCTCCATTTCTCGAGCCTCTGGCAAGGAGAAAAGAAAGCTGAGGAACCTCTGTAACCTTGGGTTATACTCCAGCTACAAGAAACTGGCCTCCTATAGGAAACCAAAGCAGGATAATAAAGAGAATGTAATTCAATGTGATAATCAGTAAGTTAACTCAATTCTAGCTGACAGCACTCACAGGAACCCTCTCAAATGGATAGCCCCCCTTCTTCTGTAAGGCCCAATGGAAATGGAAAGAGAATATATCATACAATCAGTTCAGTACTCAGCAGGAAGTCTTCTCCTGTTGCCAGCTCACCTGATGCCCCTCTCTCTATTGAGCCACCCAACTTTGTCCCTGAGGCACCCATACTGCAGCCCAAATCACCAACTCTCTCTCCCCAAAGAAAAAGACAAAGAATCTATAACTCTATTAGCTCTGCATTTAGCAGGATGTCTTCTCTGAGGGCAGACTCACCTGAGCCAATCCCATATGATTCAGAGCTTGACCAAGGCCAAGCACAAATTCAAGAGGAAGAAGATGAGATAGAGGACCAAGGGTTTGGGCTTCCGAGGCCTATGGAGGTTGACCGTGAGGTTGAGGATGTTGATTGTGAGCTGACAAGGGTGACTGACCCTGCACAGCCGCAACCCACATCAAGTGGGCCCGAAGTGGTTGGGAGATCATTTGACAATGCGAAGGGCACATTTACGAGTGCGCCGACCATTGCAGAGGTTGAATTGGCTCACAAGGACTTGCAGCGAATTTTGAAGCCATGCCACCACAACGGGCGAGGATTCAGAGATCCCTAGCTGGATATTTTGTTCAAGGAACGTATTGAAGGAATGAAACAATTCATGTGGACTTACATTAATCCAAACTCAGGACTTACTGGTCGATGGATGGCTGCGTCACTGAAAACAGCCGATAACCTCCAAAAGGGCCCACCCTGGCACGAAACTTGCAAGAATGGACCTGAGCTTTTGTCCAGGATTGTGAGGATCTGCCCATCAATCCATATGGGGTCTGGTGTGAATTAATTATTCCAAAATCGGACAAGAAATCCATGCTCACCTTTAAAGTGTTGGGAAATTTGTGAAGGCTATGGATCTCATTATGGACACTCCATAGATGAGGGAAAGGTGTGGCCTCAAAAAATGACTTGATCTTTCTACAACACAATGATGGATGAAGAAGCTCAAGTACCACTGGGCATATGATCCAAAAGGTCAATATGTTGATGGCCACGAACGAGAAGATGTAGTCATGTACCATCAAAATGGTTTTTTTTACCTC
>Ga0137415_10007390_pt1 | contig 10887 bp, 8 predicted proteins | sample CZODoug3_1_1_16f_FD_183082 | JGI IMG/M metagenome (GOLD analysis project Ga0137415, IMG submission 183082) | Vadose zone soil fungal communities from Angelo Coast Range Reserve, California, USA - CZODoug3_1_1_16fungal (Hybrid Assembly) | ecosystem: Environmental > Terrestrial > Soil > Vadose...
GTCTGCAGGCCTGCAACTTCGGCCTCTGGCAGAAAGGCTCTGCCCACTACCGCAAGGCGCTGACCCTGCTGGGCAAGTAATCCCCAACCCGTGCCAGGTCACCAAACAGTAACGCCTGCAAAGAAGAAGGCCCCGCATCGCACGATGCGGGGCCTTTTCTTTTGCGCGAAACGGGCGCGGTTTACAGGCCGCGCACCTGCCGCAGGGCGATCTGCAGCATGGCCTTGCAATGGCCCACATTATAGGCCCAGGCGGAATTGGGGTTCGTACCCTTGGGCAGCAGCTTGTCCACCGCCAACCCGCGCGGATGCTCGGGGAAGATCAGGCGCTTGTAATTGTTCTTCACCAGCAGCTTCATCACCTCGAACATGTCGTTGTCGCCGTCATCCGGGAAGACCTCGGTATAGTCCTCACGCGGCTTGCGCATCACGACATTGCGGAAATGCACCTGGCCGATGCGGTTGCGCGAGGCGAGCCAGTTGCCCACCACGATCGGGTCTTCGCCCAGCTCGCGGGTGACGCCGCAGTCCCAGGTCATGCAGTTGGACGGCGAGTTCACCGTCTCGACCAGCCGTTTCCAGTCCGAGAAACTGTTCAGGACCTGGGCCGAGCCACGGCTCATCGGCGACGGCGGATCGTTGGGATGCACCGACAGCACCACGTTGTTCTTTTCGGCCACCGGCACCACTTCCTTGAGGAAGTAGGTCATGTTCTTCCAGGTCTCTTCGTAGGTACGTGCGCCTTCGGCCGGCAGCGGCGGCAGGTCCTTCATCCGCTCAGCCTTGAACTCGGTCATGCCGGCGCCGCCGCGGCCCGGCGCGTTGGCATAACCGTCCGTGGCGCGATGGTTGTAGAAATTCCATTCCACCACCGGGATGCCCAGCTTGCCGCAATTGACGATGGTCTGCTTGATCTTGGCGATTTCCTCGTCGCGGCCGGGCAGGCCATAGACGATCTTGGACATGTTGGGGTCCATGCCATTCTGGTAGGACCAGCGGATCATCATGATGCCGATATGCATGTCGTGCTTCTTGAGCGCGTCCACCCGCGGCTGCAGGTAATCCATGCCCCAGGGCTGTTCCGGCACCGCCTGGCTGTCGATCCAGTTGATGCCGATCTGCTTGAGGCGGATGGCCTCGTCCTCGCTCAGCAGGTCTTCCATGTACAAAGTGAGCTTTGGCGTATCGGGGCCTTCCTGCGGCTGGCCGATGCGCTTGGCGGGATGCGGATTGTAGGGCGCAGCCGGCCCTTGCTGCGCCCAGGCGGGCGCAACGCCCGCCGTGCCGGCCAGCATGGCCGCGCCGGATGCCTGCAGCATGTTCCGGCGCGATAGCGTGTCGTGTTTTTTGCTTGTCATTCCTGGTCCCCTGGATGTGACGTCTTTTAACGCCTGATTGTTGTTGGATTGCGACGTTATCAATTCCGCCGTGCGCGGCAAGCCTACCAGGGAATTTCCTTGGCGTATTTCTGGATCAGGGCGGTGAAAACGGGAAAGCCGCTGTCGTAAGCGGCCTGGGAGCGGGCGCTGAAGGAGAAAGCCAGCAAATAATCGCCTTCCTCCGAATAGGCTATGGCCTTCCAGCTTCCTGTTTTTCCCGGTGCCGGTGCGAAAGAGATGAGCGTGAAAGGCGTGCCGTCCTTGTCGGCAACGTCGGCCAGTTTTTTGATATCGCTGCCGGGCGCGGCGGCGCGGTCGCTGTCGATCAGCTGGGAGAGGCTGGTGATGTCGGTATTGCCGCGCCGGGGAAATCCGCGCGCCTGGATCGTCATTTCCGCATTGGCGGGATCCACGCCGTCGGGAATGAGAGAGTTGGCCGCCAGACGCAGGCTGGACTCCTGATCCTGATGCCAATCGGGAATGTCGGGTAGTTTCGGCCAGGACTTCGTGCCGTCCGCGGTGGCAAATTGCAGCATCTCGGCCCGCGCAGCGCCGGGCAGGACGCCCAAGCACAGCCCCAGCAGGATGGCGCGAAAGAATGGCTGATAGTGCATCTTGCTGTCCCCTTGCTGACGGCAGTTGGCGTCAGTGTTCTTGAGCGGCAATAGGCCAGGATTGCAGCTTGGAAAATTGAATCCAAGCACCAAATGGGTATAAATGCCGGGATAGAGCGCATAGCGCCGGTTTTTGGAGAGAAACGATGGGGAAGTTCATTCTTGGCGCATTGCTGGCTGTGCTTGCCACGCCGGTTCTGGCGCAAACCACCGAGATCAACCTGCTGACGCCGGGCGTAGTCTATAATGCCGGCATCCTCGACCTGGCGGCGGACTATACCAAGCAGACCGGTATCAAGGTTACGGTCAAGTCCGACGGCATGGCTGAAATTGTGAATGACGTCAAAAAAGGGACGCCCATCGCCGATGTGATCGTGCTGCCTGTGGCCTTCATGGACGGGATGGAGACCGAGGGCAGCATCGTGGCAGGCAGCCGCGCCGATCTTGGCCGGGTCACTATCGGCCTGGCGGTGAGGAAGGGCGCGCCGCACCCCGATATTTCAACGCCGGCCAAGCTGGCGGCGGCGCTGAAGGCCGGCGGCACGGTGCTCTATTCCAATCCTGCCGGCGGCAGCATGGAAGCGCGGATCATCAACGACATGCTGTACCGCTATGCCATCTTCCACGGCGTCAAGACCAAGATCAGCCTGAAGGGCGAGGGCGGCGAGGCGCTGGTGCGCGGGGAAGGCGACATGGCGCTGCAACTGATCTGCGAAGTGCTGAACCATCCCGAACTTGAGCTGGTGGGCCCGCTGCCGGTGGAGTTGGGCGCCTATATAAACACGTCGGTTGCTGTGTCTTCGCGGTCCACCCAGGCGGATGCCGCCAAGGCCTTCATCGCCTATCTGATGCAGCCCGATCATGTGGCCCTGTGGAAGTCCAAGGGGTTGGACCGCCACCCGCCGGAGAAATGATTGCCCGTTACTTGACGGGTTCAACCTTGTAGACGCGGGGATTGTCCGAGGTGTGTAGGCTGTAGCTGCCGAAGGCGCCCGGGGTAATGGTCACGGTGTAAGTGGAGGGCGGCTTCATCCAGGACGCGGTGCCGCCGTCCACATCGGTCTGACGCCATTCCTGGCCGTTTTCGAGCGCAACGATGAAGGCGCCATTTTTTTCATAGCGATAGGACGCCATTTTGGAAACGGCGACAGGCTGGGTTTCACCCAGCAGGGTCGCGAAAAAGCCCGGCTTCTTGCGCGGCGCGGGTCTTGCCACGGACCGTAGCGGGGGCGGCGTGATGCCGGGTTGGGTGCCAGGTTGGATCGCAGGCACCAGGCGCTGCTGAAATTCCGGCGCCGGCGGCAGGCCCAGTTGGGTGCGCATTGGCTGATTGGCGCCATAGATGCAATCCAGCCATGTTCGGTCATCGCGTATCACGCCGCAGCGCTGTATGCCCGCCAGCACCTCGTCGCGCGTATCCGCCTTGACCGGCGCCGCCGCGGCTATGGAAATCCCGGCACACAGCAAAGTCCATTTCTTGATACCCACGCGTCTACTCCCCACGCTATTTTGCCCCGGCCATGATTGCACATTCTAAGGCCGGTTTTCAGTTGTCCAGTATATAGAGTTTGGCAGCGCTTTTAAGGTCAAATCCATGGCTTCCCCAAAGCCGGCCGCCGCGACCTCGCCAACGCCTAGGACGCGGCGGCGAAGCTGTTTAGCACCTCGCCTTTTTTCCAGGCCTCCCATATGGCGGTATAGGCCAGCTCGATATTCCTGCGGAACAGGTCGGTATCGAACAGCGGCGTGGTGAGGCGATTCCGGGCAAGCTTTTGCTTCAGGTTGTTCAGTTCGTCCACATTGCGCGCCAGCCGGATCGCCAGGGCCTCATAGTCCTCCATGCAGTCCGTCACCAGCTCCGGCATCCCGATCGCGCCCAGCAGGCTGGCGGCGACCCGGCCGGGAAAGGTGGTGCCGCGGCAAGTGAGCAGCGGCAGGCCGGCCCATAGCGCATCGCTGGCGGTGGTGTGAGCATTGTAGGGCAGCGAATCCAAAAACAGGTCGGCCTGCTTCAGGCGGGCCAGATGCTGATCGGGAGGCAGCGAGGGCGCGAATATCAGGCGGCGCGGCTCCACGCCGTGCCGTTCGGCGGCGTACGACAGGTTCATCTCGAAAACCGGCTTGCTTTTGAGCAGCCAGAGCACGCTGCCGTCCACCGCCTTAAGGATGCGCATCCAGCTGGCAAAGACGGACGGGGTGATTTTGTAACTCTGGTTGAAGTTGCAGAACACAAATTCCTTGCCGGGCAGGCCCAGGGCCGCGCGGGTGGGGGCCTCCGCCGCGATGGGCCGCTTGCGGTCGTTCACCTGATAGCTGTGCGGCAGATAAATTACCTGTTCATCGTAGAATTGGCGCTCTTCTTCGGGGATCACCACCTTGTCGGCGAAGATATAATCCATATAGGGGACACCCAGGGTCGCGGGGAAACCCAGATAGTTGATCTGGATCGGCGCCGCCCGCCGGGCAAAAATGCCCATGCGGGGCGCGCCGAAATAGCCGTTGAGATTGACCAGGATATCGATTTCGGCGGCGCGAATCTGATTCGTTGCCTCGTCATCCGACATCTTTGTTATGGTAATGATCCTGTCGAAAGCCGCTTCCAGCCGCCGGCGCATCGCGCTGCCGTCTCCGCCGCCATTGTCGATGGCGATGATTTCAAATTTTCCCCGGTCGTGCAGCTCATAAAGCCCCGCCATCAGATAGGCGGTGGCCTGCTCGCGAAATTCGCCGGAGACATAGCCGATCCGTATCTTGTCGTGTGCATAAGGAAATGGCGGCGCCCGCTGCAGAGGCGCGGGAAAAAGACTGCTGGCAAAGATACGGGAGCAGGCCTGCAGATCGGCGGGCGACCCGGAAAGGGCCTGATAGACAAAGGGCCGCACGACACGGTGTCCGCCGCGCACGCCGTGGTCGATCAACGCCTTTTCAGATTCGAAATCTTCCCAGTCCGCGCCATACATCTTCAGATGCAACAGCTCGCCGCGCGCATAAGGCTGGTCGGGATTGGCCGCCAGCGCCGCCCGCAGATCCGCGGTGGCGCCGGCATAGTCGCCATTCTCTGCCCAGCACAGATGGGCCCGGTTGGTCAGGGCGTCGGCATAGTCCGGACCCAGTTCCACGGCTTTGTCAAAACTCGCCAAGGCTTCTTTGCCGCGCTTGAGGGCATGCAGGATGGTGCCGCGGCCGTTCCAGGCGCGTTCCCTCTCCGGTTCAAGTGCGATCACCTTGTCATAGTCCGCCAAGGCTTCGTTGAAGCGGCCCACTTCCTGCTGCAGAAATGCCCGGTTGAGCAAGGTGACAACGTGATCGGGATCGGCGGCAAGCGCCGCATCGTAGCTCGCCAGCGAGTCAGCGACCCGTTTGAGATGCCACAAGGCCACGCCGCGATTGAATAAGGCATCGGCAAACCGTGGCTGGAGGGCCAGGGCTCTCTCATAGCTTGCCACCGCTTCCTCGAAGCGGCGCAAATCCGCCAAGGCCGTCGCGCGATTGTACAAGGCGCGAAAATCATTGGGATGGAGAGAAAGCGCCTTGTCGTAGCTTTCCAGTGCCTGTTCGGGCCGCTTCAGGTCCCGCAGCACATTGCCGCGATTGTCCCAGGCCGGCGCGAATTTCGGATTCAGCGCCAGCGCCTTGTCGTAGCTGACCAGCGCGTCTTCCAACCCTCCCAGCGCCGCAAGGGCGATACCCCGGTTGTAGGAACAGTTCGCGCTGTCCGGCCTGACGGCCAGCGCCTTGTCGTAGCTGCTCACAGCTTCCGCGAAGCGTTTCAACTGGGCCAGCGCCACAGCTTTGTTGAAGAGCGCTTCGAAAAAGTCCGGTTTGATCGCCATCGCCTTGTCGAAAATGCCCAGCGCGTCTTGAGGACGTCCGCTTGCCGTCAGCAATTGTGCGTAATTGGCCAGTGCTCCGAAGTCGCGGGGCTGTATCGCCAGCGCGGCCTCGATCAACCGGATTGCTTCCACATTGCGCCCTTGCTGGCCGCGCAGCACGCCCAGCAGCTGCAAGGCTGGCGCGTTTTCAGGCTCCTGCTGCAGTATCTGGCCGTACAGTTCAGCGGCCTGATCCAGTTGGCCCTGCTGGTGAAGGCCAAGGGCGCGTTGAATTAAAAGCCTTAAATCCATGAAAGCCCCAATGTCCGGCACGCAGTCTAAGCGACACAGGCGGCATTTGCGAAAATGTATCGGTGACGGGCACTTCGCAAATGCACAAAGGGCTCTGCGACCTTCGGCGCCAATTGCCTGGAATGGGAAAGCTATTTACGGTGCCCGCGCGCCGGGGCGGAGGAAAGCGTGAAACTCTATTGTTGTGTTGCACTGGCTTTGATGGTGGCGCCTGCGCTGGCCGCCGAGAGTTTTGAAACGCGGCTGTCGCCGTCGCCCTTGACCGATGGCACCAGGATCAATGTCACCGGCGAAGGCGAAGTGCGAGTCAGTCTGGACGGCAATAAGCTGACCGTCAGCGGTGACTTTCACGGCCTAGCCTCGGGCGCCACCACTGCCGCGCTTTATGACGGGTTGGGCATCGCCATTCCCGGACCCAAGGCTTTCGATCTGACGGCGACCCCGTCCATGGCGGGCACGCTTTCCGGCAACGTCACCCTCACGGCGAAACAAGCCGCGGCCCTGCGCGCCGGCCACTTCTATGTGCAGATCGATAGCCGACTCGCGCCGGACGGCAATCTCACCGGCTGGCTGTTGCCGCCCCATCCGCATCTCGCCCAGGACGAACCGGTGGCCGGTCCCGGCGTCATGCCGCAATTCGATGTGAAACAGAAATGACAAAACTCCTCGCCGCATCGATCTTCACCACCGCGCTGCTGGGCGCCAGCGCTGTCGCCTTGGAAAACGGTCCCTTCACGGCGGAGCAGGCCGGGGGCGGCCGGGCCCTGTTCGTCGCCAACTGCGCCAGCTGTCATGGAGCTCGGCTGCAAGGCGCGGGCGAAGCACCGCCGCTGGCGGGGTCCACCTTCATGGCGGCCTGGGGAAACCGCTCGACCGAGGAGCTGTACAATCTGGTCAAGGCGTCGATGCCCTATGGCAATGGCAACAGCCTGGATGCCGCCACCTATCGCAGCATTGTCGCCTATGTCCTGTCGGCCAATGGCGCCAAGCCCGGCGCCGTTGCACTTACCGGCAACGAAACGGTGCGGATCGCCGCCATCGCTGACGGCAAGATGCCGGTGATCGCTGACGCACCGGCGCCCGCCGCCGGTGCGGCGCGTCCCGCCACCTCCTATCCACCGGGGCGTTTCGGTGTGACCGTGGCAGGCAGCTTGAAAAGCTACGATCCCGTCACCGATTCGATGCTGGCCCATCCCAAGGATGCCGACTGGCTGATGTACCGCCGCAATTACCAGGGCTGGAGCCATTCGCCGTTGGCGCAGGTGACCACCGGCAATGTGAAGAACCTTCAGCTTGCCTGGTCCTGGGCGATGAATGACGGCGGCGCCAGCGAAGTGACACCTATCATCCATGATGGTGTGATGTTCCTGTCCAACGTCGCCAACACGGTGCAGGCGCTGAACGCCGCCACCGGCGAGTTGATCTGGGAAAACCGCATCGGGCCGGCGCCGACCCGCGCCTATGGTGCCACCCGCTCTCTCGCTTTGTACGGCGACAAGGTGTTCGTGCCCACCACCGATGCCAAGCTGTATGGCTTGGATGCCAAGACCGGCAAGATCGTCTGGCAGACGGTGATCGAGGACGCCAAGGAAGGCTACAGCAACACCGGCGGCGCCATCGCCATCAAGGGCAAGATTCTGGTCGGCCTGACCTATTGCAACCGCTATGAGACCAAACACTGCTTCATCAGCGCCTATGATGCGGACACCGGCAAGGTGGCGTGGCGGTTCAAGACCATCGCGCTCAAAGGCGAGCCGGGCGGCGACACCTGGAACAATCTGCCCGACGAATTTCGCCAGGGCGCGGAAACCTGGATCGCGGGCACCTACGATCCCGACTTGAACACGACCTATTGGGGCACGGCGCAGTCCAAGCCCTGGACACGGGCCAGCCGCGACAGCGGCGCGGGCGCCACGCTCTACGCCAATTCCACGCTGGCGCTGGATCCCGACAGCGGCAAGCTGAAATGGTTCTACAGTCATGCGCCGGGCGAGAATTTCGACCTGGATGAAGTGTTCGAGCGCGTGCTGGTGGATCATGGGGACAGCAAGGACGTGCTGACCATCGGCAAGGTGGGCATCTTGTGGAAGCTCAACCGCGTCACCGGCAAGTATGAAGACAGCGCCCAGACCCTGTTCCAGAATGTCTTCGACAAGATCGATCCCAAGACCGGCATTCCCACCTATCGCAAGGATGTGCAGGCCGCGAAGGTGGGCGACTGGATTTCCTCATGCCCGGGACCTGCCGGCGGCCATGACTGGCCGGCGAGCAGCTATGATCCCAGGAACGACTTGATGGTGATCCCGCTGCATCAAAGCTGCGTCTTGATGCGGGCCGAGCCGATGGAAAAGAAAATCGGGGTGGGCGGCGATGCCGGGTCCCAGCGCCTGTTCGAGATGCCCGGCACCGACGGCAATCTGGGTAAGCTGACGGCCTACAACACCAAGACCATGAAGGCGTTGTGGAGCTTCCAGCAAAAGGCGCCGTTCCTGACTGGTGTGTTGACCACCGATGGCGGCGTGGGTTTTGTCGGCGATTTCGACCGCCGCTTTCGCGCCATCGAGACCTTGACCGGCAAGACCTTGTGGCAGACGCGCCTGCCCACCAGCGTGCAAGGTCATGTCGTCAGCTATGCGGTGGACGGCAAACAATATATCGCGGTGGAAACCGGCCTTGGCGGTGGCAGCCCGGTGGGCAAGCCGACCACATTGATGCCGGGCGTCCACCATCCCAATAACGGCAATGGGATATTCGTCTTCGCGCTGCCGGACTAGCGGCGTTTTGAGTTGAAGGGAGTCACACTCTCGGTGTCATGGCCCGCCGGAGTGCGGGCCACCCAGGTGGGGCAGCCCCTGTGTCGAAGCATTTGGCTGAGATCTATCTTTCGGTATCCGCGATTGGCGTCACCTGGGCGGCCCGGAGTCCCGGGCCGTGACAATGGGGCGCAAAACCCAATCCGAAACGACTCTAACGGCGAAGACCAAACGCATAGACATGGGCGTCGTGCGAGACCAGGAACACTTTGCCCATCGCCACGACAGGTTGGTTGAAATGCACCCAGTCGGTCAACAGCCTGCCGCTGGAATAGAGTGTTTTTCCGGTCTGCGCATCCAGGGCATACAGCACCATGTTGGTCAGCGGCGTGGAACGGAACTTGGCAAGGCCCGCTATCGTTTCGGCCGGCCCGCCGTTAACGGGGCGGCCATGTTCTTCCGGATTTCCCATATGCTGGAGAGTCTGCTCACCGGTCTGTACCGCATAGACCACGCCACCCGCGATCGCCACATTGTCCGGTACCGCCAGGTCGCGTGACATCCATTGCGGCGTCAACGCCAAGCCACCCGCATTTTCCACCACCTGCAGCGCCATGATGCTGCCGTGCGGAGCAGGGCCGTAGCTGCGGGGAAACTGGAAACCGTCTTTGCCCGGCGGCCCCCACATCGGCACATACAGCCAGCGTGCGCCTTGTGCGTCCTGATAAGTCGAGATCTCGCCCCACACGCCATGGCCGTAATATTTCTCTTCGTCATTGCCCAGGCGCGGGGATGCATAGAGCGCCTTGGAATGGTCGGCGGCCGCGCCTCCGCCCAGATTCTTGGCATCCAGCACATAGACTACACCCTCCTTGGAAGATGTCGCCAGCAGGATACGGTTCTTGAAAGAGAAGATCACCGGCCCGCCGGAACCCAGATCGAGATCCTTGGCGTTGAGATTTTTCCAACTCGGCGGCGTGAAGGAATCGGCGATGCCGTAAGCCTTGGGCGTTACCGCGATCACGGCATTGCCGAAAATGCCGCCCGCCGCGTCGCGGTTGCCGTCGGCGGTCTGGACATAGACGCCTTTGGGGCCGGCCACCGGGCCGCCGCGTCCCCACGGTCCCGCCGGACGGCCTTGGCCGGTGAGAAAGCGCGACAATTGGGGATGCTGCGGATCGCTTATATCCATGGCCGAGACCGATCCCGGCTCGATTGGCTGCGCCGCATCGCCGCCGCAGCCGCGGCCCGCCGCCGTATAGATGACGCCATGGATCAGATTGAGGCTCCAGTTGCGGCTGTAGGGCGCCACGAAGGGCATCGGCATCAGGCGCTCTTCGCCCGCGGCAAGGCTGAGACCGCGCAGTTTTCCGTCGCTGGTGGTGAAATAGATAGTACTTGCGTCTTTGTCGATCACGGGCGTCGCCTGTTCGGTATTGGCGCAGTTGGTGGTGGCGGCGCGCAGCGGTTTTCCGAGATTGGGAAAGGTTTTTTGCCAGACGATCTTGCCGCTGTCGGCGTCGATGGCGAAAATCGTGTCGTCAATGCCGACGGTGAACAGCAGGTTTTTCTTGCCCTGCGCGGTTTCCACATCCTCCACCGCCAGCGGCGAGGTCAGGGTCGAAAGCGCCACGTCCTGGGGCGGCGTGGACAGTTGCGTGCTCCACAGCAGTTTCAGGCGGCTGACATTTGCGGGCGAAAGCGCGGTTTCCGCCGCGTTCCAGCCGCTGCGCTGCTGATCGTAGCCAAAGGTCAGCCAGTCACTTGCCTGTGCCTGGCTGGCCGCCGGACTCAGCAGCGCCAGCATCCACACTATTGTTTTTTCCGACATGATCGGATTGGCTCCCGTCATCACGATATGGCGTCCACTTGCGCGGCACAATTGCTTCTTGGATAGTCGCGTCGGGACGCATAAGGGGCAGGTGATGACGAAATTCTGGCTTCGGCCGCTTCTCCTGGCAAGCATTTGCCTGACGCTCGGTGCCGCGGCGGGCGCTCAGGACAGGGTGCTGCTCCGC
>Ga0137415_10007392_pt1 | contig 10885 bp, 17 predicted proteins | sample CZODoug3_1_1_16f_FD_183082 | JGI IMG/M metagenome (GOLD analysis project Ga0137415, IMG submission 183082) | Vadose zone soil fungal communities from Angelo Coast Range Reserve, California, USA - CZODoug3_1_1_16fungal (Hybrid Assembly) | ecosystem: Environmental > Terrestrial > Soil > Vadose...
GACGCTGCGACGTGCCGGGCCTCGGGCGCTTGCGTGCCTTTGACGTCACGACGCAACCTCTAGCGGCTTGCGAAGTCGGCGATTCAGCGCGAGTTTTTGGGAATGCCATGGACCATCCCGAACCTACTGCTGCACGATAAGTCGGCGACGCTCTCGTACATGCGGAGCCTCGGGCGAAACCACGTGGTCGTCTGTTGCAGCAATTCGGACTGTCATCACAACGCCGAGATTGACGCCAGCGGCTTTCCGGACGACATGACCTTTGGCGATCTGCAGCCGCGAATGCTTCGCACTGTGTGCGACCATCGTGGTGCCGATGTCAGCCCGTCATGGCCGCATCACGCCTTCGAGGACACGATCACCCTCCCCGATGGCCGGACGCTATCAACGCTTAGAGATGCTGGCGACCACATCACCAGCCTGCCGAAGGCCGAGCCCCTGCCCGATTTGACTCAACCCCCGCGTGAGGAGTGAGATAGGCCATCATTTCAGCGGCGGGGCGGAGGTGCGATTTGACCGATGACCGAGACGAGTTCCTCCGGCACCTGATTGCGCGATATAAAGCAGGCGAGCTTGGAAAAGACCATGTGTCCTGCAAGGCATAGCCGAGTTCGATGCTTTGCCGCTACAAAGCGCATGCGGCTGTATTCCCTCCTGTCCACCATAGCAGCGGCCATTTCGGCCCTGGCATCTGCGGTGGCCGCTTACTTCGCCTACCTTGGTGCTCACCTAGAGCACATAAAACGCGTGGGCCGCCGCCCGATCATGTGCATGCTGCTCATCCCGGCGCTGGCAGTGATCTGGAACATGCTAGGCCACTGAAAGCCGAACCTGTGTCAGCTTAGCGAACGCCGCGCCCGAGCCTTCTTCGTGGCAATCCTGCTGTTGCTCATCGGCGGTGGGTACGGCTCAAGTTTGGGCTTCGATCCAGAATACCTATGCAAGTCTTCGTTCCGTCTGTTTGGACGTGGCGCCACTATCACCATCGACACACCGTCTGGTCCGGGCCTGGCTAGTCCGATCGTCGATGATGGCGCCTCCTCCGCAACGCCTTGGACTGAGTTCGGCGCCGTGGCACCAGTGGCGGATGGCGGTTGGCTGCCTAAGGCCGTTGGCGAGGTACCGCAGGCAACTGGGGCGCGGACGGGACGCCCGCAGAACCACCGATAACGCCTCCAGTGGTCGTGGCGCTTGTTATCCCCGGTGAAGCATTGGTGCCACTTCCGAGGGAGCCGCCAGCATTTCTGCTTGGGTTGCCCGTTCCAGCCGCTCCGTTGCCGGTCGGGTTGCTCGATCCCGGCGATCCGCCCCCCACAGCGCCGGCCGAGGCCCACCCTCAACGGCTCCCGCCGGTGCTCCGCCGCCAACGCCGGTACTGCCCATGCCTGCTGCACCCAGTCCGCCGCCAAGTGCTGCACCGCCCCGGCCGCCGGCACCACCGGCTAACGCAAATCCCATGGGCAGTGCGGCTATCAGCAGTGCGGAGGCCAAACTTCTCGGCTTGCAGATGATCATGACGCGCTCCTTTCAGTCGATTCATAAACTTTGTCGGAGTAGCGATGGAGTGACTGATCGGCATCGTAATCCTCATGTGGCTGGTCGGCTAGGACGGCGCTCGTTGTTTGAGGGCATGGGTACCACCGACGCTGGATAGTTTAGCCGGTTAAAGTCGGTCTCGCCGTGCGTCAATCGAATGTCAATTTGAACTCGAATATTACGACCGTGGCGGGGCCGACCTGTTCGCGGGCGATCTTCTCAGTCCGCCCGTGCGCCCACATAATCTCAATGATCGGCAGTAACCGCTCGCCGGTGCCTGAGCAGATAACGCTATGCCCTGCCCCACGACAGTTCTGGCAGTTCTGATTCAATCCTGCATTCGAACCAAATCGATAGGATTAGTCTGAAAGGTTGATCCGGCCATTATGAATTTAGCCCCCGAAGACGCTTACGTCTCAAAAATGATGATCTGCTGGTACAAGCGGAAGGCGCCACCGAATCTCAATCTTCAAAGCCGGTGGACTCGGGTTTGAACTTGAGCTGCCGAGCGTTGTGCCTCACCACGCTTACGTCGTTGTCAGAGAAACCTTCTTCAGGCACCGCCTCGATCTCCAACGTCAGCTTCACCCTGGCTTCGTGGGTTCGCTGGAGTTCCATGACGATGGCATTTAAGACAGCGTCGAAGGCCTTTACCGGCCGCACCATATCGAGCTCCACTGATCCGTAGAACCGGCGAGGCTTTCTCGATCGCGCCGTCGGGCAACGTTGACGCTCGGAACGGGACAGATTGCTGCAACGCTCGTCGCTGCCTCGCGGGCGTGCGAAACGCTGATGCTCTGTGTTTCGGCGCCTTAATGGCCTTGCAAATTGGTCATGGGTGCTAACGAAGTCCAAGCATCGAGCGACGGAAGCCGTTGCTGCGCGCCTCGCGCTGACAGACAAAACTTCCAGTGCTGCCCTGCCCGTATCGCCTCTGTTTTTTGAAATAGTAAATCTCCTTCCTAAAATCCAGCCAGACTACGGCGTCGTGAGGGCAATGCCGTTGCGCCTGCGCTTCGTAACGGAATGGGCTTAACGGCGTGGCGGCCACATCGGTCGGACCTCCTGCGATGATCAACGCAGTCAAGAGATAGCCGGCACGCATCAGGGAATTCTGCATCGATGCTCCCGTCGGTCCCGAGACTCGTACGAATTGCCAGTGTTCCTTTCACGGGATCTTCGTGTCGACCTTCTTCCAGGTCTGGTCAGGATCGAACCAAGTCATGTGCGTCACGAGCCTCAACGTGTTGTTGCCGAGATCCTTCTGGTAGACCGTGCCGGTATGATTGACCAGGAAGGTCATGACACCAGAATTGCCGTACTCGGCGGGATAGGCGACCAGCGCGAAACCACCGATCATCTTGCCTTTGACGACATAGTTGAGTGTGCCGCCCGCTGCGTTCGGGCCCTGCTGCTTCAAAATCCGGTAATAATAGCCATGATACGGCGCAGGACCCGAGCCGACCTCGTATCCTTCGGCCGAGGCCCGCGCGGCCAGTTCGCCAAGAGGGCTCTGGCCTCCATCCGACGACGGCCAGTAGAGACCGTCCTTCTTCCCGGAAGCGCTGACGATGCGCTGGGCATAGACACCAGCACCCTCTCCGGTCCGGTCCTTCTCGGCATATTCGTTCTGCGCGTCGACATAGGCAAGACAGGTCTGGATCGCGTCCAGTTCGTTGCGCCCGATGCGCCGATACAGGATTTCGAGGCGGCCGGCCGCGGTATCAAACTCCCAGCCAGCCTTCTTCCGCATCAGCGGAATCGGAAATGGAAAATCATCGGTACCGAGGATGATCACGGCCTTCTTGTCACCTTCGAGCCTGATCGCATGCTTGGCATCGTAGGCGCCAGTAAACCGCTGGCGTGCCTCGGCGTCAGCGACATCGTCGCCGGAAGAAATGATATCCGCACTCCAAAAGCCAAGCACTTTGAGGATATCCCTCGGGGCTCCGGATCTAACGGCGACAGCAAGCGCGCCGGCCGCTTCCTCTGGCGTTGTGAAGGACTGCTGCGCGTTCGCAGACGTCGTCAGCATAAAGAGCATGGTTGCAACCACCGCCAGTCCAAAACGCCTGCTGCGATGATGGTGGATCGAATGAAGCATGATCATCGTCATTCTCCCGACCCTGTGAGGATCTGCGCGCCATCGGCGAGCCAATCGCGGTAAGTACGGAACATCAGCCCAAGTTTGTGATAATAGACCTTGAGGTAGCCGTCGCGGCCGCGTGTCACCGCCTCAGGGATCAGCGTCTGCACTTCCTGCGCGATGACGCCGACATAAGCTTTACTGCTTCCGAGATAGCTGAAACGGTAATAGCCGAGGCCGTTGTTGAGATAGCCGAGAAGGACGACGTCATGCTTCAGCGCAAGATCGGAACGCCGGCCACCGCCGCCGCCACGCCCACCACCTCCGCCGCCATGGAAACCTCCGCCTCCGCCGCCTCCCCGGCTAGCAAAGCCGCCGCCGCCCGCAGGGCCACCGCCCCGTCCACCAAGGCTTGCCTGACCGCGCGCTGATTGCAGGCTGGCTGCCTTGCCCGACGAAATGTTGCGGAGGGCACTGTCACTCCCACCCCGCTTGCCCGCAGCGGACCCAGCGCCGCGATTGGCCGCCTTGGCGCGGTCACCGCCGCCTTTGCTACGGTCGGCAGTGTTCGGACGCTTGCCTCGATCGCTTCCGGCACCAGCACGATCGCCCCCCGGACGGTCACGCGTGCCCGCACGATCCCCGCGGCGATCACCGTCGCGATCTCCAGTCCGATCGCCCGCACCCGGACGATCCTGTCCCGGGCGGACCACCTGCTGGCCATCCCGGCCGCGGTAATCCATTCGGTTTCCAGCGCCTGCCCTGAGATCGTTGTTGCCGAAGCGCTGTGCGACGTTGGCATTGGCGTATTTGACGCCCTGACGGTGCGCCGGATTGTGCTGCCAGTTGTTGCCGATGTTATTGATGGTGTTCGAACGGTTGATGAAGAAATTGTTGTTGCCCCAGTTGCAGCCGCCGCCCCAGTAGTTGCCCCAGCGTGCGATGGCAAAGCCAGCCCCGAACGCGATGCCGGCCGCGACCATGCCCGCACCGATATAGGGTGGAGCTGCGAAATAATAAGGCGGATAATCCGCATAAGGCCACGTCCCATAGACCACCGCGGGATCATAGTACGGAACGTAGATCTCATCTGGAACGGCAGGCTCGATCGTGATCACCTGCTTGGTCTCCTGCTGCTGAACGCTCACCTTCTGCTGTTTCGTCGTGGTCAGCTTGTTATTGGCCTGTGCTTTTGACCGCAGCCTCTGGATCGCATCCATCACGTCCGTCTGCTGCGCGAGCACCGCATCTCCCAGGCCTTTGGTCCAGTCGAGCTTTTCGCTCATCATCGACAGGACCGACGCCGTGCTGGACAATGCCTTGACGCTCTCATCCCATGACTGCTTGTCCACTTCGCTCTTGAGCTGATCGCCTTTCAGATTTTTCCGCGCGGTGAGCCAGCGGTCGGCCTGCACCACTTCCAGCGGATAGGTCGATGCGGCCAGCACGTTGGCGAGCAACATATCTGGATAGAGCGCGATCGGCGCCACCAGTGCATCAAGCTGCTCCGGCTTGAGCAACGGTGCGACCGGCTCCGGCCGAGACTGAGCGGGCGGATTGATCGGGGCATCCGCCGCTTGTCCGGCCGCGGCGACCGGCGTCGCGACAAGGAGAGCAACTGCAAGCAGGGCTTGGCCGCGGCTAAACATCACAACCTCCATCGGTGTGGATACGATCAGCCTTGTGCCTATGAGACTGGGGTTGCTTGATCGAGATCAATGAAAGTTTGCTGGCTCGAGCTGTCGGCGCGCCGCTTTGCGGCAACGCAGCTCGTTCTCGGCCCCTGGTCGCAGCGCGTTACCTGATTTCCCCAATCTCCGGCGAAACCAAGCCCCGGCGTCGTCCAGCGCCTCTTGCTGGGCAACTATGCCGCCCGCGCTGCACACAACGCGATCAAGAGGCCAGCTTTCGCCACAGGCGCCAGAGCGTGATCCGGAAAAGTGGGCACCGGTTTTCCGAAAAGATCATGCGCAAACAATAAGGTAGAGCGCGACGACGTTTCATCGCGCTCTAGTGATGGCGACGGTCATTCGTTGACGCAGATCAATAAAGAGCAAGGCTATTCGTCGAACATCATAGTTGCTCAAAGAAGGAGATTGTCATGAAACACATCAGCTTGAAACGAGCGTTGTTGGTAGTTGCCGTCGTTGCGTGCGGCGCCGGATCGGTGGACTGGTCAAGCGAAGGCATCTCATTTTCCGTTGGCAGCGCGCACGCGCGGGTGGGACGACCGTTGACACCCGCGAGCGTCGCAGGCGTTGCACGTCGAACGACGCGGCGGGCTGTCGTAGGTGGAGCGGTGGTAGGTGGGGCGGCCGCGGGCTGCGTGCGGGTGCTGGTGAATGGAAGGTATGTCTGCCGCTATTAAGGAGTCGGCGGCGAATCGACGAAGCTGTGTAGCGATTGTCGGCGCTACCACGCAAATCTCGCGATGGCCGCAGGTGCCGCGCGCAATCAGGGGTTCCGAATGACAAAGGATCCTATAGAAATTATCAAGGCGGCAATTAATGCCGCCTTCGTCAAGTATCCTAGGGAAGACGACCCGCACTGGAGCAATAACTGGATTCGGCCAGAAGAATGCGCTCACCTTACTAACGTGATCATGCTGGAGTTAAATGCGAACGGACTTCAGATCGTTAATAAGAACAGTTGAGGCGCGGACCAAGCTCAGCCCGCGCCGCACCCCGGCATTCGGGCGTGTCTGGTTTGGCCGTCAGAGCGGTCCATCTGGCTCTGCAATTCGGTTAGGTATCGCGGCCACCGGTGGGCGCGCACCCTGTCCGTGGCGCATCTTGATCTAGATCAAGAAAGTGCCCGAACCGGATGATGTCATCTCACGATGAAATCATTGCCGGTGAATTGTTCCTGCTCCGCCGAATGAGGTTATCAAATCCGCGCCCTCAGCAGTCCAGGAGCCTTACCGGCCAAACAGGGAGGAGAGATGAATGAGTACCTTGACCTTCACACGCGCAGCATTTCTGGCCGTCGGCGTCACCCTGTTTGCCGGAGCTAGCGGTCTGGCGGCCCCCTTGCCGACTAATATCGCGGCGATGAAATCCCTGGCGCCTCAAAGTGCGACGGAGGTGCGTTGGGGTGGCGACGGCTGGGGCGGACGCGGCTGGGGCGAACACGACTTGGGTTACCGAGGCTGGGGCGGACGCGGCTTGCATTACGGCGGCCCTGGCTGGGGATGGGGCGCAGCGGCGACAGGTGCAATCGGCGGCGGCGGCTACTACCGCGGTGGCTACTATGGCGGTGGCTACCCATACCGTGGCGACGCGGGTTACGATGGCGAGTACGACGACGAGGATTGCGTGCCCTACGACGGCTACCACCGTGGCAACGACGGTTGGTGACTTCGAAGGTAACGCTCCGGACAAAATCGAACCGGCTTGACGTCGCTGCCGTGATGAACTTTCTCAGGAGTTCACGATGGCCGAGATTACCAAACTATCCGTCGGCAAAGTACTCGATAAGCTGCGGAGCAACGATGCGCCCAAAAAATCGAAGACCATGCTGCTTGACGAGAAACTCAGGACGACCGACGAGGAGCTACAGCGTTTGAGAGCGGCAACTCGCCATCTTAAGGGGACATCCAAAAACCCGCCTGCGGCATAACGAATGGAGACGCGGCACCCGATATTGATATTCGTGGCTGTTTTCATGGGGCTATGGCTCGCTTCACTTGTGGGCTCGTGGCTGCATAGGCGTGACCCGAGCGCCGAAGATGAGCAGCACGAGGATCTTGGCATCCTCGTCGGAGCGACCCTGACCCTACTCGCATTGATGATCGGCTTTAGCGTTTCGCTCTGTCCGGCAGCTGCTGGAGGGCACGCGAGCGGTCGAGGCGGGCCAGCTCGATCAATCCATCGATGTGACGACGGGCGACGAAATCGGGCAACTGGCCGCGGCGTTCAACCGAATGGTCGTGCAACTGCGTGACAACCAGCGCATCAGGGAGACTTTTGGCAAGTATATCGATCCGCGCGTGGCGGAAGGGCTGATCGACCGCCCGAACTTGACCGCAGCGGAAGGACAGCGGCGGGTGATGTCGGTGCTGTTCTGCGACATGAAAGGGTTCACGGCCCTGAGCGAAGGCATGACGCCGCAAGGTCCGGTCAAGGTCATGAACCGCTACCTTTCAACCATGTCGGAACCGATCCGGACCAACCGCGGGATCATCGACAAGTACATCGGCGACGGCATCATGGCCTATTGGGGGCCTCCATTCGTCGATGAGGCGGATCATGCCCGCCTCTCCTGTCTCGCCGCGCTGGAAATGATTGAGCGCATCCCGACGCTGCGCCGGGAACTCCTCGAGCTGCTTGGTGTGCGCGGCACACCAATCGAGAGCTGCGATTTGCGGATTGGCGTAGCGACGGGTGAAGCCTTGGTCGGCAGTATCGGCTCCGATGTCATGATGAGCTATACCGTGATGGGGGACGTGGTAAATCTTGCCTCGCGCCTTGAGGGCGCGAACAAGGTGTATGGCACCCGCAACCTGGTCGCCGAGAGAACCGTTGCCGCGTCGGACGCCGCGGTCGAGGTTCGGGAGATCGATCGGATCGAGGTCGCGGGTTACACCCATTCGGAAGTCGTTTTCGAAATCCTTGGACGCAAGGGCGAGCTCACGCCCCAACAACTGTCGTCACGGGATAGGTACCTGGAAGGGCTCGCGGCTTATCGCGCACAGCGATGGGATGATGCGTTTCGCGCTTAACGCGTCGCTCCAGGAGATGCCCGGCGACGGGCCTTCAACGGTCTTGCTCAAGCGCGTCGAAAGCCACAAAACAAACCCGCCGTCCAAGGACTGGGACGGGTCGTGGCACATCGACAAATAGCTGCCCCGGCGGCTCCCTCGCCTCAACGCGCCCCTTTGACAGTCGGCCGGTCACGATCTTCCGCGCCTGGTGATTTTCTGGTTCGGCGACGATCCCTATAAGTCTCTCGGTAACGTCAAACTCGTTCGCTCAACCGTTGGCGCTTGCCCGCAGGATGATCCGCCCGCCAAATGTGACGCTCGCCGTGAAGAACACGACTGGTACCGCTTTCCGATCTGAAGTTCGCGCGGGAGGACTCGCCGCTTGCGGTTCGAACTGCAGATCGGCGGTACTAGATCGGACACCGGAAATATTTGACTTCGGATCCTTCCATACCCGGAAACTGCCGCGCAATGCTGTTCTCGTCGAGCACCTTCAGGCTGAACTGGACGTTCGAGAGGATAATGTCCGTCGTGCACCCGGCGATGAGATTTAACGTCTGACCATCGTCTTTCCTCGCCTTGATCGTGCAGGTAGTGAACTTGCCCCTGATACGGCTCGCCTCGATAACGAAGCCGCCGCCATGACGTTCGGACAGTCCGGTGAACGCAATCGCGTTGGCGCGTCCTTTCCTGGTGAATACCTTGCCGCACTGATCGGCGCTTGCGGCCCAGGCTCCCGTTAGTTCGAGAGCGCCGACATCCTCTGATGACGTCAAGAAGAAGCCGAGGAGCAGCGCCACGGAAAAGCGCGATTTGCTATCGGCAGTCATCTGCTCTCCTTTCCAGATGCTTTCAGGTCTTGCGCGACAACGGCGCTGTCGAGGTGACGTGATAGTTCCCATTCCCTCTTCTGGCGCGTCCAAATCGCGTTGCGCTGCTGTCCGGTCCAGCCGAGATCAGCGGGACCATGTGATGATGGTTGCGTGCCACTCCGGCACGCAACCGCAGGGAACGGCTGGACCGGCTGTTGGCTCAGCATTGCGTATAGATCCGACCGTAGGCATCAACGACCTGCGCGCAGGGCGGCGCTGCATAAGCACCAGCCGCAACCGCGCCGCCGACGACCGCGCCACCTACGACGGCCCGACGAGTCGTCCTGCGGGCGACGCCCGCGTAGCTCATGGGCGTCAGCGGTCGTCCGACGCGAGCCTCGGCTCCTGAGACAAATCCACCGTCGGTGATCCTGTTGCCGCTCCAGAGCAATCCTCCGGCAAAACTGGCAGCAGTTGCGATCAGCAAGATCGTTTTGCGTGATGATATCGTCATTTCTTGCCTCCTGCAGGTATGCCGGGCGGAAGTTCGTCGAATTCCACCATCGCACTTGAGTCCAGGTTTGCTTTGGTCGCGCCAGCCGGCGGCTTGAACACGAATGCATCCGCATCCGCGATCGCGTCCGTCTTCCAGTCCTTGATCTTCAGCGTGTATTGCGGCGCGCCAGCCATCGTCTTGCTGGTGATGACGTATTTGCGTGGAACCGGACGCGCCCCCGTCTCGATCCATATCTGCCAGTCTGTGTCGATTCCGCGAAATGCGAGATGCTCGCATTCGACTCCATCGACGACGCCCAGACCGATATGCTTGGCGTCTATGACGTTCGTCATCAACTCGTCGTACGAATTACTCAGAAGCAAATCCGTGCCCGGCATCGCCGCGCCCGTCTTCGCCTGAAGCGTATCGATGACCTGATCAATCGTTCCAGCTGCGTCCGCCTGGACATAGGCCTTGGCATTATTGCCATAAAGCGAAAGCGTCTTGCCGTCATAGATCAGCTCGACGTCGGCATAGCCGCCAGTGCGCCTGATCCGCAGCTTGTCAGGCCTATTGAGGCTCATCTGCCCGGAACTGGTGAACTGGATTTTCTGAAGCTCCGGTGTGATGACCTCGATATCGCTGTCGAATGCTGCCGAAATTGATTTCTGTGCGCCCGTATAGTCTGTCATCGCTTTGAGGATCTGCGCGGCATCGTCTGCTCGCGCGGTTTGGCTGGCTGTCGTGACGAGAATGGCAACCGACACGGCTGCTGCCGAAGTTCGGGTCAATGCTCGAAGGGCTTTTCCCGGGTCCATGTGGCTCCTCCATTGTCGATAATGGCATCTCGAGCTGCATCAGCCTCATACACATTGACCTGAATCAAGCCGCGCTACGACCCGCAATTCAGCATCCCGCTAGATCGAACACCGGGAATATTTGAGCGTCATTCCTGGAATCTCCGGAAACAGCCTGGACACAGTGTTGTCATCGATGACTTTCAGGCTGAAATGGACGCTCTGGTTCATGATGCTGGTTGCGCAAGCCGCGGATAGTTCCAGATCATCGCCTTCCTGCTTTTTCGACTTGATGGTGCACCGGGCGCTCTTTCCCCTTATCCGGATTCCATCAATGATGAAGCCTGAGCCAAAGAGATCGGAAAACTCGGCAAAGGCGACTTGATTGCCTTTCTTCGTGAACACTAGCTTGCAAAGGTCGGCTTGCGATGCCCACGCTCCCGTCAATTCGAACGC
>Ga0137415_10007394_pt1 | contig 10883 bp, 8 predicted proteins | sample CZODoug3_1_1_16f_FD_183082 | JGI IMG/M metagenome (GOLD analysis project Ga0137415, IMG submission 183082) | Vadose zone soil fungal communities from Angelo Coast Range Reserve, California, USA - CZODoug3_1_1_16fungal (Hybrid Assembly) | ecosystem: Environmental > Terrestrial > Soil > Vadose...
AGCGAGAAAAGACGCGGATGGCCGGGTCACGCCCGGCCATGACGATCTATTTGATCAGCCTATTTGATCAGCCCGTTTTTGGATTTTTGCCGATGTCCACGTCTGTCTCGCCGCTTGCCCCGACCAACGTCCCCGACATGCCCGCGATCTCGGGCGTGAAGCTCGCAACCGCGGCCGCGGGTATCCGCTACCAGGGCCGCACCGACGTGCTGCTCGCGGTCATGGACAAGGGCACGACGGTGGCCGGCGTCTTCACCAAATCGAAGTGCCCCTCCGCGCCGGTGGACTGGTGCCGCGCCAACCTGAAAGGCGGCAGATCTTCCAAGGGAGGGTTTGCCCGCGCGCTGGTGGTGAATTCCGGCAACGCCAATGCCTTTACCGGCAAGACTGGACGCCAGGCAACGGCGCTGACGGCGTCGATTGCCGCCAAGGCGGTCGGATGCAAACCGGACGAGGTGTTTCTCGCCTCCACCGGCGTGATCGGCGAGCCGCTCGACGCCACCAAATTCAACGGCGTGCTCGGCACGCTGGCTGAAAATGCCGCGCCGGGCGAATGGATGGGCGCCGCTAAAGCGATCATGACCACCGACACCTTTGCCAAGGTCGCGACATCAACCGTGAAGCTCGGCAAGGCCAAGGTCACCATCAATGGCATGGCCAAAGGCTCGGGCATGATCGCGCCCGACATGGCGACCATGCTGTCGTTCGTGTTCACCGACGCCCCGATCGCAGCCGGCGCGCTGCAATCGCTGCTCAAGAGCGGCGTCGAGGATACTTTTAATGCCGTCACCATCGATGGCGACACGTCAACCTCGGATACGCTGCTGGCCTTCGCCACCGGAAAAGCGGCCGCGCACGGCGCGCCGAAAATCAGCCGCGCCAGCGACCCCCGCCTGAAGGCCTTCACCAAGGCGTTCTTTGCCGTGCTCGCCGACCTGGCCGAACAGGTGGCACGCGACGGCGAAGGCGCGCGCAAGCTGGTCGAGATCATCGTCGACGGCGCCGCCTCGAAAGCATCGGCGCGTAAAATCGCGATGTCGGTGGCGAATTCACCGCTGGTGAAGACCGCGATCGCCGGCGAGGACGCCAATTGGGGCCGCGTGGTGATGGCGGTCGGCAAGGCCGGCGAGCCCGCCAACCGCGACAAGCTTTCGATCTCGTTCAACGGCATCCGCGTCGCCAGCCGTGGCGCGCGCGATCCGTCCTATGATGAGGCGGAAGTGTCCGCGGCGATGAAGAACCCGAAGATCCAGATCAAGATTGCGCTCGGCCTGGGCAAAGGCCGCGACCGCGTGCTGACCTGCGACCTCACCAAGGAATACGTCGCGATCAACGGCGATTACCGGTCGTGAAACTCACTTTGGTGGCCGCCTGCGCGCTGATTGACGCCGACAAGCGCGTGCTGATCGCGCAACGCCCGGAGGGCAGGACGCTTGCCGGCTTGTGGGAATTCCCAGGCGGCAAGCTCGAACCCGGCGAGCGGCCGGAACAGACGCTGATCCGCGAACTGCACGAGGAAATCGGCATCACCGTGAGCGAAGCGTGTCTGGCCCCGCTCACCTTCGCCAGCCACGCCTATGGTGATTTTCATCTGCTGATGCCGCTCTACATCTGCCGGCGCTGGGAAGGCCAGGTCACCGCGCGCGAGGGCCAGAAACTCGCCTGGGTCCGCGCCAACAAATTGCGCGACTACCCGATGCCGCCGGCGGACATTCCGCTGATCCCGCATTTGATTGATTTGCTGATGTGACGACCGGGCGTCGCATCGCTTACCGTCGTCATGCGCGGGCTTGGCCGCGCATCCATCAATCTGCGTAGGATTCTTAGCGAAGGAGATCGATTGCCGGGTCAAGCCCACGGCTGTCTGGCACGGTCCATGCTTGAAGAAGCGCACGGCATTGATTCTACTCGTTTCCATCTGGTTGCGAATCATCTGGACACGAAAAAGGATCAACACCGTGCGGCATCAGAATATCGTTTTTCATGGGCTTCTGAAGCATATTCCGTGGTCGATGCTCGATCGGCTTGTGGATCAGTACAATGCCGACTGGGATGGCCGTGTCGTGAAGACCAGGGCTCATCTGATCGCGATGCTGTATGCGCAGTTTTGCGGCGCACGGAGCCTGCGCGAGATCGAAACGAACCTGCAGAGCCACGCGGGCAAACTTTACCATCTCGGCGGCAGCACCATATCGCGATCGGCGCTCTCGACCGCCAATGCTTCGCGTCCTGTGGAGGTCTTTGCCGGCCTGCTTTCGGCCCTGATGGCTCAGTTGCAGGCCGGTTATCGACGGAAAATCGGCGATTGCGTTCGGCTGATCGATTCGACCAGCGTGCGGCTGAACAAGCTGAGCGGCAATTGGGCGACGTTTTCGGCGGGAGTTTGCGGCGCCAAAGCGCACATCATCTACGATCCGGATGCCGATCAACCGCTGTACCTCATGGTGACGCCCTGCAATGTTAATGACATCACAGCCGCCAAGGCGATGCCGATCGAGGCGGGAGCGACTTATGTGTTCGATCTCGGCTATTACGATTACGGATGGTGGGCGGAACTTGATGAGGCAGGTTGCCGCATTGTCACGCGGCTGAAGTCCAACACGCCTTTCACCGTCGTGGAGCATCGGCCGGTCTCGCCGGGATCGTCGATCCTGAGCGACCGCACCGGCTACCTTCCCAAACGGCTCGCCGCCTCCCGCTGCAATCCGATGTCGAATCTCGTGCGCGAAGTTCAGGTCATCATCGAGACTGGCAAGGTGCTGCGCATCTTCACCAATGACCTTAAGGCAAGCGCGCAAGAAATCGCCGACTTGTACAAGCGTCGCTGGGCGATCGAGCTGTTCTTTCGCTGGGTCAAACAGACCCTGAAGATCGGCCACTTCCTGGGAACCTCCGAAAACGCCGTTCGCATCCAGATCACGGTCGCGCTGATCGCCTTCCTGCTGCTGCGGCTGGCTCACGACGCCAACAAGATCGTAAAAAGCCCGCTCGCCTTCGCCCGGCTCATCCGCACCAACCTGATGCACCGGCGCGCGATCAGCGAACTTCTCCAAGCTACGCCACCCCCCGAGCCACAACAGTCCAGATTTGACTTCGGACCACATGCAACCCGCGCCGCGCGACGGCGCAGCTATATTCGCGCTGACCTCGCCACGGAGAACGCGGCATGACAAGCATGGACCGTGCCAGACAACCGTGGGTCAAGCCCGGCAATGACAACACAGGGTCTCTCTACAGGGAGTCTCTAATGATTATCCCGTGCCACGCCGACGCTTCCGGCGATGTCGTGATAGCGCGTCGCGAGCTCCAGGCAAGCGCCGGTGGCCTGCTGGCCGACGGTCGAGCGATAGAGTTCCTGCCAGGGCGTCTGGTTGGCCGGATAGGGGAAGCCGCCTCTTGCCTTCAGTTCGGCGCGGCGCCGCTTCAGCTCCTCGTCGGAAATCAGGATGTTGGCGCTGCCCTTGTTGAGGTCGACGCGAACCCTGTCGCCGGTCTTGAGGATCGCAAGCCCGCCGTCGGCAGCGGCTTCGGGCGTGGCATTCAGGATCGACGGCGAGCCCGAGGTGCCGGACTGGCGGCCATCGCCGATACAGGGCAGGGACAGGATGCCGCGTTTGATCAGCGCCGCGGGCGGCTGCATGTTCACGACCTCGGCGCCGCCGGGATAGCCGATCGGACCGGTACCGCGTACGAACAGGATGCAGTGCCCGTCGATATCGAGCGCGGGATCGTCGATGCGGTGGTGATAATCCTCCGGGCCCTCGAACACGATGGCGCGGCCCTCGAACGCGTTCGGGTCCTTGGGATTGATCAGATAGCGGTCGCGGAATTCCTTTGAAATCACGCTGGTCTTCATGATCGCGGAGTCGAACAGATTGCCGCGCAGCACCAGGAAACCGGCGTCCTTCACCAGCGGCTTGTCGTAGCTCCAGATCACGTCGCCATCGGGTTTCGGGGCGTCACCGCAGTTTTCGCCCATGGTGTGGCCGTTGACGGTCATGGCGTCTTCATGGATGCGCTTGTGCGCCATCAATTCGCGCACCACCGCCGGCACGCCGCCGGCGCGATGATATTCCTCACCGAGGTAGAAGCCCGCCGGCTGCATGTTCACCAGCAGGGGAATCTCGTGGCCGTATTTCTGCCAGTCGTCGATGTCGAGTTCCACGCCGATATGGCGGGCCAGCGCATTGATGTGGATCGGGGCGTTGGTCGAGCCGCCGATCGCCGAATTGACGACGATGCAGTTCTCGAATGCCTGCCGCGTCAGGATGTCGGACGGCTTCAGATCCTCCCAGACCATCCCGACGATGCGCGTGCCGGTCTCATAGGCAATCTGGCCGCGCTCGCGATAGGGGGCGGGGATCGCCGCGCAGCCCGGCAGCGACATGCCGAGCGCTTCGGCCAGCGAATTCATGGTGGAGGCGGTGCCCATGGTGTTGCAATGGCCGACCGACGGCGCCGACGACGCCACGATATTCATGAACTCCTCGTAGTCGATCTCGCCCGCGGCAAGCTGCTCGCGCGCTTTCCAGACCACGGTCCCGGAACCCGAGCGCTCGCCATTGTGCCAGCCGTTGAGCATCGGCCCGCCCGACAGCACGATCGCCGGCAAATTGACCGTCGCCGCCGCCATCAGGCAGGCGGGGGTGGTCTTGTCGCAGCCCGTGGTCAGAACCACGCCGTCCAGCGGGTAGCCGAACAGGATTTCCACCAGCCCGAGATAGGCGAGGTTGCGGTCGAGCGCCGCGGTCGGGCGCTTGCCGGTCTCCTGGATCGGGTGCATCGGAAATTCCATGGCAATGCCGCCGGCGGCACGGATGCCCTCCCGGACCCGATGGGCGAGTTCCAGGTGATGGCGGTTGCATGGCGAAAGGTCGTTGCCGGTCTGGGCGATGCCGATGATCGGCTTGCCGGCCTGCAGTTCATGCCGGGTCAGCCCGTAATTGAGATAGCGCTCGAGGTAGAGCGCAGTCATCCCCGGGTTGTGCGGGTTGTTGAACCACTCGCTGGAACGGAGTTTGCGTCTGGTGACGCCGGTAAGCGGCTTGTTCATTGTTTCTCCCGCAGCGCACACACGCCTTATTTTTGTGCGTAATGTTCGTGTCAGCGGTTGATGTTTGCATGTCGTCGCGCCGTTCGCAACGTTTGCCGGGGTGGACGGCCGCCTACGACTTTGATCCAACGACATCGCCGAAAAAGTCTGGTAAGACCCCGGCTTAACAAGAAGACGACGGCGGATTTTACCGCCGGGCTCACGTGAACAGGGAGGGTATGTATGTCGTCGGTGCAGATTCGCGACGTGCGGAAATCGTTTGGTGGCTTTGAAGTCCTGCACGGCGTGTCGATCCCGATCGAGGACGGCGCTTTTGTCGTTCTGGTCGGCCCGTCCGGCTGCGGCAAATCGACCCTGCTGCGGATGCTCGCGGGGCTCGAAAACATCACCTCCGGGACGATTTCAATCGGCGACCGCGTCGTCAACAATGTCCAGCCCAAAGAGCGCGACATCGCGATGGTGTTCCAGAACTATGCGCTGTATCCGCATATGACGGTCGCCGACAATATGGGATTTTCGCTGAAGCTGCGGGGCGCAAGCGCCGACGAAATCAACAAGGGCGTCAATCGCGCCGCTGAAATCCTCGCGCTGACGCCGCTGTTGGACCGCTATCCCCGGCAATTGTCCGGCGGACAACGCCAGCGCGTCGCGATGGGACGCGCCATCGTGCGCGACCCGCAGGTGTTCCTGTTCGACGAGCCCTTGTCCAACCTCGACGCCAAGCTGCGGGTTGCGATGCGCACCGAAATCAAGGAGCTGCATCAGCGGCTGAAGACCACCACCGTCTACGTCACCCACGACCAAATCGAGGCCATGACCATGGCCGACAAGATCGTGGTGATGCATGACGGCATCGTGGAGCAGATGGGCACGCCGCTCGAACTATATGACAAGCCGGACAACCAGTTCGTCGCCGGCTTCATCGGCTCGCCGGCAATGAATTTCCTTAAAGGCAAGGTGAAGGCAAACGGCAGCATCGGGTTCGAGGGCCCGAACGGCGTAAAACTTCCGCTCGCATCGGCGCCCGCCAATTCGGACGGCCGGCCCGCCGTATACGGCATCCGGCCGGAGCACTTTACCATCGCGGATGACGGCGCGGAGGCCGAGATCGTGGTGGTCGAGCCGACCGGCTCGGAAACCCAGGTTTTCGCCAAACTGGGCGGCGAGCAGGTCGTCGCCGTGTTCCGCGAGCGTCATCAATTCAATCCGGGCGACAAGGTCCGGCTGAAACCGGACCCGTCGCTCGTGCATTTGTTCGACGAGACCACCGGCAAGCGACTGAACGCATAAAAAAATACAATTAATCTTATAGGGAGGATCAACTATGCATGACTTTACCCGCCGCACTCTTCTTCAAGGCGGCACCGCGTTAGCGGCGACCGGCGCGCTTACCGGACCCGCGCTGTTCGACTTTGCCAAGGCCTGGGCGGAATCGACACCATGGAAAGCCGAGTCGGGCGCCAAGCTCACCGTGATGCGCTGGAAGCGCTTCGTCCCGGCCGAGGACGATGCATTCAATGCGATGGTCGCGGCTTTCAAGGCGGCGACCGGAACCGAGATGAACGTATTCAGCGAATCCTTCGAGGACGTGCAGCCGAAGGCTTCGGTCGCGGCGAACACCGGCTCCGGCCTCGATCTGGCCTGGGGTCTGCATACGCTGCCACAATTGTTCCCGACCAAAGTGCTGAAGATGAACGACGTCGCCGATTACCTTGGCAAGAAGTATGGCGGCTGGACTGATGCCGCGGCGAAGACCTGCAAGCTGGGCAACGACTGGCTCGGCATTCCCGTCGCGACCATCGGCGGTTACATGACCTACCGCAAGTCGGCGACAGACAAGGCGGGCTTCAGCGAGTTTCCGAAGGACTTTCCGGGCTTCCTTGAGATGTGCAAGGCGCTCAAGAAGAACAACACCCCGGCCGGCTTCGCGCTCGGCCACGCCACTGGCGACGCCAATGGATGGCTGCACTGGGTGCTATGGGGCCACGGCGCCTATACGGTCGACAAGGACGACAAGGTCGTCATCAATTCGCCGGAAACGGTGAAGGCGCTGGAATATTGCAAGGCGCTGTCCGATAGCTTCATTCCCGGCGTCGCCTCCTGGAACGACTCGTCCAACAACAAGGCGTTCCTGTCGGGCGAACTCTACTGCACGTCGAACGGTATCTCGATTTACGTTGCAGCCAAGGACGATCCGACCAAGAAGGATCTTGCCGAGGATACCTATCATGCGCTGTATCCGGTTGGTCCTGTCGGCAAGCCGACCGAACTGCAGCTCGCGGTTCCAATCCTCGCGTTCAATTTCACCAAATATCCGAACGCCTCGAAGGCCTTCATTGCCTTCATGCTGGAGAAGGAAAACTACGAGAAGTGGCTGTCGGGCGCGCGGGGCTATCTTACCCACACCCTGAATGCCTATGACTCGGCGCCGGTGTGGACCGCCGACCCGAAGAATCAGGTGTTCAGCCAGGCCAGCAAACGCGCGCTCCCCGCCTCCGGCATCGGCACGCCCGGCGAGAAGGCCGCGACCGCGATCGCCGACTTCCTGGTGGTCGACATGTTCGCCAATTATTGCACGGGCACCAAGGACGCCAAGAGCGCGATCTCGGACTGCGAGCGGCAATTGAAGCGGATTTATCGCTGACGACGATGGAGCGGGCGGCAGGTTGTCGCCGCCCGCTCCATTGAGCACATTTCGTAACGCGGACAAGACGGCAAGGTCGCCGGAAACATTGCGGGATTTCGCCCATGGCTGACATCGCACTCCAACCCCGGGTGGCCAAGCCGCAGATACGCGAGGCCACGGCGTGGGACCAGCTCAGGACCAACAGAAACTGGCTCGGTTTCTGGTTCATGCTGCCGGCGATGGCGTTCCTGATATTTTTCCTGGCCTATCCGCTCGGCCTCGGCATCTGGATGTCGTTCACCGATGCAAAGATCGGACGGCCGGGCGAATTCATCGGCACCGAGAACTACGAGTGGCTGTGGGGCGATTCGATCTTCTGGCTGTCGGTGTTCAATACGCTGCTCTACACGACGATCGCGAGTGCGATCAAATTCGCGGTCGGGCTTTATCTGGCGCTGTTGTTGAACGAGAACATGCCGTTCAAGGCGATGCTGCGCGCGCTGGTGCTGATCCCCTTCATCGTGCCGACGGTGCTGTCGGCGCTGGCCTTCTGGTGGATCTTCGATTCGCAATTCTCGATCATTTCATGGTCGCTCAAGCACCTCGGCCTGATCACCCAGAACATCAATTTTCTCGGCGACGTCACCTGGGCGCGGATCTGCGTGATCTTCGTCAATATCTGGCGCGGCGTGCCCTTTGTCGCGATCACGCTGCTGGCGGGGTTGCAGACCGTGCAGCCCTCGCTCTACGAGGCGGCGACGCTGGACGGCGCGAGCAAATGGGAGATGTTCCGCTTCATCACCTATCCGCTGCTGACCCCGATCATCGCGGTCGTGATGACGTTTTCGGTGCTGTTCACCTTCACCGACTTCCAGCTGATCTGGGCGATGACCCGCGGCGGCCCGGTCAACGCCACCCATCTGATGGCGACCTTGTCGTATCAGCGCGCCATCATCGCCGGCCAACTCGGCGAGGGGGCCGCGATTTCGAGCGCGATGATCCCGTTCCTGCTCGCCGCGATCATGGTTTCCTGGTTCGGGCTGCAGCGCCGCAAGTGGCAGCAAGGGGAATCCAATGACTGATCTGCCCGCACCCAAGCCCGTCAACATGAAGGCCGTATTGTCGGGTTCGTCGCCGACAGCCGCGAAGGACGATCACAGCGAGGGCATGAGCTATCTGGAGTCGGTGCCGCGCCGATTAGTCACGCTCTATCTGCCGCTGTCGATCATCGTCATCATCCTGCTGTTTCCGTTCTACTGGATGGGCCTGACGGCGATCAAACCGGACGAGCAGCTGCTCGATCTCGACAAGTTCAATCCGTTCTGGACCTGGAGTCCGACCTTCAAGCACATCTATAAATTGCTGTTTCAGAGCTATTATCCGCATTGGCTCTGGAACACGATGTATGTGGCGGTTTGCGCCACCGTGCTGTCGATCTTCGCCAGCGTGCTGGCGGCCTATGCCATCGTGCGGCTGCGCTACCGCGGCGCGCATTGGGTCGGCGGGCTGATCTTCCTGTCCTATCTGGTGCCGCCGTCAATCCTGTTCATCCCGCTGGCCACCGTCGTGTTCCAGTACGGCCTGTTCGACTCGCCGCTGGCGCTGATCCTGACCTATCCGACCATCCTGATCCCGTTCTCGACCTGGCTCCTGATGGGATATTTCAAGACCATCCCGTTCGAACTGGAGGAATGCGCGCTGATCGACGGCGCGAGCCGCTGGCAGATCCTGATCAAGATCGTGCTGCCGCTGGCTATTCCCGGCTTGATCTCGGCGTTCATTTTCTGCTTCACGCTGTGCTGGAACGAATTCATCTACGCCCTGACCTTCCTGCAATCGACCCAGAACAAGACGGTGCCGGTCGCCATCGTCAACGAATTCGTCGATGGCGACATCTACCGCTGGGGATCGCTGATGGCAGGCGCACTGGCGGGCTCGCTGCCGCTGGTCATTCTTTACGCGTTCTTTGTCGAGCACTATGTTTCGGCAATGACCGGAGCCGTCAAAGAGTAAGCGCGCAGGGCCCGCGTCTGATCTCTTGTTTTGACGCGTTTTCTTGACGCGAACCGGTTCCCACTTCGCTCGAAAACGCTATAGAACAACAACAAGGAGTTGGGTCTTGCATATTCTGGTTCTGGGCGCCGCCGGCATGGTCGGGCGCAAACTGACCGAGCGGCTGTTGCGCGACGGGCGCCTCGGCGACCGCGAGATTTCGCGGATGACCTTGCACGATGTCGTGGCTCCGACGAAGCCCACGCATGCAGCCATCCCCGTCAGCGTCATCACAAGTGACTTCGCTGATCCCGGTACCGCGGCATCACTGGTGGCGCACCGCCCCGATGTGATCTTCCATCTCGCGGCGATCGTCTCCGGCGAGGCCGAGCTTGATTTCGACAAGGGCTATCGCATCAATCTCGACGGCACGCGGATGCTGCTCGATGCGATCCGGCTTGCCGGCGGCGGTTACAAACCCCGCATCGTCTTTACCTCGTCGATCGCGGTGTTTGGCGCGCCGTTTCCCGAGGCCATCGGTGACGAGTTCTTTCAGACGCCGCTGTTGAGCTACGGCACCCAGAAGGCGATCTGCGAACTCCTGCTTGCCGATTATTCGCGCCGCGGGTTCATGGACGGCATCGGCATCCGGCTGCCGACCATCTGCATCCGTCCCGGTCTGCCCAACAAGGCGGCCTCGGGGTTCTTTTCCAACATCCTGCGCGAGCCGCTGGCCGGCAAGGAAGCGGTGCTGCCGGTGTCCGAGGACGTCCGGCACTGGCATGCCTCGCCACGCTCGGCGGTCGGTTTCCTGCTCCATGCCGCGACCATGGATACCGCGACCGCCGGTCCACGCCGCAACCTCACCATGCCCGGGCTTTCGGCGACGGTCGGCGAGGAGATCGCAGCGCTGAAGCGGGTGGCGGGCGACAAGGTGGCGGCGCGGATCAAGCGCGAGCCGGACCCGTTCATCATGGGCATTGTCGACGGCTGGCCACGCAATTTCGACGCCAAGCGGGCCGTGAAACTCGGCTTCACCACCGCCGAAAAGACCTTTGATGACATCATCAAGATTCACATCGAAGACGAGCTCGGCGGAAAGTTCGTGGCCTAGGGTGCGTTCAAGCGGACCCGCGCGGAAGCGGTCATGACCCGGGTAGCGTGCATCGGCGAATGCATGATCGAGCTGAAACCGGCCAAGGGCGGCCTGTA
>Ga0137415_10007395_pt1 | contig 10883 bp, 6 predicted proteins | sample CZODoug3_1_1_16f_FD_183082 | JGI IMG/M metagenome (GOLD analysis project Ga0137415, IMG submission 183082) | Vadose zone soil fungal communities from Angelo Coast Range Reserve, California, USA - CZODoug3_1_1_16fungal (Hybrid Assembly) | ecosystem: Environmental > Terrestrial > Soil > Vadose...
GCCGTAAAGCAACGCCAGGCCGGCATACCGCAAATGGATTTGCGCGCTTGGGGGGCGGCGGCGTTCGCGGAAGATAGCTGGCAGGTGACACCCACCACGACTCTGAATCTTGGCCTCCGTTACGAGTACACCAGCCCGCTCTACGACAAGGACAACACGAACACGAACCTGATATTCAACAACGGTGTCCCTTCCGTTTTCATCGGCGGTGAACTGGGCTATCCCCGAGGGCTGATGTATGCCAATAAGCACAACTTTGCCCCGCGCCTCGGAATCGCCAAAAATCTTCCCCGTAAGGGACTCGTGCTGCACGCCGCCTATGGAGTCTTTTTCACACCGGTAGACCTGAACACCTGGTGCAACCAGCGACATAATGTTCCGTACGTTTTCCCGGAGACACAACAAGCCGATAACTTCACGCCGCCACCGGCGCTCTTCAACACGGGTATGAATTTCGGCACTCCCGTTCTTGGCACGGGCGCTCTGACGCCAACCACCGTGAGTTTCACTGCGTTCGATTCCCACGCACCGGCGCAGTACGTTCAACAATGGAACGGCTCGGTGCAAAAAAGCTTTGGGCAAAACACCTCTCTCGAAGTCGGCTACATCGGCTCGCGCGGTTTCCACCTGCAAAGAGCGCATCTGATCAACAACACTCTCCCTGGACCGGGTCCTCTTGGCCCGCGGCGTCCGTTCAAGACGCTCACATTTGTTCCGGGAACGGTATTGACGCCGAGCAGTACTACGGCTGTCGTGCAAAGCGAAACTTTCCCGGTCAGCACCATTAATTTGCTCGAGAATACCGCGCAGAGCTGGTACGACGCCGGATACGTGAATGTCCGCCGCCGCTATTCGCATGGGTTTAGCTTTCTGGCCAACTACACCTTCGCCAAGAATCTGACCAACGCGCCGGACTTCCGATCGCCGATGGACGAGTCGACGATTCCCCAAGACAATAGGAATCTGAACCTAGAAAAAGGCCCCGGCTGTGATGTGCGCCACCGCTTCGCCTTGAGCAGCGTTTACGATATTCCGGCGTTTAGGCGGCGTGAGTGGGTTCGCCTGATAAGCCAAGACTGGCATTTGTCGACGATTTACCAGGTGCAATCGGGAATGGCGCTGACCATCTCCGTGTTCGGGGATACCGCGAACTCCGGAACAGTGCTTGGCGAAAATCCCATCCGCGCAAACGTTACCGGCCTGCCAGTGTTTGGCCCGGGCACGCACACCGCTGCGGAATGGTTTAACCCCGCCGCTTTCGCCGCTCCACCGGCGTTTACTTACGGCAACGCTGGCAGGAACTCCGTGTATGGTCCGCCACTGCAAACCATGGACTTCGCGCTGGCGCGAGCCTTCCGCATCAGCGAGCGGACCAATTTCCAGTTCCGGGCCGAAGCATTCAATGCGCTGAACAAAATCAATCTGGGAACGCCGAACCGCTTTGTGAATACTCCGCAGTTCGGAACCATCACTATGGCAATGACTCCGGGACGCGAAATCCAGTTAAGTGGCAGGCTTTCATTCTAGAAACTCGCAAAAGAAAATCAGCCAACTGCGAAACGACGTGATGCCTTGAGTGCGAGCGGCGGGCGTGGTAATTTGAATTGTTGCCCCGGAGTGGCGGAACTGGCAGACGCGCTGGACTCAAAATCCAGTGGTACTTAGTACCGTGTGGGTTCGACCCCCTCCTCCGGGACCAACCAACGAGACCCCACACTGTCTTAGAGACCACAAACACGGCTCGCTGACTCGTGATTCCCCAAAGTTCCCTTCACTTCCGCAAAATGGTTCTGCCCAAATTTACATGGAATACCGTAGTTTTGACTCAGTACTCTCCTGCTCTCTTTCAGACCGATTACGCTAATGCATAGAACCGTCGCACTTTATTAAATTAAGGTGGAGGCTGGGGAATTGCTCACCATTAAATGGGGAAAGCTGCCCAGTAGAATGCAACAGGTTTGAAACTTCTAGCAGTTTTAGTACTGACCTTTCGCATCCGCCCCGGATGGTCGCCTGTGAACCAGCATTCTGTCTCGCACCGGGCCGCTAAAAAAGCACGCATATCTCTCGACTTCGGAGGCGCCCATGTTCTCCAGTGCAATGCTCCGCGCAATGGAACGGTTAATTCCTCATTTTTCGATAATTTTGGTCATAACAGCAGTGGCTGTGTTCCTTGTTGGCTGCGGCGGGAATCCTCCCATGATGCAAAGCTCGAGCATGGGCACAATAAACGTGTCCATGAGCGACCCGCCCTCCTGCGCGGCCGCATCCAGCGCTACTACCGTGCCTGCGGGAGGTACGGCCGCGCCGGGCGGAAATTTCATGAACGTTTTCGTCACGATTCGTTCGATTCAAGCGCATACCAGCGCGACCGCGGATAATACCTCTTCCGGTTGGCAGGAACTCGCGCCGCAACTCGTTTCGGCTCCTACGCAAGTTGATCTTTTGCACCTACCGGCCAACGGGCAATGCCTGCTCGAGCAACTTGGCTCGACCTCCTTGCCTGCCGGCGATTATCAACAGATTCGCTTGATTTTGCTGGCCAACGCAGCTCCGAGCGGACCGGCGCCGTCGAACGACAGCAACGCATGCTTCAAACAGCTCGGCGGCGACGTCTTCAACTGCGTGGTAGACACAAGCGGGACGGCGCACACACTGAATTTGAGCAGTGAGGCAAACACAGGTCTGAAGATTCCGCCCGGGCAAATTATGGGAGGCCCGATCCACGTGGCTGCGGGACAGTCGGTGGATCTAAACATCGATTTCAACACCTGTGCCTCCATTCTTATGGAAGGCAACGGAGATTTCCGTTTGAAGCCCGCGCTCACCGCGGGCGTGGTGAGCGCCAACAAGACAGGCATCAGCGGTCAGATCGTGGATAGTGTTTCGTCGCAACCCATTGCCGGTGCTATTGTCACGGTGCAATTCGCGGACAAGTCCGGCACGGATCGCGTCGTTATGCAGCAGCTGACGGATCCAGCCGGACACTTCAGTTTCTGCCCGCTCGCCGTGGGCGGAGTGTTTGATGTCGTGTCGGATGCCCTTACCGCTTCGGGCACCGCGTACAACGCCACGGTGGTGTTGAACGTCTCTGGAGGAACGAACCTGGGCACAGTTCCTCTCGTCGCAGAGACGCCCGCGACAGCAGGTGCTTCGACCGGGCCGGGAACGATCCAGGGCACCATCACGGCGATTAATGGAACAACAGGGGCGACCATCGACGCCGACGTTAGCGCGCTGCAAAGTGTGACCGTATCGACCACCAGCCACACATTCACTGTTCCGCTGTTCCCGAAGTCGAATGCGTCGGACGTTATGGTGACTTCGAGCACATCGTGCCCAACGGGCGCCCCTAAGGGCGCCTTCTGCGGAAGCTATACATTGGTCGTTCCGGCGAGCAATCCGACTGTGGGCACATTCTCTGCGGGCAAGACCACCATCACGGCACCGGCAACAGGAGACGTTCTGTATACCGTTGAAGCGGATGCGACAAACCCGTCATCCGACGCCGCGATATGTTCACCGTCGTCTCAAACCACTAGCAAAGACTCAACAACTCCAACCGCTATGCCCCTGAAGGTTACCGCGGGCGCCACCACAACTGCGGCGGAGCTGGACTTCACAGGTTGCTCCTGAGGGGAGAGGCCAGCGGTGAGGTTGTGCAGAGTGCCTCCGCGCGACCTCACCGCGGCTCACGTTTCTCAAGAATTGGCCAACCGTATCCCGGAAGTTTGTATAGCCTCCTCGTTCGCGCCCCGATTCAAGAAAATGCTTAACGTCGATATTGAAACGGTTTAATATCGTGTGCGCCGGTTTTCTGTCACGCGAAGCGCCGGTCCGATTTGCCGTTTTAAATTAGATTCCCATCGAGGAGATCTATGCCACGTTCGCGGAAATTCTCAGCCCGGATGTTGGGAGGGGCGTTCATCTTGTTGGTGCTTCCGGTGACGATTGCCGCCGCGAGCGGGGACCACGCTTCGAGAACCTATCTTCACAAGAATTGGCGGATCCAGTCGTCGTGCGACGTGAAAGCTACTGGTGAGCAGATTTCCTCACCCGGCTTTGATGCGCTGGGTTGGCACAAGACGGACGTTCCGGCGACCGTGGTGGGCGCCCTGGTGACGGATAAAACGTACCCCGACCCAAACTACGGCACAAATCTCAAGTCCTTTCCGGGAATGAATTATTCCGACAAAAATCTCTTTGCCAATCAGGAAATGCCGGATGGCAGTCCGTTTCAGTGTTCGTGGTGGTACCGCACGGAGTTCACGCCACCTGCGGGAAATGACAAAAGAACGCAGTGGCTGAATTTCCTGGGCATCAACTATCGCGCGAACATCTGGATCAACGGGCACAAGGTGGAAGATGCCACCGATGTCGCAGGCACCTATCGCTCGTACGAATTCGACGTGAGTAAATTCCTGCAGCCGGGGAAGACCAACGCACTCGCTGTCGAGGTGTTCGCCCCGGGAAAGTATGACCTGGGAATCACCTGGGTCGATTGGAACCCAACTCCTCCGGACAAGGACATGGGGATTTGGAAAGAAGTTTTTCTGAGCTCGAGCGGGAATGTTGCAGTGCGCAATCCATTCGTGGCCACCAAGCTGGACGAGGAATACAAGACCGCGGAACTCACCATCAGCGGGGAAGTGCGCAACGTCTCGAGTGAACCTGTGAAAGGTGTGCTGCATGCGGAAGTCGATGGGATCGCCGTGCAGCAGCCCGTGGAACTGAACGGTGGCGAATCGAAGATTGTGAAATTTGCGCCGGAACAATTTGCAAAGCTGAGACTGGCGCATCCGCGGTTGTGGTGGCCCTATCAGATGGGGACGCCGCATCTCTATACGGCGAAGCTGACGTTCGACATTGGCCAGCAAGTGTCGGACGCCGCAAGCGTGACTTTTGGGATCCGCGAAGTCACTTCGGAACTAACGGACAAAGGACACCGCTTGTTCAAGATCAACGGAAAGAAAGTATTGATCCGCGGCGCGGCTTGGGCGCCGGATCTGCTTTTCCGGTGGTCATCGGACAGACTGGACGCGGACCTTGCTTACGTGCGCGATATGGGCATGAACACCATCCGCCTGGAAGGACGGCTGGACCGCGACGAATTCTTTGAGAAAACGGACCGCCTGGGGATTCTGGTAATGCCCGGTTGGACCTGCTGCGATGCCTGGGAGAAATGGAAGAGCTGGAATGGTGATCAGAATCGCGTTGCGGCGGCTTCGCTGCGCGACCAGACTACCAGGCTGCGAAATCATCCAAGCGTTTTTGTATGGCTGAACGGCAGCGATAATCCGCCGCCCGCGGACGTCGAAAGAATGTACTTGGACATCGAGAAGGAACGGCAGTGGCCAAATCCGATCGTCTCGTCCGCTTCGGAACAGAAGGCTGAAGTAAGCGGTGAGTCAGGTGTGAAAATGACCGGCCCCTACGAGTACGTGCCCCCGGTGTACTGGCTGGCGGACACAAGAGCGGGCGGCGCCTACGGATACAACACAGAAACAAGCCCGGGGCCGGCGATTCCACCTCGGGAATCGCTGGAGAGATTCATCCCCAAAGAGCATCTCTGGCCAATCGATGAGGTTTGGAATTATCACGCGGGCGGCGAGCGCTTCACGACCATCAATGTATTTACCGATGGTTTGACCCGCCGCTACGGACAAGCTTCATCGCTCGACGATTACGAGCGCAAGGCCCAAGCCATGACTTACGATGGCCAGCGCGCCATGTTCGAAGCCTACGCGCGGAACAAATACACATCCACGGGTGTGATTCAGTGGATGCTGAACAATTCTTGGCCGTCTCTCATCTGGCATCTTTACGACTACTACCTTGTGCCGGCAGGCGGGTATTTCGGGACGAAAAAGGCCTGCGAGCCGGTTCATGTTCAATATTCGTACGACGACAACTCCGTCGCGGTAATCAACGGAACGTACGAAATCCTCAAAGGCGCAAAAGTCAGCGCAAAGATATACAACATCGATGCCAAGGAAAAAGCTTCACGCGAGGCGACACTTGATCTTAGCGCTGACAGCAGCACTAAGGCATTCGATCTCCCCACGCCGGAAGGACTGACGCCGACCTATTTCCTGAAGCTCCAGCTGCACGATGCGGCGGGCAAGCTGCTCAGCGACAATTTTTATTGGCTGTCGACAAAAGCGGACGTGCTCGACTGGGACAAGAGAGCTGACACCGTCTACACACCGCAGAAGGAATTCGCCGACCTCACCGGCCTGAACAGCCTTCCGCAAGCGAAGGTAGCAATCTCCAAGACAGTGCAGGGAAGTGGCGCCAACTCGACGGTCACTGTAATTGCGGAGAACAAGAGTGGCAGTGTGGCATTTATGGTCCATCCGCGGCTCACACGCGGCAAGGGCGGCGAGGACCTAACGCCAATTCTTTGGAGTGATAATTATTTCTCTCTGCTGCCGGGAGAGAAGAAATCCGTCACCGCAAAGTTTGATTCCGCCGCACTCCGAGGCGCCGCTGCGGAGCTGGTAGTGGAAGGCTGGAACGTCGAGCCAACAGGGCCGTAGGCGGACGGTGATTCGTTCGCCAGCGCTTTTTCCGGCTTGATCACCGGCGCGATGAACCGGTAGCCGAGCCGCGGGAGGGTTTCGACAAATCGCGGACTCCGCGCCGAGTCCCCCAGTAAATCGCGAAGCTTGTTGACAGCGGTGTTCAGCCCATGCTCGTAAGCGACGTACGTATCGGGCCAGAGTCTTTCGCGAAGCATGCTTCGGGTGACAACATCCCCAGCGCGGTCCAGTAACATCTCCAGGATTTGGAAGGGCTTTTCCTCCAGCCGGATACGCATTCCATGTTTGCGAAGTTCGCGCGACTGGAAGTTGACTTCAAAGGTGCCGAAACGCGTTACGATGCCTGAGCCTTGAACTTCATTCATTCCTTTATCCCCGCGGCTACCTAGCCTCGACACAGGGTTGCCGGCCAGTGCTAGCAACAACCATGACCCTTTCTGATAAGCCTTACACCCGAATATCCTGATTGTTGTGGAGACTTGTCCTTCTACTGGTTTATTCCCACTCATTCTTGTTTTCGCGCAACCATTAGGCACATTTCCGCCATCCAATGCGGTAGAATCGTAAAAGGCTTTGCCTTTGGGCTGGGAAACGGATGCGGAGATCTGTCAGGAATAGTGATTTCCGATCGTGAGGGGGAACAATGAAAACTGTGAATCGTTTCTTGGGGGCAGTTGTGCTGGGACTGTTTTTTGTCGGCGCCGCTGCCGCGGATACTTTGGAATTAAGAGATGGTCGCGTATTGAAGGGGAAATATCTCGGTGGCACGCAGGCCGTTTTACGCTTCGAGATTAATGGCGAAGTTCAGACTTTTAATACCACAGATGCTGTGGCGCTGACGTTCACGGGTAATGCCGGGCGTTCTGCTCCTGCAGCGGCTCTCGCTCCGGCGACGGTGCCGGCCAACAGCTTGGCGGGCTCCGCTTCAGGCGGGGACGTGACCATCCCCGCGGGACAATCTCTGCTGGTACGTATGATCGACGGTGTGGATTCCGCAAAGAACCACGTGGGTGACGTGTTCCACGGTAGCCTCGAGACCGACGTGACCGTCGGCAACACCATCGTCGCCCGCAAGGGCACCGATGTGTATGGCCGCCTCGCCAATGCCGAGAAGAGCGGAACTTTTACAGGCAAGTCGGAGTTGCAGCTGGAACTCACGCGCATGGTGATTGACGGCAAGGATTATCCGGTTGTCAGCAGCGACTACACGCTGCAGGGCAAGGGCCAAGGCGCCTCTACCGCCAAGAAAGTGGGTGGCATCGCCGCGGCCGGAGCGATCATTGGAGCCATCGCGGGCGGCGGAAAGGGAGCGGCGATTGGCGCGGTAGCCGGAGGGGCCACAGGCGCGGGAGTCCAGGTCCTGACTAAGGGAGCCCAGGTGAAAGTGCCCAGCGAAACCTTGCTCGAATTCCGCCTCCAGCAGCCCGCAACGGTGACGCCTTCGCGGTAGAAGTGCATACCGCAGTTGCGAATTGAGATCTGCGGGAGTATTTGGAAAGAGGCGGGCTTCGGCTCGCCTTTTTCTTTTCGTCTGCCCGATTCTTACGGAGTCTGCTTTTCCCCTACACTGTTTACCCGTTATCGGATTGGAACCATCCGCCAGAAAATCCCTCTTGCCACTCCTGCTGTTAGTGAGTAAGCTACCCCCTCACGTGGAGAAGCCATGCCAAAAGAAAAGCCTAGAGTAAACATCGGAGAAGTCATCAGGACCTATCGGGGCCAGCGTAGCCTGTCGCAGGGCGACATCGAGCGCCGCACTGGGCTCCTGCGTTGTTATCTGTCGCGCGTCGAAAACGGACACACGGTTCCGTCTCTCGAAACGCTCGCCAAAATCGCGGAAGCCATGGACATCTCGCTCGCCGATTTTTTCCCCGGCACGGAAACGCCCCGCGACCGCGAAACGCAAAAAGCCCTTGGAGAGCTTTCCCAAGACGAAATTCGCTTTTTAGGCGAGATCAAAAAGTACAGCACCACGCTCTCCGACGGGGACAAGCGCCTGGTGCTGGCGATGATCCGCAAAATGGCTACTTTGCTCCCGCCGCCGGCGCCGAAGAAGTTGATTGTACGCCGCCCTACCGCATAACCGGGCGTGCGCACCAAGCATCCAAATTATTGATGGCATTAAGCTGAAAAGATGATTGGCCCGTCCGAGGGCTATCCGGTATCCTAGATAACGGAATGAGTTCTATCCGCATGACCGGCGTTTGTTGTTGTCCGCACCCCACGGTGACGGCCGCCGCGTCTTGTTTGGATAGGAAGCCAGCTTTGTAAAAGCTCCCTACTCCAAGATTGAAGCGAACCCACCGCCAGGAATTATGGCAGGTGGGTTTTTTGTTTTAGAGGACGTTCATGACCAATGCATCGGAAGTCTTAGTCCGGCAGCCGGAAGTCGCGTCCGCAAGGGCAACCCACGCTCAGACGCACGCGGCCCCGCGGCTTAACCACCTGCGAGCGCTGGAGTCCGAGAGCATTCACATTCTCCGCGAGGCCGCCGCTGAATTCGGGCGCCCGGTGATGCTCTATTCGATTGGAAAAGACTCTTCGGTCATGCTGCGCCTGGCGCAAAAGGCCTTTTTCCCCGGAAGAATTCCTTTTCCTCTGTTGCACGTGGACACCAGTTACAAATTCCCCGAGATGATCGAGTTCCGCGATTCCTATACGCGGCAGATTGGCGCGGAGCTTATCGTTCACAAGAATCAAGAAGCGCTGGACGCCGGCGCCAACCCGTTTTCGCTGGGCACTCAGAAGTGCTGCGGGCTCCTGAAAACGAAGTCGCTCCTGGACGCCCTGGCTGAGGGCGGGTTCGACGCGGCCTTCGGTGGCGCGCGCCGCGACGAGGAGAAATCACGCGCCAAGGAGCGCATCTATTCTTTCCGCGATGGGCTGGGCCAGTGGGACCCGAAAAACCAGCGCCCAGAGTTGTGGAATATTTTCAACTCCCGTCTCGACAAAGGCGAAAGCATTCGCGTATTTCCGCTTTCCAACTGGACCGAACTCGACGTCTGGCTCTACATCCACGCGGAAAATATTCCCATCGTGCCGCTTTACTTCGCCAAGGAACGCGATGCGGTTCTCCGCGGCGGTTCCATTATCGTGATCGATCACCCCGCACAGCTCCTGCCGGGAGAAAAAACGCAGCGCCTGAAGTGCCGCATGCGGTCGCTCGGCTGCGTTCCCTGCACGGGAGCCATCCGCTCCGATGCCGACACCCTGCCGAAGATCATCGAAGAAATGTTTTCGTTCCGCCGCTCCGAACGCGAAAACCGCGCCATCGACCACGATGAAGAAGGGTCCATGGAGCTGAAAAAGCGGGAGGGATATTTCTAATGATTGCTTCCGTGAACAGCAGGTCCGCGGATGCCTTCGCCGGCTTTCTCGAACAAAACCTGAACACTGAGTTGCTTCGCTTCACTACAGCCGGGAGCGTCGACGACGGCAAGTCCACGCTGATTGGGCGTCTCCTGCACGATTCCAAGGCCGTCTACGAAGATCAGCTCGCTTCGGTGAAGAAGAGCCGCATCAACCGCTCGACGGGGCCGCTCGATTTTTCGCTGCTCACCGATGGTCTGCGGGCCGAACGCGAACAGGGCATCACCATCGACGTCGCTTACCGCTATTTCGCCACGCCTCGCCGCAAATTCATCATTGCCGATACTCCCGGGCATGAACAGTACACGCGAAATATGGCGACGGGCGCGTCCACCGCGGATCTGGCGGTCATTTTAATAGACGGAACAAAGGGTCTTCTCCCGCAAACGCGGCGTCACGCCTTCATTGCTTCTCTGCTGGGAATTACCAACGTACTCGCTGCCGTGAACAAGATGGATCTGGCTGGCTACCGCGAAGATGTATTCCGCAAATTGCAGGACGATTTCCTGGTGCTTGCGGCTCGGCTTGGGATTGCCAACGTGCAATGCGTGCCCATCAGCGCTCTTGAGGGAGACAACGTCGTTGACCGCAGCGCGCGCATGCCGTGGTATGACGGTCCAACGCTGCTGGAGCACCTCGAAACTGTCCCTCTTCCCGAAAAGGATTCGCTGCAAGGCTTTCGCTTCCCGGTGCAAACCGTGATTCGTCCGGACGCCACGTTTCGCGGCTTCGCCGGCCGCATCGCAAGCGGCTCCATTCATCCCGGCGATCCCGTCGTCGCCCTTCCTTCGGGGCGAGAAGCCCGCATACGCTCTATCGTGACCTACGATGGCGAACTGCCGCAGGCCTCTTCCTCCATGTCTGTAACCTTGCAATTGGACAAGGAGATCGACCTCGGCCGCGGCGACATGCTTGTCTCGGCGGACGACGTGCCCGCCGTCTCTCGCAAATTCCTTGCCAGTGTCGTCTGGC
>Ga0137415_10007396_pt1 | contig 10883 bp, 7 predicted proteins | sample CZODoug3_1_1_16f_FD_183082 | JGI IMG/M metagenome (GOLD analysis project Ga0137415, IMG submission 183082) | Vadose zone soil fungal communities from Angelo Coast Range Reserve, California, USA - CZODoug3_1_1_16fungal (Hybrid Assembly) | ecosystem: Environmental > Terrestrial > Soil > Vadose...
TCGAGGGGCGCGAACTGGAACTGGAGGTCGATCTGGTGCTCACCGTCGCCCTCGAGATCGTCGACGACGACCCAGTAGCTGCCCTTGACGAACACCACGCGGCGGCGGTGCACGGCGCCGCCGCCCGGCAACTCGACGTACGCCCGATGGTCGGCGTCGGCGAACTCGAGCTCTGGTGTCGAGCGCCAGTCGAGGAGCCGCGCGCCCGGCCGCTCCGCCCACCGGAACGGTCCGGCCGGCGAGGCCTGCGATTCGCCGTCGAGGACCACCGCGCTGTGCGCCCGGGTCGAGCGGAAATAGCCGCGGCTCGCGGGATCGCCGGCGTAACAGTAGGTGCCGGAGTCGACGAGGTATGGCTCGCCGAAGACGGCGCACTGCACGCTCAGGAGATCGGCGTGGCCGTGGCCGCTGCTCACGGGACAGCCGAGCGGCCCGACGTCGAAGATCAGCTGGTGATCGTCCGCCGACCAGCCGTTGCGCATGACCGCGTAGCCGCCGGCGGCGAAGAGCCGCGACGGCGCCCCGGCCGGCGGCGCCGGCCGAAGCGCGTCGAAGGCGTCGAGCCCGTCCGGTCCCAGGAGCCAGAGCACCTCGGGTGTCGCGCCGCCGGCCGCCCACGCGCAGTCGGCGCGGCCGAGGAGCGCGGCCGCGGTGGCCAGCACGCCACGGACGTCGTGCTGGGCGCGCCGCGCCAGCGGCACGAGCGTGCCGCCGTCGGCGTCGCCGATCTGCGGCATCGAGCCGTCGGGAAAGCGGACCGCCAGCAGGAAATCGAGCATGCGGCCGACCCGCTCGGCGACGGCCGGCGGAATCGGCCGGCTGTTGCGCGCGGACAGGATCAGCAGGTGCAGATAGAACTCGAGCGTGTAGCGCTGGTAGCCGGTCGACAGCTCGAAGTAGACGCCGTCGTCGAGGATGTGGCGCGCACTCTGCTCGACCAGGATCCTGGTGCCGAGCTCGCGCCAGCGGTCGGCGCGCGGCAGCTCGGGGAAGATCAGCCCGGCGTAGACGAGGCCGAGCGCTTCGCCCGTCAGGTGCGTGTTCGGCGAGAAATAGTAGGAGAGGTAGCGCTCGACGTGCGTCGCGTGAGCCCAGATCGCGCGCACGATGCGGTCGAACAGCGCAGGCGAGAGCACGGGTGATCCGCGGAGCAGCAGGAGCGCCCAGCACCACGAGATCGTCCGGAACGAGACCTCGAGGCTGCTCGCCCAGTTGATCCCGACACCGGCGGGATTGGCGTCGATCCACTGCCCCACGTACTCGGTGAAGGCGCGGGCGTAGCAGGGATCGCCGGTCAGGCGGTATGCCTGTCCGAGCTTCACCATCCACTGGTGACGGTTCAGCTCCCAGACGACCTTGCTGTCGCCGACCGTGCTCGGGTCGAGCGGATCCAGACGGCTCCAGTGCGCGACGGGCGCGTGACGCCCGGAGACCGGATCGAGGCTCCAGTCGATCGGATCGCCGAACGACAGTCCCTCGTAGCCGAGGAGATCGAAGCGCCCGCGGCACGCCGCCTCGGCGACCGCCACGACCTCGTCCCGCGCGTCGGGCATCCGGTCGATCACGACGCTCGGCGTCCGATCGCTCACCGCCCCGTCGAAGAAGTGACGCGGGGTGCTCGCGCGGAATCGCGCGAGGCTCAGACGATGGTCGGGGCCGAGGCCGGCGCGCGCGACCATGCCCGTGCGCTCGAGGAGCTTCGAGGCTTCCTGCCGGCCCCGGCAGATGAGCTCGTCGGTCCCGGTTCGTGCGAGCCGCCGGATCACGCCGAGACTCCCGCGTAGGCCGCGGCCCACTGCGCGGAGAGCCGCGTCCACGTGTACGCTTCGACCTCGGACCGCGCCTGGCGAGCCATGCGGAGCGCGCGCACCGGATACTCGAGCACCACGGTCACGGCCTTCGCCGTCGCGGACGGATCGTCGGGCGGGATCACCAGGCCGGTCTCGCCGTCGCGGACGAGCGCCGCGATGTCCCCGGTCGCGGTCGAGACGACCGGCAGCCCGGCCGCGAAGGCCTCGAGCACGGACAGCGGCTGGTTGTCGACGATCGACGAGTTCACGAAGATGTCGGCGGCCTCGTAGAGCGCCGGCATGTCGACCGGATTGACGCGGCCGAGAAAGCGGATGCCGCGCTCGCCGAGCGCCGCCGCCCGACGCATCAGGCGGGTTCGCTCGCTGCCGTCCCCGGCGATGGTCAGGGTGGCTTCGGGGAATCGCTCCCTCAGGAGCGCGAACGCCTCCAGCGTGACGTCGACGCGGTAGTAGGGATCGAGGTTCCGCGCCGAGAGGATCCGCGCATGCGGCGGCATTCGATCGCGATAGCGGAATCGCGTCGTGTCGACCAGGTTCGGCACGGCGCGCGCCAGATAGCCGTGGCGCACGAACACCGCGCGGAGATACTCGGAGGGGACGACGATCTCGTGCGCCAGCGAGAGCCAGGGATGCACGAGGGCGCCCCAGCGCTCGAGATGGTCCTCGGCCTCGCCGCTGTGATAGTTGAGCAAGATCCGCTTGCCGAAGCGTCGCGCCGCCAGGAGCGCCGGCGCCACCGCGATCAGGAACGACCAGTAGGACGCCGAGAAGACGTGGACGACGTCGGCGTCGCGCAGGCGGTGGAGGCTCGGAATGTAGAGCGACTGGTTCAACACGGTCCGCGCGTAGGGCCAGCGCCGCACCCAGCCGAGGCCGCGCGGGAACCGCGGGTTGACCGGAATGAAGTCGACCTCGTAGCCCGCCTGTCGCAGGCCGGCGCACAGCGCGTGCGCCTGGATCGACTGGCCGCCCACGATGTCGAGGCTCGGCGCCACCACCGCGATTCTCACGGCTCGAGCCCCGCGCGCCCGGTGCGCACCGCGCCGTCAGCCAGCGCCGGCTCGCGCCGGTAGAGCCCCAGACGGAGCATGATGGCGAGCGCCCGCCGCCGGAGCGCGTCGCGCTCGGCCGCGGTCGCGACACCGAGAGCCCACGCCGACCCGACGTAGACGGCCGCGAATGCCGCCCCGCTCGCGGCGAGCACGACGAGCGAGCCCCCCCCGGTGACGAGCAATCGCACGACGGCCGCGACGACGCCGGCGAGCCCGGCGGCCGCCGCCAGCTTCGCGACGTCACCGAAGAGCGCCAGGTCACGCCGGGTGACCTTGAGCACGCGCGCGAGCATCGCGCTGACCGCGAGTCGATCGACGGCGTTGACCGAGACCATGACGACGATCGCGCCCAGCAGCCAGTGGCGCGCCGTCACGCTCCAGAGTCCCAGCACCAGCACGGCGACCAGCGCGACGCGGACGCGCACCAGGATGGCGGTGTATGCCGGGTAAGCTCGGAGGACCGGATCGCAGGCGCTCGTGAGGATCCCGAGAGGAATCAAGGTCAGGTTCACGGCGAAGATCGGCCAGCTGCCGCGGTAGCGCTCGGTGAAGAGCACCGTGACGAACTCTCGCCCGACGACGATCAGACCGACGTAGAGCGGCAAGTACAGGGCGGCCAGCATGCGCACCATGCGGGCGAGGAGCTCCACGATCTCGCGCCGCTCGCCCTCGAGCTGGAGCCGGCCGACCGCCGGGATCATGACGCTGCCGACCGACTCGGCCACGATCTGGAGAAACGGAATCTGGAAGCAGCCGACGGCGTAGATCGCGAAGGTGGCGGCATCGAAGGAGCGCGCGACGAAGTAGTTGTGCAGATCGAGCTGGGCCATCGAGAGCATCGCCGCGGCTCCGAGCGGCAGCGCGTAGCCGAGCTGCGCCCGCATGACCTGCCGGTCGCCGGCCGCCCAGAATCGCGGGAAGCGCGACGCGAGATACCAGAAGAGGATCGCGGCCTGCACGAAGCACTGGATCGTCGCCGCGGCGATGAGCGCCTCGATCGTGGGCCTGAGCCAGGCGGCGCCGACGAGCAGGAGCGTCTTGGTCAGATACGTGAGGACGATCAAACGCGCGGCCAGGGCGACCTCGCCGTTCGCGACCACGATGATCTCGAGGAACGACGCGGCGACCGCCAGGAACGCCAGCAGGGCCAGCCCGGATGCGTGGGCGACGAGCTCGCGGCTTCCGAAGATCGCCTCGAGGAGGCTCGGGCGCAGCAGCAGCGCGAGCGAGGCGAGCCCCGCGACGAGGAGCTGGAACAGCGCGATGTTGAACACCACCCGTCCCCGCTCGTTTCCGCAGCGCGGCAGGAAGTAGAACGCGCTCATCGCGAAGCCCAGCGGCAGGATCGTGATCGCGGTGTTGACGAGGAGGAAGACCTGCTTGTAGAGACCGAACTCGGTCTGGCTCAGGCTGCGCACCAGGATGAGCGGCAGGGCGAAGCCGAGCACGAAGGCCACCGCCTTCGCCGAGGCCAGCCAGACCACGCGTCGCTTCAGCGTCCCGCGCATCACCGGCGCTCCAGCGACGCCGCGGCGGCATCGCGCCAGCCCGGCGGGTGCTTGATCGATTGCGTGGCCGCGAGGACGTCGCCGAGCGTCGCCGAGCCGCCGCCGAGATCGCCGACCAGTCGCACCTCGTCACGCTCGAACCGTGCGATCGGCCAGCGGAAGCCGCCGAACGCTTCGCGGGCCAGCGCGACGCGATGCGGATCGTAGCCGAGCAGATGGGCGCCGACCCAGTCGACCGCGGCCGGATTGCCGCCGCCGAGCAGCAGGCCCAGCTCGAGCGGCTCGGCGAAGAGAGGGCCGTTGCCCTGCCCCGCGACCGTCGCGTCGACGACGTGCAGGACGCGGCGCTGCGGCGTCTGCGCGAGCGTGCCGTCGGTCCGCCCGTAGTTGAGGATCCGGTTCAGGTCGAGGCACGTCCGCCAGACCGTGTCGTTGCCCGACCACGCGCCCTCGACGCCGGTCTCGTCGCCCATCAGCTGCGCGATCCGGCCCAGGACGTCGCCGGTCGTGCTCCACGCGAACGCGCGCGTCCCCGGAGCGCTCGCGAGGTTCGACTGATCGAGCGCGACCTCGATCGCCCGCTTGAGCACGCTGCCGCCGGGATAGCAATCGCCGCCCCGGCGCGAGCCCCCGACCCGGTGGTGGGGCAGAAACTCCTTGTTGCCGTTGATCCCGACCAGGTTCTTGAGGGCGCCGGTGATTCCCGCCTTGCAGTGGGTCTTGAGCTTGGGCACGTTGACGACGACGTCGGCCTCGACGATCGCCCGCGCCACGAGGTAGCAGTGACGTCCCGGCGCGTGGGTCTGCCGCATCTTGCGCGGGTCGTACTGGGTGACCCGGAATGAGCCACGCCGGTCGGTGACCGGCTCCAGCAGGCTGTCGGGCCCGAGATCGAACAGGACGAAGTCAGCCTCGGGTTGCTGGTCCTCGCGCGCCACCCGCACGCCGTACCGGAACGCGCACGTCGTCCGCCGGAAGTCCCGCAGGCCCTCGAAGGCCGGCTCGCGGGCCTGGAGATCGGCCGCCCACCGATCGAGGGCGGTGTCGCTCAGGAGCCGCTCGAGGTCGCAGCCCTGAAGCGGCGCGTCGCCGACGACCACGCGCGCAGGCTCCGCGGCGAGCACACCCTCGACGACGGCGCGGATCAGCTCGGGATCGGTGACGAGCGGTCCGAGGCCCCATGGCCCGCGGTTCTCGTGGAGCACCCAGTTGGGCTTCACGACCACGCGGGCTGCGCGCGGGATCGCGCTCCCGAACGGTCCCCTGCCCACTTCGCTCCATTCGAGGACATCGCCGAGACGCTGGAGACTCGCCGAGAGCTCCGCCCGCCGCCGCTCCGGCGTGTCCTGAGACACCCGAATGGCGGCGACACGCGATTCACGCGTGAAATCCCGTTCCGTCATCGCTGAGCCCGCCGGCGCTCGTCGATCTCGCTGACGACGAACCGCACCTTGTTGGCGCGGGTCCGCGGCAGGGTCTCGCAGAGCTCGAGGCTCACGGCGAGGCCGTCGAGATTGGCGCGGAGCGTCCGAAGAATGTCGACGCGGTTGCCCTCGCCGAACGTCGGGGCCGGCACCAGCCGGACCGTCACGCTGGCGTCGTCGGTCTGCACGACCTGGTACTGGCGGACCGGATGGTCCTTCATCATGTGCGGGAACTCGATGCCGTGGATCCACCGGCCGTCGGGGAGCCAGATCCGGTCGAGCTCGCGTCCCAGGACCTCCTCGAGCGCGAAGGTCGGGTGCCCCGGGCGGCTGCCGGCCGGAAAGCGCGCGAGATCGCCGATCCGGTAGCGCAGCATCGGCATCCCGTCGCCGTGGAGCTTCGTGACCAGAATCGACGAGACGGGGTCGCTGCCGTCCGGCTCGATCAGCACGTTGGCCCAGTCGACCTCGAGCTCGAGGCTCCGATCCGGATCGACCTGGAAGGCGATCAGACCGGCGTCGCGGCTTCCGTAGCGCTCGTGAATCGGTCGGCCGAACACCGACTGGATCAGCGCCCGGTCCCGGGGCATGAGCTTCTCGGCGCCGGTCACGAAGCACCGCGTGGGATAGCTCGGCCGCCAGCCGCGCGCGCCGACCTCGGCCGCCAGCGCCGCGAGGGCGTTCGCGTAGGCCAGGAGGTACCGGGGTTGCCAGCGCTCGAGGGCCGCGTGATAGCCCGCCAGCGCCGACGGCGAGAGACGGAAGCACTCGAGCTCGCGCGAGTTGTCGACGAACGAGCGGAGCCGATCACCGAGGCCGTCACTGGCCTTGGGATCGAGGTGGTGTCCCCAGAGAGCCGCCGCGCGGGTGCCCCGCGGTAGCCCGATCCGCCGCATGTAGTACTCGATCCCGCTCTCGCGCCAACCCCGCTCGCGCGGGCCCAGCCAGATGACCGTGGGGACGCCCGTCGAGCCGCCGCTCGCGTCTTGCCGGAGATCGGCGGGCGGGACCGTGACGGACACCAGCGCGCGGCCGGCTCGATGTACGTCCGCGCGCTCGAGCGTCGGCAGCGCCGCGAAGTCGTCGAATGTGAAATCGCCGCGCGGATCGAAGCCGATCTCGTCGAACAATGCCTTGTAATACCGAGTCGTCCACCAGGCTCGGCGAACCGCCTCGCGAAGCCGGGCGAGCATCCACTCGCGCCGCTGCTCGAGCGGCCAGGCCTGAGCCTGCTCGCGCAGGCTCAGGCCTTCGTCGCACGCGCGCGCCGCGGGACGGAGCGCCGGCCTCGCCAGTCGGGAGAGCCGGCGGAGTGGCTGGAGGAGCTGGGTCGAGACCAGGTCGTGAGTGCCCGGGCTCATGCCGGATCGCCCTCGGGCTGGTCAGGCGGCGTGGCGCTCGCGCTAGCTTCGGCGAGCGCCCGAGCGGCGAGCGCCAGCCCCGCGAAGTAGTAGAGGTGGAAGTGATAGGCGACCGGGGAGAAGAATGCCGCCACCGCGAAGGCCAGAAGGCTCGTGCGAATGCCGTTGGCGAGGACGCTCAGGTCGCGGGCGCCGGGACGATCCGCCGCCAGACGGGCCGCCCGGCTCGCGCTGCGAACGCTTCCCACGAACAGGAGCAGGAACAGGATCAGCCCCGGCAGGCCCAGATCGATCGCGTACTGGAGATAGACGCTGTGCACCATGAGCCACGCCGGGCCGAGGACCTCGTTGAGGGCCAGGATGTTCTGACCGATCCCGGCACCCACCAGCGGATGGTTGAGGACGTAGCCGACTGCCGCGACCTGCTGTTCCCACCGCCCCTGCGCCGATCCCGTCGGATCGGTGTTGACGTCGGCGATCGTGAACAGATGCTTGACGTAGTCGTCGGGCAGGAGCGGGGTGAAGACCATGACGAGGATCAGCAAGCCCCAGGCCCATCGCCGATCGAGGCGCCGCGAGGTCGTCAGCACCGTGGCGGCGAGTGTGGTGGCGAACGTCAGGAACCCGGCGCGCGAGAACGTCACGACGATGCCGACCACCTGGAGCGCGGCGATGCCGAACAGGACGGCCCGCAACGCGGGCGAAGGCGTGATCAGGAACAGCGCCGCCGTCAGCGGCAGGATCAGGTTGAGCAGGAGCGCCAGATCGTTCGGATTCTGCGTGAGCGGTGCCTCGTAGCCGACGATGCGCTTGACGGCTTCACCCACCCCGTCGTGGACGTACACGCCGGAGAGGAAGTTCTCCATGCCCTTCACCGCGATCGGAGCCGTCATGAGCGTCAGCGCCCACGCGACCTGCCGGAGTCGGCGGACCGAGCTCACCGCGTTCGCGATCAGGAGGAAGATCGCCAGGGTCTTCAGATACTGGTCGAGCAGCAGGTTGACCGATCCGCCCGGCCAGTACGACAGGGGGATCGTGATCACCGCCCACGCGAGCAGGCACCCGGCCACCTTGATCTCGCGCGTGACCAAGGTGATCGGCAAGCCGCGGCCGAGCCGGTCGACCAGCATCGCGAGGAGGCCGGTGCCCGCGGCGAGCATCCCGAGGCGAAGCGGCCGCAGCGCCGGGATGATGTTCTGCGGCGCGATCAGGAGCACGAAGGTGAAGCCCATGAGCGCCCAGAAGGGCAGCGTCGAGCCCTCGGCGTCCGCCGAGAGCGGCTCGCCCGGCGACTGGTCGGCGACCGCGGCGGTCTCGTCAGGGTCGCGCCGCCACCACTGGGGATCGGGCAGCGCGTCGATGGAGAATCTCGGCTCGGTCATGGACGCACCATCGAGACGTCCGCCGCCCGCGTCGCGGCGTGGCGATGGCGACAACCCGACGCGAAATGGAAGATGCCGCTCGTGACACAGCTCGCGACCGCGGCCGAGAAGCGGCCCCCGGGATCGAGGCAGGAGTTCTCCCACAGGACGCAGCGCGGAATCGTCAGCAGCGGATGGCGCCGGTCGCGGTGGTGGCAGGTCGTGTACGCGAAGCGATAACCCGCGCGCGCCACCGCCTCGACCGTCTCGGTGTTGAACGCGCCGTCGGGATACGCGAAGTGATCGATCCGTGTTCCGAGCCGCTCTTCCAGAGCCTGGCGCGCGCCGATGGTCTCCTCGAGCATCCGCGACGAGCTCTCACGCGTGAGGAGGGCGTGGGTCCGCGTGTGCGAGCCCACGGTGATGCCGGCGCGCTGCATCTCGGCGAGCATCGCCCAGGTCAGCGGCTTGAGGCCGTCGAGCCGGTCGGTGTCGATCGACAGCCGCTCCTCGAGCGCCGCCAGCACCTGGGCGACGCCTTCCTGGCACAGGGTCGTGAGCAGAAACCTGAGGGCGCCGAACGGCTCGCTGAGCGCGCGCGACGTCGACGTCTGCTCGATCGTCATCACGCCGAGGTCGACCAGCACCTCGCGCGCGGCTGACCAGTCGCGCGTGAGCAGAAGATAGAGCCGGTCGTGGTAGAGCGGGGTGGCGCGATCGATCCAGTCCGTCACGACGAAGACGGCGGCCGGGATGCCCTTGCGCTTGAGGACCGGATACGCGTGCTCGTACATGTCGCGATAGCCGTCGTCGAACGTGATGGTGGCGGTCGGCGTCGGAAACGCTCGGCCCGACTCGAGCTGGGAGCCCAGCTCGTCGAGCGAGACGAAGCGGAAGCGCCGCCCGATCCAGTCGAGCTGGCGCTCGAACATCCGGCGGCTCACGAGCATGGGCGCGATGATCGACGCGCGCCGCACGCGGCCGTCGTCGACGACGCGGTGATAGCCGACGACCAGCGGCAGCCGGCGCGTGCCCGACATGATCCGGATGAGCCGATCGGTACGGGTTGCCCCCAGCACGAGCGCCAGTCCGGTCTTGAGATGGGCTCGTCCCATGCGGGTCACGCTACCCCCCTATCCCGAGCCCGGCGGCGATGCGATGCGCCACCGTTTCGGGGAGCACGCGACGGGCGGTCCGGCGCGCGGCCCGGTTCGCCTCGATCGCGCGACGATAGAGCCGGCCCCGGACGTGCGGCGGATAGAGCTCGAGCCGTCCGAGCTCGCGGGTGCGACGGGCCCAGTGGAACTTGTAGGCCTCGTCGCCGTGCAGGAAGTCGTATTCGGTGGCGCCCTCGTCCACCGCCGCCTTGATGGAGAGGCCGACCGCGATCAGGCCGACGCTCGCGCGCGCGTGGCGCGGATCGAAGCCCGACTGGTAGAAGTAGAACGTGTTCCGATAGCGAAAGCCGTAGACCGCCGCGATCGCGACGTCGTCGAGCCGCAGGGTGAAGAGCCGGAGCCACCCGCGCGCCAGGGCGAGGCCGCTCAGCTCCTCGTGGAAGTCGACGAGCGCCGGGCGATCGAACGCGCTCGAGCCCCCGCGGGGCTGCCAGCGCATCTGGTGCAGGGCCACGAGCTCGCGCAGGGCCTGGCCGCGCTCCGCCTCGGTCTCGACACGCGCGAACCGAATGCCTCCCAGCCGCTCGAGGTTCCGCAGCCGCCGCCGGAAGTTGTAGCGGTGCGCGGGCCCGAGATCGTCCAGGTACGAATCCCAGGAGTGTCCGGTGAGGTCGATGAAGGGACACACATCGGTCTTCGTCGAGCGCCCCGTCCACTCACGCTTCCCGAGCTCGTCGGCGAGGCTCAGCATGTTCGGCGCGTCGGGCGGCACCTGGCCGAGTCCGACGGCGGCTCCCGCGTCGACCACCGCGGCCGCCAGCGCTCGAATCGCCGGGGTCGCGTGGCCCGGCCGGACGATCAGGTCGAGGTAGTCGGACCCGACGCTGCCGGTGCCCAGAAATTCCAGCGCCCCCACCGACAGGAACTTCTCGAGCCGTCGCGGTCGTGACGCGAACGGCGCCAGCGCGATCAGCTCGCCGCGCGATCGCACCGCGAGGATCGACAGCCGCCGTGAGCCGGACAGGTGCTTCCACCACGTGAAGAGCCATTCCCAGGTGAGGAAGAGGCAGCCGGACCGACTCGCCGCCAGGAGCTCGGTCCACTCGCCCGCGAGCCGCTCGAACGCCTCGGGGCTTTCGATCTTCTCGACCTGGACGAGCGATTCGGGGGTCATCGGGCGAGTCTCGCCATGGCCTTCCGGCGCGCCGGGCTCTCCAGGAGCCGCGCGTAGAGACACTCGGTCTCGCG
>Ga0137415_10007397_pt1 | contig 10883 bp, 11 predicted proteins | sample CZODoug3_1_1_16f_FD_183082 | JGI IMG/M metagenome (GOLD analysis project Ga0137415, IMG submission 183082) | Vadose zone soil fungal communities from Angelo Coast Range Reserve, California, USA - CZODoug3_1_1_16fungal (Hybrid Assembly) | ecosystem: Environmental > Terrestrial > Soil > Vadose...
ATGTGCGCCCTCGCCGCAACGCACGGGTATCGCGTGTTCTTCTTAGGTGGGCAGCCGGGTGTGGCTGAAGAAGCGGCCAGTGTGCTGCGCAGGCGCTATCCTGCCCTGACGGTGGCCGGCGCCCTCCACGGATATTTCACCGACGAGGGATCCGTGACCGCGCAGATCCGCCGGAGCGCCCCGCACATTTTGTTGGTGGGGTTGGGCTTTCCCCGCCAGGAACGATGGATCGCCGCTCACCGGAGTCACCTCGGGGTCCCCGTGATCATGGGGGTGGGGGGCACATTCGACGTCCTCGCGGGCCGTGTGCGGCGGGCGCCGAAGTGGGTGCAAAATTTGGGGCTCGAGTGGGTATATCGATTGGTGCAGGAACCACGCCGTTGGCGTGTGGTGATCGGGCTACCGCAGCTTGTCTATTTGGCGCTGCGCGAGCGCGTTCGACATCGTAGAGGCTCGCACCCGTAGACGTGGCGGCGTGGTCTGTGGTGTACTGGTGGGTGAAACGAAAAGTCTGTCAAGAGGAGGTGACGAGTTACTCAGGGTGGTGCCGTAGCGCCAGGTCCCTCAACGCCTTGTCAGGTTGCCCGGTAAGGCGGGCGACTTACGTAACGGGTGGTGAGGGATGACGAGGGAGGGGAACTCGGGGACCGTTTCCCGGAAGGTTCGAGGGAAGCGGTCACATCGGCGGGTGACCCTAGGCCCAGATCCGGGCCTGCACCGCTCCGACGCCTGTCGGAGCCAAGGGAGCCAACAAACTCCGGAGGTAACTCCGGTCCAGAACGGCTCCCAGGACGAGGTCGCAGCTCAGTACACGCGGGGCGACTTCAGCGGATTTCCACATATCCATTGATTCTTAGACTTTTGTGCGCTTTGATGCGCGACGGGAGGACACTATGTGCGGCATTTTAGGCTATATCGGGCCACGACGCGCCCTGCCCATCTTGATCGATGGCTTGCGCCGGTTGGAGTATCGGGGGTATGACTCGGCGGGCGTGGCGATCTTGAACAACGGGCATATCGACGTGCGCAAGACGGCTGGCAAGCTGTCGCAGCTGGAAAAGCTGACGGCGGGGGATACGTCTCTCGGCGGGACAGTCGGCATTGGTCATACCCGCTGGGCCACGCATGGACTGCCGACCGACATAAACGCGCACCCCCACAGCGATGAATCCGGCCGCGTCGTCGTAATCCATAACGGCATCATCGAGAACTTCTTGCAGTTGAAAGAAGAGCTCTCCGCTCGGGGCCATGCGTTTCGCTCGGATACGGATACCGAAGTATTAGCGCACCTCATTGAAGAGGAGCTTTACGGGAAGCCGCCCCACCCCACAGTGCCCTCCCCAACGGCGCACACGGCGGGCGACGGACGGCGCACCGGCACCCAGACACGGGATCGGCGCCCCGGTGCGGCGCCATCGACGATGATTCCGCTGGAGGACGCTGTGCGCCGCGCCGTGGGGCATACGGAAGGCGCGTATGCCATCGTGGTGATGTGCAGCGATCAGCCGGATCGCATCGTGGCGGTCCGCCAGATCAGTCCTCTGATCATTGGCCTCGGGAAGGGAGAGACGATCCTAGCCTCTGACATTCCTGCGGTCCTGCCCTATACCCGCGATGTTCTCATCATCGAGGATGGCGAAATGGCCGTGATCACCGCCTCCGGGGCTACGGTGCAGCTGCTGGATGGCACCCCTGTTGCCCGACAGCCGGAACGCATCACCTGGGATGCCGCGATGGCGGAGAAGGGCGGCTTTCCCCACTTCATGCTCAAGGAGATCCACGAACAGCCGCGGGCGTTGCAGGAGACCATGATGGGCCGTCTAGATGCGGCAACCGCCCCCGACCTTGATGGCGTGGCGTACCCGCCGGATTTCGTCGCCAAGATGCGCAAGATCTGGATCACGGCCTGCGGCACCGCGTATCACGCCGGTCTGGTGGGCCGCTGGCTCTTTGAACACTGGGCGCAGATGCCGGTCGAGGTCGATTTGGCTTCTGAGCTGCGCTACCGCGAGCCGTTGATCGGCTCCGATGCGCTGGCGATTGCCATCAGCCAGTCTGGGGAAACGGCGGACACGCTTGCGGCGATGCGCGAAGCACGGCGGCGAGGCGCCCGGGTGGCCGCGATCACAAACGTGGTAGGGAGTACGCTCAGCCGCGACGCGGACGACGTGCTGTACATTCGGGCCGGGCCGGAGATCGCGGTTGCCAGCAGTAAAGCGTATCTCACGATGCTCGTCGCCCTCCAGATGATGGCCCTCGACCTGGGCCGGCGGCGCGGAACCCTGACGCGCCATCGGGTGCAGGAGATTATTGCGGGACTCAAAGCCCTGCCAACTAAGGCGCAGGAGGTGCTGCACCGCGAACCCGAGGTGGCAGCGCTCGCCAAGCGCTTGGCGGATCGGGAGCACATGTTCTTCATTGGGCGCGGCTTGGACTACGCGGTGGCGATGGAGGGCTCCTTGAAGCTGAAGGAGATTTCCTACCTGCATTGCGACGCGTTGGCCGCAGGCGAGCTCAAGCACGGGACGCTGGCCCTGGTTACCCCCGGGGTCCCTGTGTTTGCCCTGGTGACGCAGCGGGCCGTGTACGAGAAAACCGTGTCCAACATCCAAGAGGTGAAAGCGCGCGGCGGTCTCGTGATCGCTGTCGCGTACGACAGCGATACAGAGATCACCAAGCACGCGGAAGTAGTGCTGCGCATTCCGGACACCGAGGATGCCCTGGCCCCGGTCCTGGCGATTATCCCCTTGCAGCTGTTTGCCTATCACGTGGCGCGCGCACGGGGGAATGACATCGACCAGCCGCGAAATCTGGCGAAAAGCGTGACGGTCGAATAGACGCAAACGAGGCTGGCATGAACCAGTCCAGTGACGACTTAGATCGTCGCGTTCGCAGACTAGTCTACGACGTCACACTGCGCCGCGGCACGCCGCCCACCCTCGCGGCAACCGCGGACGGACTGGGCACATCTCCCCAACAGGTCGCTGCCTCTTTCCAGAGGCTAGCGGCAGGTCGGGTCCTCGTCCTTGCGGGCGACAGCGGCGAGATCCTGATGGCGAACCCCTTTTCCGCTGTCCCGACACCGTTTCTCGTTGAGTTCGAAGACTATGCCGGCTACGGCAACTGCATCTGGGATGCGATGGGTGTGGTGGCGATGCGACGCCGCGATGCCCGCATCAAGACGTCCTGCGGGGACTGTGGCGCGCCGATGGAGGTGCAAATTGTCTCTCAGGCGCTGCAATCCCCCCACGGCGTCGCCCACTACGCCCTCCCCGCCCGGCGGTGGTGGGACGACATCGTCTTCAACTGAAAGACCATGTTGCTCTTCCGGTCGGAAGAGCATGTCGATCGCTGGTGCAAGGCCTGGAGGATGGAACAGGGGGCTATTCTGACGCTCGATCAGCAGTGGAAGCTCGCGCAGGCCTGGTACAGTGCCGACCGCCGGGACCCGCTCTGGCGGCGCAAAACCGTCGACGAAACGGAGGCGGCGTTGGCCACCGCAGGCCTCACGGGGCCATTCTGGAATGTGCGTCCGCCCGCGTAGGAGTATTTCCAGGCCATGCCGGGCAAGGTCTGGAGCGTGACTGGTTCGGGGGCGGAACGGGCAAAGGGTGGGTAGCGAATTAGGGACGGGAATGCTGCCCGAGTGCAATTCCGTCGCCGTCTTAGGAAAGTGCAGCCGCTCGGTTAGACCCTAGGCAGTTGGTGCTTGCGAACACACTTCTCCTCGCGGAGGTGATTGGCACATGCGAGCAACAATGGAGGACTGGGCCCTTTTAATCCTTCGAGTGGGCGCAGGGATCACGTTTTTGGTACATGGTTACCCGAAGCTCTTTGCAGGCGCTGGACCGTTAGCTTTCTCTCGATACTTGCACGCCCAACACTTTCCGGCGCCGCTGTTCTTCGCCTGGATCTTCGCCGTCGTCGAGGTCTTTGGCGGTCTGGCTCTCATCGCAGGGATCCAGACCAAGTACGCCGCTGGGACGCTGGCCGGGGAGCGGGTCATCACGACCCTGGGCCTCAAGCTGGCGCGGGGCGTCGGCTTCGTAGCGGCACGGGGCATCGGGTGGGAGTTGGACTTTCTGCTGCTGTGCATGGCGATCGGCGTGTATGTTCTGGGGCCGGGTGCCATCACCGTGCAGACGTTCATGCCTATGATGCAGCGCCAACGTCGGGCCTGACGCTCGCGCTCAGTCGCGACGCATAGCGTTATTTCTTCAGAAAGAGGGTGGCGGGGTCGCCGCCCTCTTTCTGTTACAGTCGCATCCTCTGATGCAAGCTTGGATTGTCGACTCATCGCCCGATTGTTGCGGGAGTCCTGAACTCCCACGCGAATATCTAAGAATCAGCCCCAGCCTTCTGGAGAGTGCGCAGCTGGAACGTCCGCTGATCGACCAGGAATTGCTGGAGATCCTCGCCTGTCCGCTGGACAAAGCACCCGTCAGGCTGCAGGGCGATCGGATCGTGTGCACGAAGTGCGGCCGCCGCTATCCAATCCGCGAAGGGATTCCCGTCATGCTCATCGATGAGGCGGAGTTGCCGGCGTGACGGGCTACAGGGACGCCGGTCAGTGGTCGCGTGTGCGCAGTTGGGTCGCGGTGGTCGATCTCGCATGACTGACGTCCGGGGAGTGGGGATCGACATCGTCGAGGTGCGGAGGATCGAGCAGGCGCTCGAGCGCTGGGGAGATGCGTTCGTGTCGCGTCTCTTCACTTCCGCTGAAGACGAGCGGGCGAGACCTCCCCACGCACGCGGCATTCGTTTGGCCGCCCGGTTTGCGGCCAAAGAAGCCGTGATGAAAGCGCTCGGTCTGGGGTGGCGGGCCATGGCCTGGCGCGAGATTGAGATCCTCAATGACCCGCTCGGCAAGCCCACGGTCACCCTGCGCGGGGGAGCGAAACGCGCCGCCGAGAGGCAGGGGATCGCGGTCGTGCTCATTTCCCTGTCCCACACGCGCGATCTTGCCTTCGCCAGTGCCGTTGCGGTGGCTCCGCCTGTCTGATTCCCCGAAACTTGACGAGCCCGCGGCCGCCCGACGCGGAGGGTGCCGAAGGTCCTAAGGGATGGTACCCTGAATCGTGTGGGGCACAAACGTCATGCGGAGTTATCCGCAGGAGGAGCGCAAGCATGAAGGGATTGGTCGTACAGGCAGAGTGGGATCCGCGCCCGGATTATAAGGTCACCGAGTGGGAGCGCTCGACCCATAAGGCCATCACGGGGAGCAGCGTGTGGCGCCGCCCACAGGCGGTGCTCGAGACCGTGCCGGATCCCGCACCGGGGCCCGCCGATGTGCTTCTCCGCCCCCGCGCCTGTGGGATCTGCGGATCCGACGTGCACTTCTATGAGACGGACCGGGACGGCTACATGGTGTACCCCGGGCTGACGCGGTTTCCCGTGGTCATCGGCCATGAGTTCTCAGGTGAAGTCCTCGAGGTCGGGAAAGCAGTGCGGGAACTGAAACGGGGGGACATGGTGACCTGCGAGGAGATGATCTGGTGCGGGGAGTGTACCCCCTGCCGCAACGGCTACCCCAACCAGTGCGTCCGGCTGGAGGAGATCGGTTTCACCATCAACGGCGCGCAAGCGGACCTCATCACTGTCAATGCCAAGTACTGCTGGAAGATCAACGCGTTGGCTGAGCGCTACGGGAGCGCCGACCGCGGCTATGAGGCGGGCGCTCTGTGCGAGCCGACCAGCGTCGCCTACAACGCCATGTTCACCCGCGCTGAGGGCTTCAAACCCGGCGGCCACGTCACCGTCTTTGGTACGGGGCCCATCGGGTTCGCGGCGATCGCGCTGGCCCGGGCCGCCGGGGCGGCGAAGATTATCGCCTTTGAGGTCTCCCCGACGCGCACCGAATTGGCCAAGAAGGTCGGCGCCGATGTCGTCCTCAATCCGGTCGAGTTGCAGCGCCAGGGGAGCGCCCCGCGTCACGCCATCATGGAGCTGACGGATGGCGAAGGCGCGGCCATGCACGTGGAGGCCGCGGGCGCCCCGACCCGGACGATTCCGGAGATGGAAGCCGCGCTCGCGGTCGGCGGCAAGATCGTGATGATCGGGCGCGCCGCCGAGCGCACGCCGATCTACCTCGAAGCCTTCCAGACCCACGCCGCGCAGATTTTTGGCGCGCAGGGGCACTCCGGGTATGGGAACTTTCCGAACGTCATCAAGCTGATGGCCGCCGGACGCATTGACCTCACGCCGATCATCACCAGCCGCTTTCCTCTGGCTCAAGGGGTGGAAGCGATCAAGAAGGCGACGAAGCGTGAGGACGGCAAGATCATGATCCGCGCCTAGCTAGTCAGGACTCGGAAAGGAGGACCGCGCCATGACGCGCAAGATGCCGGCGGCCGTGTTTGAAGGCGAAGGCCGCCTCGTGGTGCGGGAGGTTCCGGTCCCGGAGGTTCGCGCCTCTGACGACGTCCTCTTGGCTGTGCGGGCGGCGGGCATCTGTGGAACCGACGTCCATATCCTCGCCGTGCCCCCAGAGCATCCGGCCTCACCGGGGATCGTGTTGGGACATGAGTACGTAGCCGACGTCCTTGCCTGCGGAGACGGTGTGGAGCACGTCCGGCCGCACGACCGGGTCGTGGTGGACCCCAGCGTCTGGTGCGGGAGTTGTGCTTACTGCCAGCGCGGGCTGACCAACCTGTGTGACCGCATGAGTGGCATTGGGATTGTCCGCGACGGAGGCTTCGCCCCGTTTAGCGTGGTCCCCGCGCGGGCGGTATATCGGATCTCTGCGGACGTTCCCACCGAAGTCGCCGCCCTAGCCGAACCGCTGGCCGATGTCCTGAACGGGGCGCGCAAGGCCAGCATCCTGCCGGGGGAAACGGTGCTGGTCTTGGGCGCCGGTCCGATCGGGTTGCTCTTCACCCTGCTCTTTCGCGCGGCGGGGGCGGCGCAGGTCTTTGTGGCCGAGGTCGCGTCTTACCGAGCCCGCCACGCGCGCGCGTGCGGGGCTGACGTGATCATCAATCCGCGCGAGGAGGACCTCCCAGCTGCGGTGCGAGTGCGGACGGGACTCGGCGCGGATATCGTCGTCGACGCCGTGGGGACGTTGCTGGAAGACGCGCTGCGGTGCGTGCGCAAGGGCGGTCGGGTAGTGCTGTTCGGGATGCACCAGCAGGCGCGACCCGTCGTGAAGCAGTACGACGTCACAAAGTATGAACTGCAAATTCTGGGGACGTATATCGCCCGCGGCACCTTCCCGCTGGCCACGCAGCTGCTCGAATCCAGACGGATTGACTTTCCCCGGCTCGTCACCCACCGCCTGCCCCTGCGCGACATCGCCCAGGGGATCGAGCTCCTGCGCCACGGTGAGGCCGTCAAGGTCGCCGTGATTCCGGAGCACTAACGATGCCTGCGTTGGTGGAGATGCGGCAGATCGCCAAGACGTTCGGCCACGTCGCGGCGCTGAACGGAGTCGATTTCACCGTGCACTCCGACGAGGTCGTAGGGCTCGTCGGGGACAACGGGGCCGGGAAGTCCACGTTGATGAAGATCCTCACCGGCGTCCTCCAGCCCGACGCGGGCGAGCTGTGGTTTGGCGGGCGGCGCGTCCACTTTCACTCGCCCCTGGACTCGCGCCACAGCGGGATTGAGATGGTCTATCAGGACCTCGGCCTAGCCGAGAATCTTAGTGCGATCGCCAACATTTTCTTGGGCCGCGAGGTCACCCAGCGCAGCGGGGGGCTGCGGCTGCTCAACGAACGGGGGATGGACCGCCTAGGTCGTCAACATCTGGAGGGGCTGCAGATTTTGCTGCCGTCCGTAGCCATGCCGGTCGAACGGCTCTCCGGGGGCCAGCGCCAATCCGTAGCCATCGCTCGGGCGACCGCCTTCCAATCCCGCCTCGTGATCATGGATGAACCGGCAGCGAGTCTGGCGGTTTCGGAGGCGGCCAAGGTCTTGGCGCTAATCAAACGCCTGAAAGGGCAAGGCGTGGCCGTGATCTTGATCAGCCATCGCCTGCAAGACGTGTTAGATGTCGCGGATCGCGTCGTGGTCCTCAACCGAGGTACCAAGGTCGGGGATCTGCCCAGGGTGGGCACCACCATGGAGCAGATTGTGGGGTTGATCGTCGGAAAGGCATCGTGATGCAGGTCCCGCAGGTCGCCGCCGTCCACGGAACCCTCGTCCAGCGGATCGCTCCCTCCCAGGCTGTGCTGAGACGATTCGGGCCGGTCTTCGTCGTGGTCCTGATGATGGCGGTCCTGACCATCCTCCAGCCCGCCTACTTCATGACGCGCGAGAACCTGACCAATGTCGCGCGGCAGATCAGCAGCAATTCCATTCTGGCGCTGGGCGAATTTGTCGTCATTCTGACGGCCGGCATCGACCTCTCCGTGGGCTCGGTGATGGGGCTCGCGATGATTGTGCTGGCCTTGACGGTGCAGATGGGCTGGGCGCCGGTCCTGGCCCTCGTGGCCGCGCTGGCGGCGGGCGTGGGGGTGGGGCTGGTCAACGGCCTGGCGCTCACACGGATGCATCTGCCGCACCCGTTCATTGCGACGTTAGCCACTTTAAACATCGCGCGGGGGGCGACCTACCTGCTCTCCGGGGGGGTGCCGATTTCGGGTCTGCCCCGCGCCGTGCGACTCTGGGGTGCCGAGGACATCACGGTGCTCGGCGGCACAGCAGTGACGATCGATTTCCCGATCGCATTTCTGATCGTGATCGGCCTTTATGCGGCGGCCTCAGTGTTTCTGATGCGCACGAAGACCGGGCGACACATCTACGCGATTGGGGGGAGTCCCAAAGCGGCGCAGTACGCGGGCGTCAACATCAGCCGGAATCTGGTGCTCGTGTATGTGATCTCCGGCGCCCTGGCCGGCATAGCCGGGATACTGCTGGCCGGGCGGGTGAACTCGGGGTACCCGACCGCAGGCACCGGCGCCGAACTCGATGCCATCGCCGCCTGCATCATCGGGGGCGCGAGCTTCTTCGGGGGGCGGGGGACGGCGGGAGGCGTGTTCGTCGGGGCGATTATCATGGGGTTGCTGCGCAACGGATTGAACCTCATGAATGTCTCGGTGTTTTGGCAACAGGTCTGCATCGGGCTCATTATCCTGCTCGCCGTCTACGTGGACGTGTTACGCCGCCGGGCGATGCGGGTGGAAACGTAGGAGGTGAGAGCCAGCAGGTGTAAGGACCACGGCAAGGCAGTGCATTCTCGAGAGGAGGCAACAACGATGAGACGACAAGCTGCAGTTCTGCTCGCGTTGGTGCTCATGACGCTGGCGTTCACCGGTCCATCCGTCGGCGCCGGAGCGGCCAACTATACCATCCTGCTGAGCATGAAGGGTCCGGGGTCGGGCAACCCGTTCTGGGCAGCAGTGGAGCGCGGAGCCCGCGAGACGGCCAAAAGCCTCGGGGTGAATCTGGTGGTCCTGGCCCCGCCGGCCGAGACCGATGTGCAGGCCCAGATCAGTCAGATCGAAGATCAGATCGCCAAGCGGGTGAGCGCGATCGTGGTCGCGCCGACGGACGTCAGTGCGCTCAACACGACATTCGACAAAGCCCGCGCCCAGAAGATCCCGGTGCTGTTTGTCGACACCGACGGCAACTGGCCAAACAAACTCACGTTCATCGGCACCGATAACCGCGTCGGCGGGGCCCTGGGGGGCAAGTTTCTTTGCGATTCGCTGAAGGGCAAGGGCGACGTCGCTCTCATCACCGGGGTCATGACCACGCAAAGCATCCGCGCCCGCATCGAGGGCGCCCGCGAGACAGTCCTGAAGTGCGGCCTCAAGGTGGTCAAGGAACTCCCCGCCAACAGTGACCGGGCAATGGGGCAGCAGGTGATGGAGGACATCCTCACCTCGAGCCCCAACGTGAAGGGCGTTTTCGCGGCCAATGACCTGATGGCCCTGGGTGCTGCGAACGCTGCGAAGGCCCGAGGCAAAAAGATCCTCATCGTCGGGTTCGACGCGATTCCTGAGGCAGCCCAGGCCATTCTCGCAGGCAACCTGTCCGCGAGCGTGGCGCAGAGTCCGTACAACATGGGCAAGTTCGGCGTGCAAAATGCGCTGAAGGCCCTGCAAAATAAACCCGTCGCCAAGCGTATTGACACTGGGACGATTCTCGTCACCAAGAAGAACGCTGCGCAGTTTGCTAAGTGAAGTGGAAACGAACGTATGACGCGGACCCGGGGGCCAGACGCCCCCGGGCCCTTGTTTACCCGCGCGCGCCCGGACTGGATGCCCTGCTGGTTCGTGTCAGTCCGGTGGTGCTTACCGGATGAGCCGCCGATTTGGTCTGAACGGAGCGACGACCGGACAACGCGATCTGCTGACCGATCTGCGCGCGGCGCATGAGGCCGGCTATCACGCCCTGGAGCTCCGGGACTCGAAAGTGCAGCTGTACCTGAAGGGGGGCGGCTCGCTGTATGCCTTACGCAACGAATTATCTGACGCCGCCTTGGAGGTCGCCAGCTTCAACGCATTGGAAAACGCTACACTAGCCACGGGTGATGCCCGAAACGTGGTACTGCGGCGCTGCCGGGTACTGTGCGAGTGGGCCGCCGCGGTGGACTGTCCCTACGTCGTTGTCGTGCCCAGTCCACGCACTGACACGCGGGACACGGAGCGCATCCGGGAGATGACCGTGGAGGCGCTCCGGGCGATGGCGGCGGTAGCCAAGCCATACGGGGTCCGGATCGGGTTTGAGTTTTTAGGGTTTTCGACGTGTTCGGTGAACACGCTGGCCAAGGCGCGCCAGATTGTCGACGCGGTGAAGGATCCGACAGTGGGCTTGGTCCTCGACGCGTTTCACTTCTATGTCGGCGGGTCGACCGTCGAGATGCTTGCCGGCCTCAAAGCCGATCAGCTGTTCTTGGTGCACCTGGATGACGCCGAGAATCGGCCACGTCAGACGCTCAC
>Ga0137415_10007403_pt1 | contig 10881 bp, 10 predicted proteins | sample CZODoug3_1_1_16f_FD_183082 | JGI IMG/M metagenome (GOLD analysis project Ga0137415, IMG submission 183082) | Vadose zone soil fungal communities from Angelo Coast Range Reserve, California, USA - CZODoug3_1_1_16fungal (Hybrid Assembly) | ecosystem: Environmental > Terrestrial > Soil > Vadose...
GTTGCCGGCGGGCTCTGGTCGAGAGTTGCGATTTTCATTACTTGGGATGATTGGGGTGGATGGTTCGACCATGTCGATCCGCCCAACGTAGAGACTTGGAAGCTAGCGACACCTCAGCCATCCTACAAGGGAACACAGTTCCGATACGGCTCAAGGGTCGGATGTCTAGTACTCAGCCCATTCGCGAGATCCGGCTATATCTCGAAGAGGCTCCACTCGCATGTCAGTCTCGTCCGTTTCTGTGAATCCGTTTTCGGGCTACCCGCGCTGAATCAGCGGGACGCTCAGGCTGACGATATGTCGGATTGTTTCGATTTCAAACAATCGCCGGCCCAGCCACCTGCCTGAGCCCAATCTTGTCTAGTTGATCAGCGAGTGCCGACTGTTAACTGCCGAGACTAGTATTCGAAACGTGTCTAGCTCGTCTTCCCAACAGACCGATGACAAGAGCAGCAATCCAGATTATGACAATAATCATGATGTCGATAGTGGGAACCATCGAAACCAGATTGTTGATACTCCCGACGGTGTCGACATACAGGATCCTTGGGAACAAGCCAAATGCCCAGAGAACAACGACAATACCTAGTACCATTCCAACAAATAACCAACGCCCCATGCCTCTACCGCTCGAATATCCATCCTGCCGCTCCAAGCCTGCGACCTGAACAGATTCTTCGACGAGATCAGTGTGATCTTCCTCAATGTTCCCGGCGGGCTGTGCTCGACGGTTGAGGCTGTTTAGAATCTGATCAGTGGTCGTCTGAGCTTCTCTGTTTCTCGGCTTTCCGGAGAAATCGAATCTGTGGCGAGCGCGCGGTCGTTTCTCTTCCAATTCTGTTCAGCTGGGCTCTCAATTCATTAATAGTTAATGCTAACACTTGGGCAAGCCAGTACCGAGCCGGTCCGGGCCGAGGAATCCCTGCGAATTCGGGTCTAACTAGTCACGCGTGGACAAGGCATCAGAATGATTCTTCAACCTACAACTTCCCAGATCAGTTTCTCGTACTAGGAATGAGACCGCGGAAGCAACTAAGGTCGTAGTTGGACCCGCTATCGAAAAAATGATCCGTCTACCTCATCGACGATGTGTAAATGTGGTACTAGCATTTGTTTTCGGTAAATCATCTTAAAGGGATTGATTAACCAACTTCTGGGCGATTCGAGGTTTGAGGACCAACAGAAGCGCTGAGGACCCTGCCACGACAGGCGCGCCTGTAACCAGCGAGAATTGGATTGTCAGGAATGTCTACTGGCTCAAATCGTTCATCCGCATCATCCTCGGCATAGTTTGGTTGATAGATGGTTCTCTAAAATTCCAACCGGGATTTGTCGACTCATTCTCGGGTCTGATCAAGTCGGCGGGGCAGCCTGCGTGGCTTCAGCCTTGGTTCAACTTCTGGTACAACATCACAGTCGGAAACGCGGCACCATTCGTCTATGGCATCGGGATAATGGAAATCTCGCTCGGAATGGCTCTCGTCCTCGGAGTCGTAAGGAAACTCGCATATGTTGGTGGACTAATCCTTAGCCTCCTGATCTGGGCAGTCCCGGAAGGTTTTGGAGGACCCTACGGCCCGGGTTCTACCGACATTGGAACTAGAATCGCGTACAGTTTCGTTTTCCTATCGCTGATCATCATTAACGCTCTATCGGGCACGAGCAAATATTCACTGGACTATCTTATCGAACGTAGGTTCCCATCTTGGAGACGAGTTGCCGAATTTGGTCAGGCAGCGCCTAGATAGAGCATATAGCGGTTTCAGCATGATCATGAAACGACTCTGACTGGCTGTCTCGTTCCTGTTCCGTTTATTCGGGCGGAGACTCCCAGACTATCTCTGCAACATTGAAGACGAGTTTCACGTCCGGTTGCTTGACTTTCTCACGAGGCACTTCTACCGGAGCCCTCACTTCGCCTGAAATCGCGCACGCCGCATCATTCAGCCAGCGGTACTTCTCGTTATTCGTCACGTGCCGTGCAAATCCTACTACCTGCCTCCGGAATCTTGTCTTTTCATTCGCTGCAGACAAGGACCTGTACAACTCCTGAGATCGATCAGTTGATCGGCCGTAGCCCTGATAGTCAAGCATGATCAGAGCGGAATCGTTCGTCTCAATGAAACCCTGAATGTTCATCAGAAAGGTCTCGTCGGTGCGCCGATGTGGATGATTAGAACCCCGAAACTTTCCCTGAATTCGGCCTTCACAATCTCCCTCAGCGAATAGGAAGTGATCCTCCTCTGTGCCTCTCTTTCCCACAAGATCGACGCTCCAATCTTCAGGATAGAAGAAACGGATTGTGTATAGCGGTTCAAGCCGCATGAGAAACTGCCCACCTAGTGAGTGTTAATCAATCCTCGCCAGGGATTGCGAGTTTCTCCAGTGTCCAGTTGGGACCAATCTAGCCGTATAGTTCGTCGTATCGTCTGAATTTCCAATAGGCTGTGGATACAATCCATGCTATGAGAAAGATTCCTATTATCCCGAATCCCATGGTTTCGAAATCAAGCTTCGCCAGCCAGCTCCAATATGGTCCAGTCAAGTTCAGCTCGCTAGATAGAACCTGTAGAAGCTCAACTCCTCCAATCGCGAATGCTACAGCGACGGAGATCACGGTCACCGTCAAGTTGTAGTAGATTTTCCGGATTGGCCGGAGAAAGGCCCAGCCGTAGGCCGCGCGCATCGCAATGCCGTCAGTGGTGTCAGCGAGAACCATTCCGCATGTGAATAAGAAGGGTAGAAGCAGGACCATCCAGAGAGGGATCGATGACGAGACTGCGAATACTATGGTTATCGCGAACAGCGCGATCTCGCTCGCAGTATCGAAGCCGAGTCCAAACAACACGCCGATCGGATAGATATGCCAGGGTTTTCTGACCATCTTGAAGAGACCGCCGAAATACCGGTTTAGGAACCCTCGATTTTGAAGGAGGCCTTCAAGCTCGGATTCGTCCAGTTTTCCTTCCTTCATGGTCTTGAAAGTTCTGTAGATGCCCATCACGATGATCGCGTTGATCAATCCTATCAGGAAAAGAAAGATCCCGGACACAGTCGTCCCGATTACTGCGCCTGAGCTTTGAAGCCCAGGAATCTGATTCGCGACTGATTGAGTTGCGACCACCAGAGCAACTACAAGCCCGACCACGACGGTTGAATGACCAAGAGAGAACCACGTACCCACTGTGAGTGGGCGTTCCCCATCCTGCAGAAGCTTACGGGTCGTATTGTCGATGGCTACGATATGGTCAGCATCGACGCCGTGGCGTAACCCCAAGGTGTACGCGAGGATGCCCAAGGCTGCCAACCTCGCGAAAAATGTGCCTACGACTATCGATGCCGCAAACCCGATAAGCGTGGCGACTCCGATTGCGGAGTAGACGAGAAGCACCGAGAATTTCTCGCCTTGAGAGAGACCGAGGCCTGCTTTTTCTAGAGCCTGTTCAGTCAGCCTGACAACCTCTCACTTTACCGGTTGGTCGGCTCATTGATGAGCTTCGCAGAATGGTTCGGCCGACAACACCCGGATCCGGATAATATAAAATTTCATCTTAGTAATACTTTTCTTGGAGTCAGATGTTTGCAGTAATACTGTGTCGAGGATGGCTTGAATGACTGAACTTACGACAAGAATTAGCATGTCTCTCCCTCCCGGGCTCCTTGAGGCGTTTGACAGGGCATCTCACCAAAGCGGCTACGCTGATAGATCTAAAGCCTTGCAAGCGGCCATGCGAGCCTTCATCTCAGATTTCGAAGCGGGAATAAGGAAGGGGAACGTTGTCGGATCCATAGTCATGGTCTACGACCACGAGACAAAGGGTACTGACGAGGCGATCACAGAAACATCCCATCACCACAGACAATCGATACTTTCTTCGCTCCACGCCCACATCGACGAGGCACACTGTCTCTGCGCCTTGCTGGTTCGAGGCAAGGTACAGGATATCGCAGGCTTGGAAGGCGAGTTGAAACGGGAGAAGGGAATCATGCAAGTCAAGTCATCCTATCTAGAAACAGAATCCATCTAGATGGAAATTCTAGGAGCTGAGAGTAGTTACTCAGTAAGAGTTGAGCAAGTATCAGAATCGTTTTGGTTGATTCTTCTTTGTAACCCGCCCAGAACTGAATTGAAGTATCGCCTAGTTCCCCTCATCCTTCTGTTCCTCATTCCGGTATTGACTTCCAGCATGGCTCCGGCTCACGCAAATTACAGAATAACCACGACCGCTTCCGATACCTGGCCCTCCACTGTTAGCCAAGGCTACGCTGTGGTTACAGGCGTCAAGATGGCGATGATCGAAGGTAACAGCGCCAATCAGATCATCACTGCCGGGAGCTTCAACAATGGCACCAGCTGGACACAACTCCGGGTCTACCACAAGACTGGCACCAGCTTAGTCTTAGACTCTAATCAGCAATGGCGATTCGGAGGAGGCAACAATTACTACTTTTCTGGAGTTGAAACCGCTGACCTCGCAGGTCGCGGCTTCAACGAAACCATAACAATCGGAAACGTCCAACCATCAGGTGGCCCTGCTTTCCAAACTCAGATCGGAATCTACAGGTGGCAAGGAGGGACCCTCGCCAGAGAGAAGCTCTTCAACTACACTGTAGGCGGTCCCCTTGAAACACGCAGTATCGCCATCTGGACAAACAACGGAATCCGTCAAATCGTAACACTCGGATATTACAATAGAACAGGTGTCAACTACGCTCAGCTTGGAATATGGTCCTGGGATGGGGCTACTCTGTCAAAGAACACCCTCTGGAACTGGACTGCCCCAGGCACCGGTGCTACCGGCAGCCAAGGGTACGCGGTGGCCACTGGAGACATTGAAGGCAATGGCACTCCAGACATTATAACGGTAGGTTCTAGCAACAACGGAACACTGACTCAGAGTGAGATACGGGTCTGGGGATGGTCTGGCAGTGGAACTCCAGGACTCAAACAATCCCGGACGTGGGTCACTACTGGGCAAGCATCTGTTGCAACGTCTGTTGCGATCCAAGACTTGGCAGGTGATGGGAAGAAGGAGCTAGTTGTGGGCGGCCAGATTCTCTCCTATCCATTTTGGAAAGCAGAACTCAGCGTGTGGTCGTTTTGGGGGGGCCTGAACCTCAGTCAGCTGGCAGATACATACTGGATTACATCTAGCCAGAGCAGTCTCGAGCTGGTTCACGTTTCTGTTGGGGATGTAGACAACAGCGGGATAACGGAGATAGTAACGGCGGGATTCACTGATATGCCGATAGGCACGACTGACATCGACTACGGCGTTATTAGAATCTGGACTTGGAGTGGGTCAACAATTTCCCTCCAACAATCGTATCAGTACTCGACTATCCCGACGGTCATAGATGCGGTCACTGTCGGCGATATAGACAAAGTCGGAAAACGCGACATCATAATCGGCGGTCAACAGATGGGCAAGGGATTCCTAGAAGTTAGAGACGCAACTTTCGTGAGTAGCATCATCAGTCTTACGACGAATCCATCCCCCGCACTAGCAGGACAATCAGTCACAGTCTCGGGCACACTAACCAACGCGACGGATTCGGCCCCATTAGTCTCGATGCAGATCCTGCTGGAGTACAACGCAACTGGCGGAAGCTACAGCATTATAGCCACCGCGACAACTGACTCCCAAGGGCGCTTTGCGACGAGTTTTACACCGCCAGGACCCGGCTCATACAACGTCAGAGCCACCTGGTTGGGGGACAACAGTCACAGCGGAAGCACAACTAGTGCAACTCTCACACTCAACAAGGCGCCAAGTGTAATCGTTCTTTCCAGTTCGAGCTTCAACGCTCAAGTGGGCGATACGATCACAATCAGCGGGTACCTGTATCCTGCGAACGCTGCCAGAGTCACATTGGCTTACAATGGACCGGGCGGAACGACTATTACTCATACCGTTAACTCGACGGCAACTGGTAGCTTCACGGACCAGTATGCTGTCAGCAGTGCTGGCACTTGGACTATCTCAGCCTCCTGGACTGGCACCACAACAACTGCAAGCTCAACATCAAACACTTTGAGTGTTCAAACACGGCCGCAACCACCGCCGCTAGTAACGACAACGGCCTTCTACACTCTCATACTTGCCATCTCCGCTCTCGCCGTCGGGACATTTGCAGTTATCTGGAAGGGGCGCAGCCGCGCCTCCCAGCCAACTGTGGTACCCACAACGGTTATGCCCTCGAAGTAGAATTCGATCGGGAGACATCTCAAGCATGACCGTGTTCTACTTTACTATTCGAACCAGTTTTGAGTAACACGACGCTTTAGTCAACTCTTCCTTCAATTCCACTGTCGAAGCTCACAGAGTTGCCCTGCGTGGACGCCGTCAGATAGTTTGACAGTCTTGGAGGTATTGTGATTACGGCCTAGAAGTAAGATTGCAATCTCGCTGACGGTCGGGATGCTTTTCATATCTTTCGCAAGCATCCCGGTCCACGCTCCGGGAGAGACTTACTCATTCTCACAATCTGCATCTCGAATACAAGAGACGAACAGTCAGACCATCACTTTTGTCCTAAATGTGACAACCTCCGTCATAGGATTCCCTTACCAGTTCACTTGGTCTGTCAGGGACCCCAACGGGGGCACCGCGAATGCGACAACTATGGTTACCTCGACACCTACTTTCACGACTAGCCGCACGTATCCGACTGACTTCGCCACGACTGTCAGATTCGTTGGAAACTACACGATTAGTGTCATCCAGACCTCTCCCCCACCGAGTAGCAATCCTGTCAAGACTGGCAAGTTCAAGGTCGGACTCACTGCCTTTGACGCATATCAGCGGACTCAACCGGTTTCGATCTTTGCTCAAGGCTATCAACCGAGCGAAAACGTCACAATCGCAATAGCAAGTAGGACGAACTCTGCGCCCAATTTTCCGATCATCGTAAAGGCGAGCTCGGCGGGGGCACTCTCCTACATTTGGCCCAGTATCGCAGCATCGACCCTTGTCGGAAACTATAACATAACGCTCACTGGCAATACCGTCAAGACAGTACCTGACATTCAGCCGATTCTCATCACCGCAACCAATGTTACCATTTCTCAGCTTTCTATAGGCCAGAACTCTCTGATGAGGTCCCAGACAGAAACATTCCGGTTCGTTGCGACCTATCCGAATTCTGTCCAAGCTAGGACGGGTTTAGCAACCATACGAATAGTTGAAGCCGATGGGTTGACCGAGCACGACGTGACCGCTACCTATAGAACCGTGATTGGACAGTTTGAGGGCAACTACCAGATACCTCTCAGCAGTCAAATCGGTGCCTGGGTCGCGAGCATAGACATTGGAGGCTACAACGATGGGTATGGGAACAATGGGCCCTCCGCGAGCGTAAACAGGGGCTTCGCGGTTTCAGCCGCCATTCTTATCGTGACTCCGAGCACACCTAACGGCAACTACACTACAGGCAGCATCATCGTGATCAATGCGAAAGTGGTAACCCCAGGGGGCGCCAACTTTACGGCTGGAACAGTCACAGCAACGACGCACTATTCCGCCCTACAAATCGGCAACCCTTTGCAGTTATCGTACGACCAGACGCACGGCAAATGGGTCGGCAGTTACACCGTCAATTCCACTAATCCGGCGGGAATCTGGTTCATACAGGTCAACGCAACAGACGCATACGGCAACTCTGGATACGGATCTACCTCGACGTTAGTTACGATCCCACCTACCCAACAACCACCTCCGCAGACATCGACATTCAATTATCTCTGGATATTGGTTATTGGCCTTGTGGCCGCTTTGGCTGTTCTTGCTTCGTTCATTGTCTATAGGCGTGGAAGGATGGTTCGGAGAGTATTGAAGGTCGACCTTGAAGCAATTCACGCCGAAGCAGCCAAGGTTGAGAACAACGAGTTCTTCAAGAACGTGAAACAGCAACTAAAAGAGGAGAGAAAGGATCCTACTAGCGACACTAGAAGCAGTTAGGAAGAGGGTCCTCGTTATCTATATCGAACTACAAGACCAAATATTCTCCGTGCGACCGAGCTATAGCTCGGAGAGTTCTTGTTTCGAGTCATTCTCTGATCCTAGATAATTGTAGACTCCCGTCTTCAGAACCTTGAGTGACAACAAGGCGCACTTTAGCCTGACTGCGCTGAGTTGCCCGCCTATCAGGGAGAGTATCTCGTCTTTGGAAATCTTTCGCGCGTCATCGAGCGTCTTTCCCTTCACCAGCTCCGTCAGCATAGACGCTGAGGCCTGGCTGATCGCGCATCCTTGACCGTTGAATCGCACCTCCTTTACGCTGTTGTTCTTGTCCAGCTCCAATTGCATCTCTATGATGTCGCCGCAGAGAGGATTGGAATCTTTGGCGCTGATCTGTGGATGGTCTAGGGTCCCCTTGTTTCTAGGGTGGCGGTAGTAGTCGAGTATGATCTCGGAGTAGACTGAGCTCAAATCTTGAAGACTCTTCCCGCTCGCTCGACAGATTCGACGAGACGATCTATTTCCTCTTCATTATTGTAAAGATATACACTCGCTCGCGTGGTAGACGCAACTCCGAGCCTCTCCATCAGAGGTTGAGCACAGTGGTGACCTGACCGAACGGCTATGCCATCCTCGTCCAGCATCGACGCCATATCGTGCGCGTGAACATCCGCTAGGTTGAAGCTTACAACTCCTCCGCGAGTCTCAGGATCGGTGGGGCCGTAGACCTTCAAACTCTTCACTCCTCCTAATGCGTCTAGAGCATACTTCGTTATTTCCCTGTCGTGATCCCTAACGTTCCTAAGACCCAGCTTGGAAAGGTAGTCGACTGCTGCTCCCAGTCCAATTGCTCCGGCAATATCGGTGGTTCCTGCCTCGAACTTGAAGGGCACGTCTTTGAATGAGGCTTCGTAGAGATGGACTTCTCGGATCATCTCTCCCCCAGTCTGATAAGGCTCCATCTGTTGCAGAAGCTCTCGCTTCCCGTAGAGGACACCTATCCCTGTGGGTCCGCACATTTTGTGGCCAGAAAACGCGAGGAAATCACAGTCTAGATCCTGAACGTCAATCGGCATATGCGGGACAGACTGGGCACCGTCCACCAAAACTTTGGAGCCGTATTTGTGAGCCTCGCGCGCTAATTCTCTGATGGGATTGATTGTTCCCAGCACATTGGAAACGTGCGTCACCGCGAAGAGTTTGACATTTCCTTCTTCCAGGTGCCGGCGAACGTCTTCCCGGACAAGCCGTCCGTCATCAGAAATTCCGACATATTTGAGACTCGCTCCTTTCTCGCGCGAGAGTTGCTGCCATGGGACGATGTTGCTGTGATGCTCCATCTCTGTGAGCATGATGCTGTCCCCGAGTCCAATGTTTGATCGGCCCCAGGAATAGGCCGCGAGGTTGATTGCCTCGGTTGTTCCGCGGACGAAGACTATCTCTGAGGGCTCTCTGGCGTTGATTAGATGAGCAATCTTTCGCCTTGCTTCTTCGTAGGCTACTGTCGCTTCTTCGCTTATCCGGTAAACTCCTCTGTAGACGTTGGCGTTGTAATGGTTGTAGAATCGGTCTAGGGCTTCGATGACCTGAACTGGTTTTTGTGAAGTTGCAGCGTTATCGAGATAGACAATGGGTCTCCCGTTGATTTCTCGCTTGAGAATTGGGAAGTCGGCTCTTATCCGCTCCACGTCGTACCCGCTGGTTTTCTTGGCAGGGTAGACTTGGGCGTGGCGTTGCATGGATTGTCCTCTGACCGAGAGGACAGGAATATTGTCGGAGAATTCTTGGTTCTCGTTTAGACGTGCTGGTGGTGCTCTTCTGGACTACGGGCACCGGTGGCTTGTTCTTTGCCCTTGGGCACGAAGCTGTGGCCGCATCCGCAGGTTAGGTAGCTCTCTGGGAAATTGAACTTGAAGCCTCCACCCATCTCGGTCTCGACATAGTCGATCTCGGCATCTCCTAGAAGGTCGGCACTCTTGGCGTCGGCTACAATATTCACTCCGTTCCGGTGTTCGATAACGTCGCTCGCACCGGTCTTGTCGAGTTTGAGTCCGAACTGGTAGCCAGCACAGCCTCCTGCTTTTACGAAGACGCGGAGGGCCAGGTTCTGGTCGTTGACTTGCTTGAGGTAGTCTTGGACTTTTGTTGCTGCCTTATCGGTTATGCTTATTGCCATACTTCTCTAATCTCCTAGTTCCTCTGCCCCTTTTTAACCTTGAAGGTACCCTGAATGCTTCTGTTCCTCATTCCTCTACATGTTCTCCTTCTTTATCCAATCGTAGCCCCTCTCCTCAAGCACATCTGCCAATTCTGGACCTCCGGACTTTACCATTCTGCCATCAAGCAGAATATGGACATGGTCGGGTTTGATGTACCTTAGGATCCGTTGATAGTGGGTGATTATCATGACGCCCATTTCGGGTCCAACGAGCTTGTTTACCCCTTCAGCCACGATCTTGACAGAGTCAATGTCTAATCCCGAGTCTGTCTCGTCCAGTACCGCGATCTTCGGTTGGAGAATTGCTAGTTGGAGTATTTCGCAGCGCTTCTTCTCGCCGCCGGAAAATCCTTCGTTCAGATATCGTGTTGCAAAGGATTCGTCCATATCCAATAGTTTGAGCTTCTCTTTCAGGAGTTTCCTGAACTCGAGGACAGAGAGCATCTCTTGTCCCAGGTCGCCTTTCTTGCCACCCTGCCGGACCGCGTTGTATGCGGTGCGGAGGAATGTGGCCAACGATACGCCCGGCACTTCGTACGGGTACTGGAAGGCTAGAAACAGCCCCTTACGAGCTCTTACGTCCGGCGCCAGCTTCAGAATACTCTCGTTGTCGAAGAGAATGTCTCCCTTGGTAACTATGTACTTTGGATGTCCCATGACAGTCGAGGCGAGGGTGCTCTTACCCGATCCGTTGGGACCCAT
>Ga0137415_10007404_pt1 | contig 10881 bp, 12 predicted proteins | sample CZODoug3_1_1_16f_FD_183082 | JGI IMG/M metagenome (GOLD analysis project Ga0137415, IMG submission 183082) | Vadose zone soil fungal communities from Angelo Coast Range Reserve, California, USA - CZODoug3_1_1_16fungal (Hybrid Assembly) | ecosystem: Environmental > Terrestrial > Soil > Vadose...
TGGCAGCTCGCGGACATCGACAGCGAACACGCGCCCGCGAGGGCTGACGCTCGGCGAGAGCTTGAGCGTGAAGTAACCCGAGCCGCAGCCAAGATCGGCGACCAGGCTGCCGTCGTGGAGATCGAGTGCGCGAAGGATGTCTGCCGGTCGCTGCCAGCCGTCGCGCTCACGTTCCACGACCTCCAGGCGCTTCAACGTCGCGACGAAATCCTGCCCGACGTAGAGCAGGCCGGCGATCGTGAAAGCCCCGGCCACGAAGCCTACGACGCGCAGGCGATACCCACGCGGGAGCGGCGTTTCCGGTTCCGCCATGGCGAGGTTCTAGCAGAGGACCGCCATTGGATTAGGCAAGCCTCGTGTTTCGCAAAACCTGCAAACTGCACGGAACGGCGGTTCGCGACGCAGCGGAGCTCGCTGGCACGGGGGCTGCTTTCACACCGCCTGCAGGGAGGAGGAGCAACCCTCGTGAGGAATGGCAAGGTCGTCGGCTCGCGCCTCCTCGGTCCGTTGCCGACGGTCCCCGCGGCTGAAGCAACCAGCGCCACGATTCCGAAGTGAGCCGCGGGCGGTGGTCCCAGCCGCCGAAGGGTCGCGAATGGAAGCCGTTCGCGCGCGAAACCAGATCGCCCCGCATGCGCGCGATTCTCGAGCTCATCGGCAAGGTAGCCATCCACGACGTGCCGGTCCTGATCGTCGGCGAGACCGGTTCGGGAAAGAGCACCCTGGCGCAGGCGGTGCACGACGGCTCTCGCCGCGCCGCGAGGGCCTTCGTCTCCCTCGACTGCGAGGCCTTGGCGGGCAAGTCCTCGCCCTTGTCCGCCGCGCTGGATCGCAGCAAGCGCATCCTCCGTGCGAGCGTCGACGAGGCGGCCGGCGGCACTCTCCTGCTCGACGAGGTCGGCGCGCTTCCCGGCAAGGTGCAGCTCGGCGTGCTGGCCCTCGTGGAGCGCGGCCTTCGTGCAAGCACCCGGGACGCACGCCTCCTGGCCACCACGCACATGGACCTGGATGCCGCAGTCCGGGCCGGCCGCTTCCGGGAGGACCTGCTCTGCGGGCTCAGCGCCGTCGAAGTCCATCTGCCCTCACTCCGGGAAAGGGTCGAGGACATCCTGCCGCTGGCGCGGCAGTTCCTCCAGACCCTTCCGCAGCGAGAGGGAATGCCCGTGCCCGAGCTCACCACCCGCGCCGAGCAGGCGCTGCTCGCGTACTCGTGGCCAGGAAACCTCCGGGAGCCGAAGAACGTCATGCAGCGCAGCTTGATCCTCTCCCGGGGGCGGCGCTTGGACGTGGACGTATTTCCGGAACGGCTCTCACTGGGGCTCCCGCGTCCGTAGCCGCCACCTCGCCAACGGCGCGCAGCGCTGCCTCCGACAAACAGACCTGCTGGCCTTGCAAAATGCCACCGCGACGAGGGCCCAAACCTGCAATTTTCACGGCGGACACGCGTCGATCCTACGCATCTCGGTCTCTTCCGATTGGCACGCTCCATGCTCTTTCCCTGCTCGCGGCGAAGCTGCCGCTGAGCACGCCATGAACCGGAAGCACAAGCAGTTCGTTTCGATCTGGATCTGCATCGCCTGCGAGGCCTGCAACAGCGCCAGCGCGGAGCTTTGCCTGTCTTGCGGAAGCGCGCGCCCGTGCCGCGAGGCGCTCGGACTGCGGCGCGACACGCTGAACTGCGGCCATGCCTCGAGCCCCCAATAGCTTCGGCTGGCGCAGGCGCGGCCGCCGCGTCCTGCAGCTCTCAGCGGAGGTTCCCTGATGCGCGACCCCGAGGTCGGCGACCGGATCGATCAATACCAGCTCACCGAGCTCCTGGCCCGCGGAGGGATGGCCTCCATCTTCAAGGCCATCGACTCGGAGTCGGGGGCGGCAGTGGTCTTGAAGATCCCGTATCTGCAGTACGAGTCGGATGTCGTCTTCTTCGAGCGCTTCCGGCGCGAGGAAGAGATCGGCCAGCGGCTCGATCATCCGGGCATCGTCAAGGCGCTCAAGCCGCGCGAGAAGAGCCGCATGTACCTGGCGATGGAGTACGTCCCCGGTCAGCCTCTGCGCGCCCTGCTCCAGTCGCCGCAGCCGTTCCCCGCGTCGCAAGCATTGGACATCGCCCAGCAGATTTGCGAGGCGCTGGCGCACTTGCACGCTCAGGGCGTCGTCCATCGCGATCTCAAGCCGGACAATCTGCTGGTCACGCCGGAGGGCCGGGTCATGATCAGCGACTTCGGAATTGCGTTTTCCAAGGGCGCGCGCCGGCTCACCCGGGCCGGGCTCTCGCACTCCCTCGGCACTCCCGACTATGCCGCTCCCGAGCAGATCCGCGGAAAGCGCGGGGACGCGCGAACTGATGTGTATGCGCTGGGGACCCTGCTCTACGAGGTGCTGACCGGCCACCTGCCTTGGGACGCCGTGAATACGCAGGCATTGCTCCGCGCCAAGACGAACGACGAGCCGACGCGGCCCAGCGTGCACTGCCACGGCTTGGATCCATCGCTGGAAGCGATTCTCCTCAAGGCGATCGCCCGCGAGCCGCGGGACCGATTTGCGGGCGGCGCCGAGTTGCTGACCGCTCTGCGCCGTCCGTCAGCCGCCCTGGTTTACCCGCCCGTACCCCGCAGCCCAGCTCCCCGGCGAGTCGTCTCCATCGTGATCACCGTTGGGATCATCGCCGGCCTGGCCTCGTTGATCCGGCTCAGCCAGCGCGCGGTTGGGACAGGCAGTCCCCCGCCGGGCCAGACTCTGCACTCTACAACCGCAGCGCCCGCGCGCTCGCGCTGAGGACGGCGACCTAGTTCGCCCCGTCGTCCAGTTCGTTGAAGGGCATTCCGGCAGGCGCATTGCCGCCTTCGCAGCTCGCGGACGCGGTGAGGCTGCGGCTCCTGTTCGAGATCGACCAGTAGTCAAGCGTTGCGTCGTCGTCGATATTGCCCTGGGCGACGGCCGTGAAAACGAAGGGTCCGGTGCCCGTGATGCCCGTAAAAAAATTCCCCGACACGCAGGGCGGAGCACTGAACGTGTTGACCACAAAGGCCGACGCGTCCGTGAACCTGAACGTGTCGACGCTGATTCCGTTGGCGGATATTGCGGTGACGGGCGTCGTACCGGTCCGCGAGTCGAGGACGGCCGATGCGGCCAGGAAATAGGCGTAGCGATTGCCGCGCTCCGGAGCGAACCCAACCTCGCGGACAAAGGTGCTGTACCTGCTGGTCTCGTGGAAGAACGCCTGCTCCAAGGTGTAGAGCGCGGATAAGTTGGTCTTCACCTCCGCCTGTTTGGCCCGGGACTGGAGCCTCAGGAAGTTCGGAACCGAAAGCGCGCTGAGGATTCCAATGATGGCGATCGTCACCATCATCTCCATCAGCGTGAAGCCTTTCATGGCTAGCTTCACGAGTTTTCCCCCCTCTTGACTTCGTCGTACCGTGCGCCGGCCCCGCTTTCCGGACACTCACGACATAAATTTACAGTGCTTCCTGTCTACCAGTGCTGTCAAGCGCGAGGCCAAAGAATGGCTCCCGTCGGCTTTCTTTGCCCTTGGTCCAAGGCCGCGAAATGCCGGCGGGTCTGCTTCGTTCAGCTGATACTCAGCGCGGTCAACTCGAGGGCGAGCCAGGGCCAGGACAGTGAGATCGATTGATGTGACCGCGACGACGATTCGACCCTGCGGGGTGGCAGACTTGCCGGCGCTCTTTTCCATCGTCAACGACGCGGCGCAGGCCTACAACGGCGTCATCCCCGCCGACTGCTGGCACGATCCTTACATGCCGCTCGATCAGCTGAAGCGGGAGATCGGCGAGGGCATCGCGTTCTGGGGCTGCGAGTCCGGCGGCACGCTCGTCGGCATGATGGGCATCCAGGACCGCGGCGAGGTGACCCTCATCCGCCATGCCTACGTGCGGACCGCGCAGCGCCGCAAAGGCATCGGCGAGAAACTGCTGAAGCACCTTGAAGGCACGACTGCGAAGCCGATCCTGATCGGCACCTGGAGCGCCGCCGCTTGGGCGATCCGCTTCTACGAGAAAAGCGGCTACCGGGTGCTGTCCCGCCCGGAGACCGAGCGGCTGCTGCACAAATACTGGAGCATCCCAGAGCGGCAGATCGAGACCTCGGTGGTGCTGGCGAAAAGCGAAACGGCCGCGCTTGCAGGCGGCCGAGTCGCAGATGATTAGAGTTGTTGGCTACTTCGTCGGAGGCGGCAGCTTCGGTTGCTGCCGGTTCCTGCGCCACTGATCGAACTCGACGAAGAGCCTCCAGGCAGCGCCGATCACTCCGAGGACGCCGCCGATCACGACGATGACATGCTCAACGCTCATGAGTCTTCGGACCTCCGCTCACGTCGATCTACTGCCCCGCTCCGACACTCCCAAGATGTCGGGACGTTACGCGGAAATTTGACACCAGCGCTCTTGATGTCTCGCTTCAACGGCGCAGCGAGGCCGCGACGTACTACCGGCCCCGTCAGCGGTTGATGGCGCGCATGCTCTGCGGCGCGTAACGATCGCCGGCGGCCGCGCCGCGCGGAGCTGCTTCTTCGAGCCGGCGCAGGTCCCCGGGAGTCAGCTTCACCGAAAGGGCGCCAACGTTCTCTTCGAGGTACTTGCGCCGCTTGGTCCCCGGGATGGGCACGATGTCCTTCCCCTGAGCCAGCACCCACGCCAGCGCCAGCTGCGAGGGCGTGCACTTCTTCTCGCGGGCCAGCTCCCCGATGCGCGCCACCAGCTCGAGGTTCCGCTTGAAGTTCTCGCCCTGGAAGCGCGGGTGGTTCTTGCGGTAGTCGTCGTCGGGAATGTCGGCCGGCGTCTTGAAGCGGCCGCTCAGGAAGCCTCGCCCGAGCGGCGAGTACGCCACAAACCCGATCCCCAGCTCGCGCACGGTGGGCAGGATCTCCGGCTCCACGTCGCGGCTCCAGAGGGAATACTCGGTCTGCAGCGCCGTGATGGGATGCACCTTGTGCGCCCGCCGGACCGTCCCGGGCGCCGCTTCCGACATGCCGAGGAAGCGCACCTTGCCGGCCTTCACCAGCTCGCTCATCGCGCCCACCGTCTCCTCGATGGGTACCTCGGGGTCGACGCGGTGCTGGTAGTAGAGGTCGATGTGATCGACGCCCAGCCGCTTCAGCGAAGCGTCGCACGCCTTGCGCACGTAGTCCGGCTTGCCGCTGACGCCGAGGAATTCGCCCTGCGCGCCCCGGACGTTGCCGAACTTGGTCGCGAGCACCACCTTGTCGCGCTTGCCCTTGATGGCGCGCCCGACCAGCTCCTCGTTCTTCCACGGCCCGTACATGTCCGCCGTGTCGAGAAAGTCGATGCCCAGCTCGATCGCCCGGTGAATGGTGGCGATCGACTCCGCGTCATCCGTCTTTCCGTAGAACTCGCTCATCCCCATGCACCCGAGGCCGAGCGCCGAGACCTCCAGCCTTCCTCCGAGCTTGCGACGTTCCATCAGTGCTACCTCCTGATGTCGTCGATGCTCCAGCGCGCCTCGCGTTGCAGGATTTTTTGTCTCGTGCCAGGGCCGCGCTTACGTCATGCCTTCTGTTCTGACGGAGCCTTGTAGTCGGCGAGCCCATTGGGGAAGACGCCGAGAGCAACCTCAATGAGGTTGACAGAGGTTACTCAGCCACTACCACTCTCCCGAACGGACGGTCTTCGATCAAATGGCGGAGTGCCTCGGCTGATTCCTCGAGCTTGTACGTTCGTTCGACGATCGGCTTGACCGCTCCCGAGGCGAGCAGTGGCAGAATGGCGGCCCATGCGGCCGCTTTGACCGCGTGCGATTGCGCAAATAGAGAGAAGCCGCTCATGCTGGCGCGCTTCCAGATCAAGTCGGTGACGTCGATCGTCGTCTTGCGGCCCGCCGAGTATCCCAGGGTCGTCAAGACACCGTTGAGCCCGAGCGTGCCGAGCGCTTGACCCGTCAGTGCACCGCCGACGCTCTCGATGACGACATCCACGCCGCGGCCTCCCGTGATCCGGGCGACGCCAGGAGCGAGATCCTCTGCAGAGAGATCGATGACATGTTCAAAACCAAGGGCGCGCGCTTGCTTCGCTTTGGCCGGGCTGGTCGTGGTTGAAATCGCCATTCCCGCGCCCTGCGCTCTAGCCAACTGGGTGACCGCATTACCGACCGCGCCACCGATCGCCGGCGCAAGGACGATCTTTCCTGGCGCGAAGCCAGCTTGCATGAGGGTGATCTGCGCCGTCAGATAGGCGACCGGCATGCCTGCGGCGGTTGCATCATCGATGTTGTCCGGGATGAGGCAGAGATCTTCGCGGCGCACGGCGATCGACTCGCCGTAGGTTCCGTCCTCGGAGACGCCGTAAGGACCGGTGAACATGACCCGGGCGCCTTCTGGAAAGGAAGAATCACCGGGAGCCTCCACGACTCCCGCCCCCTCGTTCCCCAGGATCAAAGGAGGCCTCGCCGGTGGGTAGCCGCCCGAAAGCAAGGTGTGGTCCAGCGGGCTGACGCCTGCTGCTTTGATCCGGACAAGGATCCTCCCGGCAGCCGGGCGGGGTCCCGGCACCTCCACGAGCTTCAGGGCTCCGTACCCGGTGAACGACTCGGCGCGCATCGCTCTCATCATTGCTCCTCCTCGGAATGCATCGGGGTCAGTGGTCGGCGAGCGGAATGATGTCGCAAGTCGTCTGCGACGCCGGCGCGGGTGCACGCGAGGCAAGGGCGAGCGCGCAGAGGTAGAGCAGCGCGGCGCATCCGAGCGAAAGGCGGACGGCTTCGGCCGCCGGCCGGCCGTGGAAGGAGGACGCGAACACGGCGATGCCCAAGGCCGTGCCGACCTGACGGCTCGTATTGAGGACCGCGCCGCCGATGCCCGCCAGCGACGCGGGCACGCTGGCCAGGATCGCGGCGTTCATCGAGGGCGCGACCAGAGCTGCCCCCAGGCCGGTGAGCGCCAGGAGAGGCCCTTGCATCAAGAGGGGCGCCGAGGCCGGCAGCTCCGCGAGCCCCACTGCACTGGCAACGAGGACGGCGAGCCCACCGACGATCGGCGCGCGCGTTCCGTAGCGACCAGCCAATCGCCCTGCGAGGATGCTCGTCGCGCCGAAGAAAACGCTGACGACACCGAAGAGCAGACCCGCAGCCGCGGGGCCATGTCCCTGGATGTCCTGGAACTCGATCGAGAGCACGAACAGGCCGCCGAAGAAGCCGGCAGCGTAAACCAGGGCCGCCGCCGACGTGGTGGCGAAGGTCCGATCGCGAAAGAGGTGGAGCGGCAGCATCGGATCGGCGCTGCGTCGCTCGAGCGCGACGAACCCGGCGATTCCGCCGGCGGCGCAGACGAGCGCGAGCACGATGAGCGGCGACGACCAGCCGCGAGCGGACCGTTCGATCAGCGCCCAGGTGAGGGCGGCGAGTCCGAACGCTCCCGCCGCTTGCGCAGCTAGATCGAACCCCCTCGTCGCGGACGCCGGGCTGCGCTGCACGAAGCGAAGCGCCAGAAGGACGCCGACCACGCCGATCGGGACGTTGATGAGGAAGATGCTCCGCCACCCGAACGCGTGGATGAGGGCTCCGCCGACCACCGGTCCGCTCGCGCCGGTCACGGCTGTGAGACTGCTCCAGATGCCGATTGCCCGGGCGCGCTGGACGGGTTCGGGATAGGCGCGACCGAGGATCGAGAGCGATGCTGGCATGAAGAGCGCCGCGCCCGTCCCCTGGAGCACCCGGGCGGCGATGAGCCAGCCGATGTCGGGCGCGGCTACGCACATCGCGGAGGCGGCGGTGAAGACGACGAGCCCGGCGGTGAACAATCGCCGCGCGCCGAGGCGGTCGCCCAGGCCCCCGGCCAGAAGCAGGAGGCTGGCGAACGGCAACGTGTACCCGTCGACGACCCAGGAGAGGCCGGCTGCGTCGGTATGCAGGCTCGCTCGGATGCTCGGGAGGGCGACGTTGCCGGCGGTGACGTCGAGCAGCGCCATGCCCAACCCGAAGCTGCTGGCGATCAGGGTGAATCGGGGGTTGGGATGCGGCCGGTGCATGAATCGCTCCTCGCGTGTGAACGGTATGGATGCATGCGCCGCTCCGACGGTGGCTTCCTCCGCGCATGCAGACCATGCAATTCTGCATGGCATGGCGGACTGGGACGCGGTGCGCTACTTCCTCGAGCTGGCGCGTGCGAAAACGCTGGCGCGCGCCGCGCGCAGGCTGCGGGTCGATTACACCACGGTGGGGCGGCGGGTCTCAGCCTTGGAGCGGGAGCTCGGCGCGAAGCTCTTCGAGCGCACCCCCGATGGGTTCGTGCTCACCGACGCGGGCGAGGGCATCCGAGCCGCCGCCGAGCAGATGGAGCAGTCCGCCCTCGCCGTCGAGCAGCGCGCGCTCGGCGCTGACCGTCGCTTGTCGGGCACCGTGCGCGTCGCCGCAGCCGAGTCGGCTGGCCACGCGGTGGTCCTTCCCGCCATGCGCGAGCTGCACCTGCGTCACCCCGAGATACGTCTTCACCTACAAACGGGGCTTGCGCGCCTGGACATCGCGCGGCGCGAGGCGGACCTGGCGCTCCGCTTCGCCCCTCCCGAATCGGGCGATCTACGCGTCCGCCGGCTGACACCCATCGGGTTCGCGCTCTACGCGTCCAAGGATTACCTCGCAGGGCGTCGCCCGCCCGCGCCCGGAGCAGGGTTCGCCGGGCACGACGCGGTCCTCTTCGAGGAGGGCTTCCGCGGGGCGCCGGCATTTGCCTCGCTCACGCATTCGCTGCGCGACGCCCGCGCTGCCGTCCGAGCGAACAGCATGCTGTCGCTGGTCGAAGCCGTAGCGAACGGGCTCGGCGTGGGAGCGCTCACGTGCTGCCTGGGCGATGCGGATCCGCGGCTGCGCCGCGTCTTCCCCGATCTGCCCGTGCAGCGAGTCGATCTGTGGCTGGTCGTGCACGCGGACGTCCAGCGCACCGGACGCATCCGCGCGCTGATCGCGGCGCTGGAAGCGCGCTGCAGGAAAGCAGCCGCGGTGCTGCGGGGATGATCAGCGCGAGGCGAGGAGCTCCTCGGAATAGGCGAAGAGCGCGGGCGTGCCGCCGGTGTGCCAGAACACGATCGTTTCGTCCGCGCCGAACTCGCCGCGCCGGACGAGATCGATGAGCCCGGCCATGGCGCGCCCGGTGTAGACCGGATCGAGCAGGATGCCCTCCTGGCGCGCCGCGAGTTGGATCGCCTCGCGCTCCGGCTCGCCCAGCACGGCGTAGCCGCCGCCGAGGTAAGCGTCGTACCCGACGATCTCTGCCGGTGTCACGGACGTCTCGAGGCCGATGCGCGCGCCGAGTCGCGCGGCGATTCCGGCTACCGCTGCCTGCAGTGCCTCGCGCGTGCTGTCGATCGCGATGCCGGCAAGCTGCGCCTCGAAGCCAAGCGCCTTGGCGCCCACGCACAGCCCGGCCTGGGTCCCGAAAGAGCTGCTGGCGAACACCAGGCGATCGACGCGGATCCGGAGCTCGTCGAGCTGGGCCTTCAGCTCCTCCAGCGCCGCGACGAACCCGGCGGCGCCGACCTCGTCGGATGCCCCCACCGGGATGAGGTAGGGCCGGTGACCTTGGGTCGTCTCCGCCGCCATGACGTCTTCGGCCACCTGCTCGTGGGCGCGCTCGCCGGAGAAGACGATCCGTGCGCCGAGCAGATGGTCCAGGAGCAGGTTGCCCGTCGCGACCGGGGGGGCGTGGCCGCGCAAGACGATCACGCAGCGCAACCCGCACACGGCCGCCGCGGCGGCGGTCTGCCGGGCATGGTTCGACTGCACCGCGCCGAGGGTGACGAGGGTGTCGGCGCCGCGGCGCAACGCCTCGGCGACGCTGAATTCGAGCTTGCGCGTCTTGTTGCCGCCGGCCGCGAGTCCGGTCTGGTCGTCGCGCTTCACGAAGAGGCGTGGGCCCCCGAGCGCCTTGGACAGTCGCGGCAACTCGTGCAGCGGTGTGGGCAGGTGGCCCAGGCGAACACGCGGGAGCCGGTCCGTGAGCATGCGGCATCCTACTCACATCCGAGGATGCAAGGCCTCACTGGTCTTGCCTGACGCAGGCACGAAGCGGATCCCGCGAGCGTCGAGATAGCGCTCGAGACGGGCGGGGCTGTGCAGCGGATCGGCGAGCGCGACGTGGCCGTCGGGTCGCACGAGGTAGCTCGCGTCGCGGGCGAACCCCGCGCCCGCCGCGCTCCGGCTCCAGGGAAAGACGTGCAGCCGCAGTCCGCGCGACGCGCAGCTGGCCGCCAGCTCCCGCGTCGCCGCGCCATGGACGTGCATTTGCCAGTCGAGCGACTGCAGAGGCTGGAAGTTGTCGGGCTCGGGCTGCACCCACGGCAGCCGATCTCCGCCGCGGATGCTTCCAGCGTGCCCCTCGCTCAGGTCGCTCCCGCGATACTCGATCGCGGTCTGCGAGACGGTGCGGAACATGAACCGCCGCACCGCAGGCAGCCGGAAGAGCGCCGAGATCACGCGCGGCGCCACATGGACGCGCACCCGAGCCGCGAGGCGCCCGCTGCGAGTGATGAACTGGAACACGCGGTCGGTGGTCCCGATCAGGCGGCGCGCGAAGCCGATCCGCTCCGGCTCGTAGCTGTGGAGGATTCGCTCCTGGGCCCGGCCGCGCAGCACCGCCGCAAGCTTCCACGCCAGATTCACTGCGTCGCCGATGCCGGTGTTCATCCCCTGGCCTCCGACGGGGCTGTGGATGTGCGCGGCATCGCCGAGGAGAAACACGCGCCCCTGCCGGAGGCGCGCCGCGACACGGTGGTGCACGTGGTAGGTCGAGAACCATTTCACGCGGCGGACATCGATGCGCAGCCGCTGCAAGACCTTCTTGCTGACGTCCTCCCAGCCGAGATGCTCGCCTTCCTTCTCTGACTCGGGGCGAATGGTGCCGATCAGCCGGACCCGGCCTTC